>Ga0172368_10005678_pt1 | contig 13770 bp, 9 predicted proteins | sample Lak11m_FD_114540 | JGI IMG/M metagenome (GOLD analysis project Ga0172368, IMG submission 114540) | Freshwater microbial communities from Kabuno Bay, South-Kivu, Congo - kab_022012_11m | ecosystem: Environmental > Aquatic > Freshwater > Lake | place: Democratic Republic of the Congo: South-Kivu...
GAAACTTTGCGATAAACTTTGCGAAACTCTGCGAGAAAAAGACGCTTATCCTTTTCAATACATTAATCGGTTTAAACTGAAAAGGTAATACAAAAAATGAAATTATTTTTTCGTCCATTTCCTATAGTTGATCCTTTCGTCACCGATTTAAACCATATTAATTCCAGCACATCAAAAAAAGATTTAGCCCCGCCCTCTGCAGGGGATGAGGTCATAATAAATTAAAAAAATTTGGTTATAAACTTTTATTCCTTACTTTTGCAGTCCCAAAAAAATGTGAGATGACAAAGAGAACGTATCAGCCCTCGAACAGGAAAAGAAAGAACAAACATGGTTTCCGTGAACGCATGGCAACAGCCAACGGACGTAAAGTATTGGCTTCCAGAAGGGCAAAAGGAAGAAAAAAACTGACTGTTTCCGATGAAAAGTTGGACAAAGAATAATAATTCATTACTTGGTTGACAGGATCAATCCAAATTTTTCGCAAATTTGTATAACGAAAGAAGATAACATCAGGTTATCTTCTTTTTTTTATTTTCATCTCTTTCCCGACATCCTAAGCATCTGATATGAAAAACGTTGATTTCAAAAAGCTTTTACCTTATCCGGCAGCCATTGTGATCTTTCTGATCGTAACCCTGGTCTATTTCAATCCATTGCTCGAAGGCAAAAAAATACTCCAGAGCGACATAGTCAATTTCAAGGGGATGTCGAAAGAGATCGTTGACTTCAGGGCAAAAACCGGACAGGAACCGCTCTGGACCAATTCGATGTTTGGCGGGATGCCTGCCTATCAGATCTCTGCAAATTACACATCCAACCTGATCGGGCACCTTGACAAGGTATTATCCCTTGGATTGCCGCATCCGGCCAACCTGGTTTTTCTCTATTTCCTCGGATTTTTTATCCTGCTGCTGGTCATGGGGGTCGATCCCTGGTTATCGATTGCAGGAGCAACGGCCTTTGCCTTCTCCTCCTATTTTTTCATCATCATCGACGCCGGGCACAATTCCAAAGCCCATGCCATCGCGTACATGGCGCCGGTCATGGCAGGTATTATCCTGACCATGAAGCGAAAATACGTCTGGGGAGGCATCATGACCGCCGTCTTCCTCTCCCTGGAAGTAAAAGCAAACCATCCCCAGATCACCTACTACCTGGCTATGATCGCCCTGCTGTTCGGCCTGTTTCAGTTGATACAATCCATTAAGATCAAGGAAGTTACGCCCTATTTTAAAGGTGTCGGTGTTCTGATGATCGCACTTGTATTCGCTGTACTGACCAACATCACCAGTTTATGGGCCACCTGGGAATATGGGAAATATACCATCCGTGGAAAGTCTGAACTGACTACCGATAAAGGCAACCGTACTTCCGGCCTCGACAAGGATTATGTAACTCAATGGAGCTACGGTGTTGGTGAGACCATGACCCTGCTGATCCCCGATTTTTATGGTGGCTCCTCCAGCGCCAAAATCAGCGGGAATTCAAAAATATCGGAGGCCATGAGGACAAACGGCGTACCGGATGAAACCATCAGCCAGTTCACCAGTCAGCCCCTCCCATTCCTCTACTGGGGCGCGCAGCCCTTTACCTCAGGGCCGGTTTATGCAGGCGCCATCATCATTTTCCTGTTTCTGCTTGGTCTGCTTATCGTGAAAGGTCCTCTGAAATGGTGGTTGTTCGCGGCGACCATCCTGTCAATCCTTCTGTCATGGGGGCATAACCTGATGCCGCTGACGGATTTTTTTCTGAATTACATACCCGGATATAATAAATTCCGTGCTGTCTCTATGATCCTGGTGATCGCAGAATTTACAATACCCCTGCTGGCGATCCTTGCCCTGAAAGAAATAAGTGATCATAAGCAGGACCGGAAATTCCTGTTCAAAAGGCTTCAGATCGCTTTTATCGTCTCCGCCGGTATAACCCTTTTCTTTGTATTACTACCCGGGATGTTCCTCGATTTCACCGGTTCCGGCGACCAGTACATGCAACAGCAATACCAGTTGCCGGATTGGCTGATGCAGGCCATCCGTGAAGAACGGCAGCGACTGCTGCGAATGGACGCCATGAGGTCATTTGTCTTTATTCTGCTCGCGGGCGGACTTACCTGGGCGGTGCTTTTCGACAAAGTCAGGAAAGAATATATCTTCATTGCACTCACTGTCCTGTTCCTGGCGGATATGTTCACGGTGAACAAACGGTATTTAAACAACACCAGCTTTACCTCCTCCTCCCGGGTTGAAAATCCGTTTGAGCCAACGGCGGCCGATAACCAGATCCTCCAGGATAAAGATCCGGATTTCAGGGTGCTGAACCTTACTTCCAATACTTTTAACGATGCAGGCACTTCCTATTTCCACAAATCAATTGGCGGTTATCATGGTGCCAAACTCCGCCGTTACCAGGAACTCATCGACCATGGGATCCGTAAAGATATCGGGTCATTTGCAAAATCAATGAGTACCGACAGCACTCCCGTGTTAAATATGCTCAACACCCGGTATTTCATCCTGCCGGATAAGGATAAACAACCGGTAGCTTTCCCAAATCACCGTTCACTTGGAAATGCCTGGTTTGTAACCGCTGTCAAGGTGGTTGATAATGCCGATGCCGAAATCAGGGAGATGAATAATTTCAGACCCGATTCCGTTGCCATCGTGGATAAAACGTTTGCTGGAAACCTTAACTCCTTTGTTCCTGGCAAAGACTCCGCCGACTTCATTAAACTCGAAAAATATTCAGCCAATGCTCTGAACTACCGCTACCGGACAAAGAACAGCAGACTGGCCGTTTTCTCCGAGATCTATTATCCAAAAGGATGGAATGCATATGTCGACGGGAAGCTTACCCCTCATTTCCGGGCCAATTATGTTTTGCGGGCAATGGTTCTTCCGGCAGGAGAACATCAGGTCAGATTCCAGTTTGAACCCGGTGTGTTTTTTACCGGCGAAAAAATTTCATTGGCCAGTTCGATCATCCTGATCCTCCTGGTTTTGATCATGGCAGCCATGGAATTCTGGAAACTCCGGAAACAGCAGTCATGAAAAAGGTGTTGATCATCAGTTATTACTGGCCTCCCAGCGGGGGAGCCGGGGTGCAACGATGGTTAAAGTTTGTTAAATACCTTCGGGACTTCGGATGGGAACCCATTGTTTATTGTCCAGAAAATCCCGAATACCCCGAAACCGATCATTCCCTTTTCAAAGATATTCCTGAAAACCTGGAGGTTCTTAAATTCCCGATATGGGAACCTTATCTTGTCTATAAACGGTTCCTGGGTCAGAAAACCGACGTTAAGATCAACGCCGCTTTTCTTTCGGAAAATAAAAAGAACAGAACACTGGAGAATATCTCCGTGTGGATCCGTGGTAACTTTTTCATCCCGGATGCACGAAAATTCTGGATCCGGCCATCGGTCAGGTTCCTGAAGAAATACCTGGCAAACCACCCGGTGGATGTCATCGTTTCAACCGGTCCGCCCCATAGCACCCACCTCATCGCCAGGCAACTTGCATCGACCTTTAACCTCCCGTGGCTGGCCGATTTCCGTGATCCGTGGACGAACATCGATTTTTACAGTGAGCTGAAATTAACCACATGGGCCGATAAAAAACATCGCAACCTTGAACAGATGGTTCTTCGCGACGCGAATGCCATTACGGTGATCAGCAATTCCATGGCAGATGATTTTGACAAGATCTTTCACCGGCCTTACAACGTGATCACCAATGGTTTCGACATGGCAGATACGGACCACCCGTTACCTGAAATGGATAAAAAATTCACCATCGCGCACATCGGAACACTTGTCAGCTCGCGCGACCCGCTGACATTATGGGAAGCATTGAAAAGCCTGGTTTCCACGCATCCCGGACTTGAAAGTGACCTGGAAATTAAATTGGTCGGCAAAGTTGATTTCAAGGTGATCGCATCCATCGGGACCTATGGATTGAGCCGGTTTGTCAGGAAAATTGACTATATGCCCCATGATGAGGTCGTCAGGTGCCAGCAACAGTCGCAGGTACTTTTGCTGATCATCAACAACACGCCAAACGCCGGAATGATCCTGACCGGAAAATTCTTTGAATATCTTGCAGCCCGCCGCCCTATCCTGTGCCTGGGTCCCGCGGACGGGGATGCTGCGCGGATCCTGGGTGAAACGAAGGCGGGTCTCCTGGCAGGATTTTCCGATGTCGGAACCATGAAATCGAATATCCTTCGCTTTTACGAACTTTATAAAAAAGGTGAACTCACCGTCGAAAGCCGGGAAATCGAAAAATATTCGAGGAAAGCATTGACAGGCGATCTGGCTATGATTTTACAACAGCTTTCTTTTTCCAGTAACCCATCCGGTAATAAAGATAATAAAAAATAACACCCGACAGCCATCCGATCGGGATTGACCACCATATCCCGTACACACCGATAGCAGGATTTTTAGCCAGCCACCAGGCAACCGGAATACGGATGATCCACAATGAAAACAGGCTGATGAACATGGGGATCAGCGTATCACCGGCGCCGCGCAATAAACCGTTTATAACAAACATCACGGAAAACAGGATATAAAAAGAACCGATGATGCGAAGATAATCGCTACCCATTTGAATGACCACTTCGTCGTTGGTGAACATACGCATCAGTAATCTGCCGAATAAAACGGTGATCATGGAAATAAACAACGAGATCACGCTGGTCATGATGAGTGTTGCACGCAACCCTGCCTTTACGCGATCCGGACGGTTGGCACCCATGTTTTGTCCCACAAAAGTCGACAGGGCAACGGCAAAACTCATGGCCGGCATGGCTGCAAAATTGTCGATCCTTCCGGCAACGCTGTAAGCGGCATTTGCGTCAATCCCAAACTGATTGACAATCCAGTACAACGCGACCATTCCCACTGCAACGAAGGTTTGCTGGAAACCGGTTGGTAAACCGATCCGGATGCTTTTAATAAAAATATCATGATCAAAAGTCAAATCCCTGAAAGAAAACCTGACCACTTTATGATACTTGTTCAGATAGATAATCTGGGCAATAAACGCGCACGCTTCGGATATCACGGTAGCGATGGCAACCCCGGCCACACCCCAGTGAAATATGGGAACAAAGATCAGATCGAGAATGATGTTCAGACCTACCGAACCTATCAGGAAATAGAGTGGTGTTTTTGAATCCCCAAGCCCCCGTAAAATCGCACTGGTGCCATTGTACGCGAACAGGAAGACCAGGCCCGAAAGAAAGATGTTCAGGAACAGCATCGCATCCGGAACGATCGCCGGATCAAGGTCGATGACCCTGAAAATAAACCCGCTCAGCATGATCCCGCCGAAACTTACGGCAAATGAGGTAAAAAACATGAAGATATACAATGTATTAATAGTTTTTTTTACATTTTCGAGCTGTTTGGCTCCGAAATACTGGGAGACAACAATGGTAAAACCCATGGTCACCCCGATGATAAATGAAACCAATAGGAATATGATGGGGCCTGAAGTACCAACAGCCGCCAACGCCACTTTTCCGATATACTTGCCGACAACGACACTGTCGACGATATTGTACATCTGCTGAAAAATATTGCCAAGTAACATTGGAATGGCAAACCTCATGATCAATCTGCCTTCGTTGCCATAGCTGAGATCCTTCATGGGCGCAAAGGTAGCCACAATTCACAGATAATTCGTATCTTCGCGGCGACAACAGTTCGTTCTGTCGCTGGCTGTTGGGACATCACATGTGATGTCCTTAAAAAAATGCCGGAGGAAAGTCGGGACAACACAGAGCATCATGCTTCCTAACAGGAAGGATCCCGGGATTAAATGGCCCGGGAGACAGAAAGTGCCACAGAAAAAAACTACCCGGATGGATCCCTTGGTAAAGGCGCATCACGATGCGTCTCCACGAGATACAACCAGGAAAAGGTGAAAACGCGGTGTAAGAGACCACGATCCCGATGGGTGACCACCGGGAGGGGTAAACCTCATGCGTTGAAAGACCAAGTATACCGGCTGCCAAGGGTTGCTCGCCCGATGCCGGAGGGTAGGTCGCTTAAGGTTGATGGTGACATCAATCTCAGATAAATGACAGAATTAAACAAAATCCCGCTTACAGAACTGTTGTCTTTTTTGTAAACTCACATCATGAAGATAGTCTCTATCGTGGGCGCACGGCCCCAATTCATCAAAGCCGCTACCGTCTCCAGGATATTCGGAGCCAACCCGGACATGCATGAGATCCTCCTGCATACAGGTCAGCACTACGACGAAAACATGTCGGATGTCTTTTTCAGGGAACTCGGCATTCCCCGGCCTGATTACAACCTTGAGGCCGGTTCGGGCAGCCACGCAGTACAGACAGGGATAATGATGAAAGGTATTGAGGAGGTTCTTCTGACTGAAAAACCTGATTTCACCCTGGTATACGGGGATACCAATTCAACGCTGGCAGGTGCGCTTACAGCCGCCAAACTGCACATTCCTGTCGCACATGTCGAGGCTGGGTTGCGCAGTTTCAACCGTGCCATGCCCGAAGAGATCAACCGCATCGTAACCGACCGTATTTCCGACCTTCTCTTCGCCCCTACCAAAACAGCCATTGAAAACCTTTTGAACGAAGGGCTTGGAAATATTACCTGTTTCACGGGCGATGTGATGTATGACTCCGTATTATATTATAAGGAACGGATCCTGAAAGATCCGGGGAAATATAAAACCAAGGATGTTCCGGAAAAATATCTGCTTGCAACGATCCACCGTGCAGAAAATACGGATAATCCGGACAACCTCAGAAATATTTTCCTGGCGCTGTCCAGGCTGGACCATGAGCTCGTGCTTCCCATACACCCCCGGACCCGGAAAATCCTCCAATCCTCCACTGCCTTATCTGAAAATATACACATCATCGATCCGGTCGGATACCTCCAGATGTTGAAACTTACCATGGATGCTGCCAAAATACTGACCGATTCCGGCGGACTTCAGAAAGAAGCTTATTTTTTAGGTAAACAATGCATCACCTTACGCACAGAAACCGAATGGATTGAAACACTCCACGACCAATGGAATATCATCACCGGAAGCAATCCCGAGATGATTGAAAAAGCAGTGGAAAGCAACTTGCCGTCTGCCCCGCGGCAAGAAGGATTCGGTAACGGGAAATCTGCGGAGATCATCCTTGAAAAACTCCTTCGTTTTTAACCGGGACTTGTTAATAAAATCATTGTTATTCCTGTTGTTTTCTTACCTTCCGGTAAGGGAAAAAATCGTACCTTTGTTTTGTAATTTTATTATTATAACTTACTGATTATGACTGATATAGAAAAAGAGATTGCAAGCCAGAATTATACAGCCGATAACATCCAGGTATTGGAAGGATTGGAAGCAGTACGCAAGCGTCCGGCAATGTATATTGGCGATATTAATGTAAAAGGGCTCCATCACCTTGTTTATGAAGTAGTTGACAACTCAATTGATGAGGCATTGGCCGGTTTTTGTAACCGGATTGAGGTGACCATCCTTGAAGATAACTCCGTGAAAGTCGTTGACAATGGTCGCGGCATCCCGACCGATTACCATGAAAAAGAGAAGAGATCGGCGCTCGAAGTGGTCATGACCGTGTTGCATGCCGGTGGCAAGTTTGATAAAGATACCTATAAAGTCTCCGGTGGCCTCCACGGGGTAGGTGTTTCAGTGGTAAATGCCCTTTCTTCCCTGTTGAAAGTCGTTGTTAAGCGGGGTGGGAAAATCTATCAGCAGGAATATGCATTCGGGAAACCACTCTATCCGGTTAAAACGATTGGAGATACTGAACAAAACGGAACTGAAGTCACCTTCAAATCAGACAACTCCATTTTTATTGTCGAGAAATTTGAATATGAACTCCTTTGTTCTCGTTTGCGCGAACTGGCCTATCTGAATAAAGGGATCACCCTGACCATCATCGATGAGCGTGAACGCGATGACAACGGAAATTTCCTTACCGATACTTTTTTCTCTAAAGCAGGATTGAGCGATTTCCTCAATTATCTTGATGCCAACCGTGAAAAACTGATCCCGGAACCGATCTGCATGGAAGGTGAACGGAACAACATACCGCTTGAAATTGCCATGCAGTACAACACCTCCTTTTCCGAGAACATTCATGCTTATGTGAACAACATCAATACCCACGAAGGGGGCACCCACCTCGCGGGATTCCGCAGGGCGCTTACACGTACACTGAAAAGTTACGCCGACAAAACCGGGATGCTTGCCAAACTGAAATTCGATATCAATGGCGATGACTTCCGCGAAGGACTTACTGCCATTATCTCTGTAAAGGTACAGGAACCTCAATTCGAAGGGCAGACAAAGACCAAACTTGGCAACAATGAAGTAATGGGTGTGGTCGATCAGTTAGCCAGCGAAATGCTTTCAAACTATCTTGAAGAACACCCGAAAGAGGCCAGGACCATTGTCAATAAAGTGATCCTTGCGGCTACTGCACGTCATGCAGCCAGAAAAGCACGGGAACTTGTTCAGCGCAAAAACGTACTCTCAGGGTCAGGATTGCCCGGTAAATTATCCGATTGTTCTGAGAACGACCCAGCCCAGTGCGAAATTTACCTGGTGGAGGGCGACTCGGCCGGTGGTACAGCGAAGCAGGGACGCGACAGGCGCTTCCAGGCGATCCTGCCATTACGGGGTAAGATCCTCAACGTGGAAAAAGCCATGGCCTACAAGATCTTCGACAGCGAAGAGATCAAGAATATTTTTACGGCGCTGGGTGTTACCATAGGAACTGAAGAGGACAGTAAGGCACTAAACCTCGAAAAACTTCGTTATCATAAAATAGTCATCATGACAGATGCGGATGTGGATGGAAGCCATATCGCGACACTGATCCTGACATTCTTTTTCCGTTACATGAAGGAGTTGATCGAGAACGGGCATGTTTATATAGCAACCCCGCCACTGTACCTGATCAAAAAGGGAACGACGCAGCGGTATTGCTGGTCGGAGGATGAGCGCCAGTTGATCGTTGCCGAGCTCAGTAACGGAAAAGAGACCGGCGTACACATCCAAAGGTATAAAGGTCTTGGCGAAATGAATGCGGAACAACTCTGGAACACGACCATGAACCCTGAATTCAGGACACTCAGGCAAGTAGCGATCGAAAACGGTACCGAAGCCGACCGCATCTTCTCCATGCTGATGGGTGATGATGTACCACCCAGGCGGGAGTTTATCGAAAAAAATGCTAAATATGCCAATATCGATGTCTGATATACTGAGCGTTGAGCCTGATACATACGAGCTCAACGAACCAGAGGATAACCGTTGATCTAACCTCATTCAACATGACCCGAAAAAAGTACATTTACCTGATCTCCACTGTATTGATCGTGCCGATCGTGGCCTTCTTCATCTTTGGAAAAAATGACAAAGGCCAGCAGATCACAGCAGTCGTCAAAAAGGGGAGTTTCCCGATCGAAGTCACTACCACCGGGGAACTGGTAGCCAAAAGTTCCGAGAAAATTTACGGGCCGGCAGGATTGAGGCAAATTCAGATCTGGCAGGTCAAGATACAGGATATCATTCCCGATGGCACGGTGGTCGATTCAGGACAATATGTTGCTACCCTCGACCGTACCGAAATCTCCAACAAGATCAAAGACGAAGAGACCAACCTCGAGAAACTGGAAAGCCAGATGACAAAAACCAGGCTTGATACCTCCCTGGAATTAAGAAGCGCACGCGACGAACTGATCAATCTGAAATATGCCCTCGAAGAGAAAAAAATCACGCTGGAACAGTCGAAATATGAACCTCCCGCGACCATCCGCCAGGTAGAGATCGAGCTGGAAAAATCACTACGGACACTTGATCAGGCTGAAAAAAATTACAAACTCAGATATCAGAAAGCAGTTGCCAACATGCAGGAGGTCGCAGCCTCCTATAACCAGGCACAACGCAAACACCAGCAGATGACCGATGTGCTGAAACAATTCACCGTCCAGGCCCCGAAGGCAGGAATGGTGATCTATAAACGCAACTGGGATGGCAACAAAATGGGAGTCGGCGCCACGATGAATGCCTGGGAGAATATCGTGGCTGAACTTCCAGATCTGTCGGAAATGATCTCGAAGACCTATATCAATGAGATCGATATCAGTAAAGTCAAGGTTGGCCAGCAAGTACTGCTCGGTATAGATGCCTTTCCTGAAAAAAAATTTACCGGGAAGGTCATCGAGGTGGCCAACATAGGTGAACAGCTTCAAAACAGCAATGCTAAAGTGTACGAAGTCAGGATCGTGGTCAACGAATTCGACTCCATCCTGCGGCCGGCCATGACTACTAAAAACAAAATCCTGACGAGCATTGTCGACAGTGTGCTGTTTATCCCCATTGAAGCAATATTCAATAACGATTCAGTCGCGTTTGTCTATAAAAAGGATGGCGGCTCCGTTACCAGGCAACAGGTGATCGTAGGCCAGTCCAATGAAAATGAAATCATTGTTAAGGCAGGGCTTGAGACTGACGATGAGGTTTTGCTTGTTCCCCCTGAAAAAGCAGACAAACTCAGTCTTGAATTGCTTCCGATGGAAACTATCGCAAAATATAAAATAAAACCCGCTCCGGTCAAACCACAGAAAACATCCGGCAAAGATTCCGGTAAAACCAATGTCCGTCCATCAGCCTACCTGAAAAAGTAGTTCCTTATGCCTGACCTCATAATTCATAATTCATAATTCATATTTCATATTTCATAATTGGCCGTCGAATGCTGGAACGCTACAAATACATCTTCAACATTGCACTCGAGGCCGTATTTCTGAATAAGTTCAGATCGATCCTTACCGCCCTTGGCATCATCTTCGGAGTCGCCGCTGTCATTACCATGATGGCCATTGGCAACGGGGCAAAAAAGGAGATCCTTGACCAGATGAAATTAGTCGGGGTTAACAACATCCTGATCGTTCCAAAAACTGAAAAAGCGAAGGGTAACAAAACCCAGACAGATGAACAGGGTACGCAGACCACCGATCAGAATACAGATAAAAACAAGGGCAAATATTCACCCGGGCTAAGTCTTAAAGATTCCGAGGCCATCAAGGCAATCATACCGACGGTGTCGATGGTGAGCCCTGAAGTGATCTATGAATCAGACATTGTAAAGAGTGGCATTAAGGCTTCCGCAAAATTTATTGGAGTCACACCCGACTTCTTTCATGTTTTTGCACTGGAACTTCAGGAGGGACAAATGTTCAATGAAGAGCAGCTCAAAGACGGCAAAGCGGTTTGCATCATAGGTCCGGTGCTTAAATCGAAATTTTTCCCGACGGAAAATGCAGTTGGCCACGACATCAAATGCGGCCCGATCTGGTTACGGATCATTGGTGTGTTGAAAAAACGTGATGTCAGCCAGTCAAGCATCGACAACCTCGGCATCTCCGATTACAACAACTCTGTTTATGCCCCGATACAGACCCTGCTTCGCCGGTTCAGGGATCGCTCGATGGTCACCTCGGCCTCCCTGCATGGCAGTACGACCCAGATCGGTGGTGATGCATACATGGTAACAGGCGGCAACCAGGATGCGAACACAAGAGACCAGATCGACAAGATCGTTGTACAGGTAAAGGAAAGTAGCCAGATCGGGCCGACCGTTGAAATTCTCAAAAAAATGATGGTCCGTCGCCACGCCGGTGTGGAAGATGTTGAAATAAAAGTTCCTGAACTTCTGTTGAAACAGGAACAACGTACTAAAGACATTTTCAACATTGTATTGGGCGCCATCGCAAGTATATCCCTATTAGTCGGAGGTATCGGCATTATGAACATCATGCTGGCCTCCGTGATGGAAAGGATCAAGGAAATTGGTATCCGACAGGCCATCGGTGCCACAAAGCGCGAAATTGTACTCCAGTTCCTGATGGAAGCCACCCTGCTCAGCATCAGCGGCGGATTGGTCGGGATCATCCTGGGACTTGGCCTTTCCAAGATCATCATGGAACTTACAGATATTCTTACCATCGTGTCGCCGTTATCCGTCCTTATCTCCTTCGGGGTTTCCGCCTCAGTAGGGATCATTTTCGGATATATGCCATCGCAGCGCGCGGCGGCACAAGATCCAGTCGAATCCTTAAGACATGAATGATATGAAGATGCAATCGGAGATAGGGAAAGTTGCCTGTTTGATCATCCTGCCTGTACTTTGTTTCTGTTTTGATGCAACAGGTCAAAACAAGACCCGTCAGATCACAATGACCGAAGCCATCGATATCGCCAAAGTACAGTCTCCCGACGCCCTGATAGCCAAACAGACATACAGCAACAGCTACTGGGAATTCAGATCCTACCAGGCATCGAACCTTCCCGCGCTTGAACTAAAGACAACCCTGCCAAATATTGTTCAGAATATATCACCTTACATGAATCCGGACGGATCACAAACGTATGTAAGTTCAAAATATATAAGTGCCCAGGCAAACCTGGCTCTGACCCAGAAAATAGGGGTTACCGGGGGAAGCATTTCGCTCAATTCCTATTTAAGCGGTACCCATAACGCCAATTCTTCCAATCCGTTGCCATTTGCCAGCTATCCTGTCAATGTTGAACTATTCCAACCTGTTTTTAAATATAACTCCTTCCGGTGGGACAGGAAAATACAACCGGTGAAATTTGCACAGGCAAAACGAAAATATATTGAAGACATAGAGCAGATCTCCATCACGACCACCAATTACTTTTTTGCATTGCTGCAATCGCAGGTAGAAAAGAAAATTGCAATGACCAATCTTTCTAACTATGATACACTTCTCCGGATTGCCAAAGGAAGATACCAGCTTGGGAAGATCGCTGAAAACGATCTGCTCCAACTGGAACTTAATTTCCTTAAAGCACAGGCCGCGGTTGAAAATGCCGACCTTGCACTCGATAATGCCCAATTCCAGTTTAAATCCTATCTCCGCCTGCAGGATAGCATTCATGTAGTGCTCTTACCACCGGACAATATCAGTTTCGTAAGGATTGATCCGGATCGCGCCGTAAAACTGGCCAATGAAAATTCATCCGTGGTTCTGGACTATAAAAAGAGATTGCTCGAAGCCGCAAGCGCCGTGAATTCTGCAAAATTGGACGGACGGTTTGACGCTGATATCCACGCGGTTATCGGGCTCCAGCAATCAGGGCCGACCATCCCGGATGTTTACATGAATCCCCTGGACCAGCGACAGGTCTCGCTGGCATTGACCATTCCGATCGTTGACTGGGGCGTTGCGCATGGTAAAATGAAAATGGCGCAATCGCAGGAAGATATTGTTAAAAATCTGGTAGAACAGGAAGCAATTGATTTTCAGCGTCAGGTTTACCTTAAGGTGGTGGAATTCAACATGCAGCAGAACCAACTTAAAATTGCCGCTAAATCGGATACCGTTGCCCGGAAAAGCTATGAAGTGACAAAAGGCCGGTATCTGATCGGAAAGATCAACAGCATCCTCGACCTGAACAATGCCCAACTGGAAACAGACAATTCGGAAAAAAACTACTATTTCGCCCTCCAGACCTTCTGGCGCAGTTATTATGAAATCCGTAAAATGACCCTGTACGACTTTTACAAAGATGAACCCCTGCCATTTGATCTGCGCATTTTTAAATAATCAGGGATTTTCATAAGCTAAATTACCTATAATTCTTCTTTCAGGACATTTTTTGAATTAGCAGACAATCAAGGTATTGGCAATTGTCATGAGCGTTGCTTGCATGATATCGTATAGGTTGA
>Ga0172368_10005688_pt1 | contig 13759 bp, 12 predicted proteins | sample Lak11m_FD_114540 | JGI IMG/M metagenome (GOLD analysis project Ga0172368, IMG submission 114540) | Freshwater microbial communities from Kabuno Bay, South-Kivu, Congo - kab_022012_11m | ecosystem: Environmental > Aquatic > Freshwater > Lake | place: Democratic Republic of the Congo: South-Kivu...
AGTTGGGCGGCGATTGATCTGATAGAATTCACGGCCACGACGCAGGCCGACGGCACGATCTTGCTGCGGTGGGTCACCCGCACCGAGCTAGATACCTTGTCTTTTCGCATCTATCGCGCAGAGACGGCCAACGGCCCGTGGGACACGGTGATCGCCGAGCTAGACTCGACCAGTAATGGTGCGACCGATACTGTTTATGAACATCCTGACGTCAAAGTTACTGTTGGGACGACCTATTACTACTTGCTAGAGGAAGTAGAAGTTCCGTCAAGCGGCGGTATTAACCGATACGTAGACCACATTTGCAGCGCGACAGCCGGTCAGCCGGGCGCACCGACGATCACACCGACCGCCACGCGTACAGCAACCTGGACATCTGCGCCAGAAACCGGCTCAACGCCCAGCCCGACGGCGACGCAAGTGAGCGCCGTCGCGGCGACCTCGACGCCGACCGATACCCCGCCGCCGGCAGACCAACCTGCCGCGACTGCGACGCCCCAAGGCCAGTCGCAATTGACCGCCTCGCTGACTCCGACTGCTCCGGCCGCGGATCGTAGCGCAATCACGGCGACGCCGCTGCCGGCCGGGCGCGTCGCGACGCCCACGGGACAGGCCAGTGTAAATCCGACGCCGACTGCGCCAGCGGCCGCGCGGCCCGGCGGGACGGCGCAACCGCTCCCAGCTATGGCTTCCGCCACCCCGCCAGCCAGACCCACGCCGACAGCCATCTTGAATCCCCAACGCGCCCCGACAGCCACTCCTTCGCCGGCCATTTTCGCAGCGAAAACTGCCGAGCAGCCGGCGTCGCATAGCGCCGCGGTCCGTCCCACACCCGTCACAGCGGGGGCGGAAAGCGCCTCGCGCAATGACGGCTGGTTTCTGGCGCTGGGCGGCGGGGCAGTGATCCTGGCCGCCATGCTTGGCGGCGTCGCCATCTTGCTCTGGCGGCGGCGTCACGCATAGAGCGCCGCACCGAATGCCATCGGCATCCGACCGCCGCGCTCGAAGATCAGTACTAATACGGATATTACTTGACCAGATATCCCCCTATAATTGCGGCTGTCTGAACAATCACTGAGACCTCGTCAGGAACGCTTTGTTACAACCGGTGATTATCTCAGCCAGCACAAAGGAGGATGCCAAATGTACGCCAGATTCACTCTTCTATCGGTCGTTGTGTTGCTTGTTGTTATGGCTGCGGTAGCGCCTGCTTCGGCTGGCTACGAGTGGTGTCTGACCGATCCCAACATCCAGCTGCCGGATGGCGGAGTGGTGCACCTGCTGGTGGGCGTCCCGCAGGAGTTCAAGGGGGCGGCGTTTGACCTGGCGGTTTGGGCGCCGGCCGGCGCCCGCATCGTCGGCAGCACACACGGCATCAACGTGACGCTGCACGAGGGACCTGCCGGGCAAATCACCGCCGCTGTAAATGCGGGCTTCCCGGTTATGCTGGTCACGAAGTTCCGCGGCGAAAATCTCGCGCCGGGTGAGGCCATCTTCATGACCGGGCAGGGCATGGCCACCTGGGTCTGGTAACAAGAGAGTCTCTCAATCTACAAAAAGCCGAGCGGGGCGCTTGTCCGCTCGGCTTTTTTGCGTCACGGGGATTTCTCTGACCGAGATCACACTAATTGACATCCTCGCCGCGCCCGCCTATAATTGCCCCCATGTCAATGCTAAGCCTTGCACCCAAACTTCCCTTGTATGCGAGCTTCCGCCGGTTCGGCTGGCCCAAGATGTATCCCTTCTCGATCGTCGTCAGCGTCAGCTTTCGGTGTAACTCGAAATGTCGCACATGCGATGTGTGGCGAAAACCCAATGATGATATGACGGCCGAGGAGTGGGATCAGGTCTTCGCCCATCTGGGGCGCACGCCGTTCTACATCACATTTACGGGCGGCGAGCCTTTTTTGCGCCGCGACCTTGACGAGTTGGTCATCAGCGCCTATCGCCATTGTCGGCCCGCGGTGATCACCATCCCGACCAATGGTCTGCTGACTGAACGGATCGTGGAACGCGTCGAACGCATCTGCCGCGAATGCCCCGCCAGCCAGATCGGCATCAACCTGAGCCTGGACGGCATCGGCGACGAGCATGATGATATCCGCGGCGTGCCGGGCAACTGGGAGAAATCACTGGCGACGTGGACGCGCCTCAAAGCGTTACAGGAGACGCACGCCAACCTGGTGCTGACGGTGCATACCGTCGTCAGTCGTTTCAACCAGCACCGCTTCAAGGAGATCAACGAAGGTCTCGCGTTCCTCGCGCCTGATTCTTACATCACCGAGGTGGCGGAGGAACGCGTCGAATTGGACACCATCGGTTGGGGCATCACGCCAGATGCGCAGACCTATGCGCCCATCGCCGACTTTCTCAGCGCGCAGGCGCGCCAACGGCCCGTGCAAGGGCTGGCGAAATTCACGCAGGCATTCCGGGCAGAGTACTACCAGCTTGCCAAACGCGTCCTATTCGAGCGCACACAGGTGATCGCCTGCTACGCCGGCTGGGCCAGCATGCACATTGCGCCGAACGGCGATATCTGGAGCTGCTGCATCCGGGCCGAACCGGTCGGCAACCTGCGCCAGACCGGCTATGATCTGGCCCCGATCTGGTTTGGCGCAGCAATGACGCAACTGCGCCGCTCGATCTACAACAAGGAATGCGCCTGCCCGATGGCAAACGCCAGCTACGCCAATATGCTCCTCCATCCGCCGACGGTCGCCAAAGTCGCACTGGAGGTCGCCCGCGGCTAGCGCCCCCGCTCTGGCCGGTCTCCGACCGGTGCCAGCCCGCCAGCGCGCGCTCTGGCCGGTCTCCGACCGGTGCCAGCCCGCCAGCGCGCGCTCTGGCCGGTCTCCCGACCGTGCCAGTCCGCGGTCGTGGCTACTTCAAGGCCGCCACATACTGCCGGAATACCTTCCCCACCGACGTCACGGCGCGGGTCTTGGGGTCGAACAGATTCGGAGTTGGATACATCGTATCGGCGACGCTGTACCAGCAAAACGCCTGCACCAACCGATTTCCATCGGGGGCATAGCCCAACGTTGGATCTTGCGCCGACAGGAAATAGTCGAAAGTGGCCGTCATAAATTTGCTAACCAATTCGGGCGGAAAGCCATAGTCGTCGGGCATCAACACGCCGTATTCGGTGACGATCAGCGGCTTGTTGCGCTGGCCGCGTTCCGCCATCCAGCGCCGGAATCCCTCGATCTGCTGTCGAAAGATTTGCATATCCGCGTGATTGTCAACTTCGTAGAGCGTCCCTTTGTCCACCGGCATCCCCGGCGGGATGCCCACCCCCCACGAGTTGCGTTCCTCGCGCAAGATGAACGCGTGGACATTCCAAATATCCACCGGCATTTCGGCGCCGTAGCGCGCCCGATAGGCCGCCAGGGCGCGATCCAGGTAGGCCAGGCGCAACGGCGTCGGCTGGCTGACGCCGCCGATCGCGATGTGCGCCGACGGGTCGGCTTCTTTGATCGCCTTGTAAATTACCCCATAGGTTGCGGCGTATTGTTCGGGCGTAACGCCATCTTGCCACGGCACATCCGGCTCATTGCCCACGAGCCAAAGGACGCCGGGATTTTGTGCCGCAGTTACCTTGATTTGATCCAGCGCCGGCGCAAAGCCCTCGCCTTTCAGCCGGATCATGCGTGCAAATGCGACATCCGGCCGCTGCTCGGGATGCGGCTGGGTGGTCCAGTTGAGATACCAGCCCGGCGGCGCGTTGCCCCAATCGAAGCTGCCGATCCCCAACAGCGGCATCCCCACCCCCACGCGTCCCCGCGGAGAGCCGGGTAATCCCCAGGCGGTGGATGATGCGCCGACTGGCGCAAGGATCGCGGTGGAGGTCGCGCGCAGGGGCGCGGGGCCTGGCGCAGCCGTCACGTCCGCCGCGCGCGTTGCGGTCGGGCTGGCCGAGACCGGCGCGGGTGTAACGGTGGCCGGTTGCGAGACAGTCGGCGCCGGGCTTGCCGTAGCCGGTGGTTTGGTCGGGATCGAAGTCGCCGTGCCCGGTGGTTCGGTCGCGGCGGGCGCTGGCGTCGCCGAAGCCAGTAACACCATCCGCGTGGCAACTGCCGCTGCAGCCGAGGGGCTGGCGCCGGGTTGCGACACAACACGCGCGGGCACAGTCGGAACCAACGGCTCTGGGGTGGGGCGGGAGAACAAAGAACACGCCGTCAATCCCACCGACACAACCAGTAGCATCAACATTGCACGCAATATACGCATGGCGAACACATCTCCGCAAAAGATCGCACACCGGGCAACGCGCCCGGCAGACAGATCAAGTATAACACAGCTCTCGCAAAAACCGGCGCGAAACACAGCCTTGACAGATTGCTCATCACAATAGATATGGTATAATTGCACAAATCATCGGAGTTGCAGCCCGTCTCATTGCCGGGCAAAGTCACCACTTCCAAGGGGGAGGATTTATGAAGCACGTTTTGAGGTCCAGATTCGTCCTGCTTGCGTCCTTATTGATTATGGCCGCCCTGCTGGCCGCCTGTGGCGCCCGGTCGCCAGGTCAGACCGGCCCGGCCACCAAGGCGCCCACACCGATGCCGCCTTCGAGCAAAAGCGCGACCATTGCGCCAACGAAAGCCGCCGTCGCGCCGACCCCGGCCGCGGCAGCCACCGCCGCCCCGACAACCGCCCCGGCGGCGGTTGGTCCCAGCCAACCTGTCACCGCGACGGCCACGATGACCGTTGCGCTGGAGGGCCCGGTCTGGAAGCTGGTCTCCTATCTCGATAGCAAAGGCCAGACTGTCCCGGTCTTGACCGGCAGTGAAGTGACCGCGCAATTCCAGGATGGCAAAGTGGCCGGTAAGGACGGCTGCAATCAGTACAACGGCACGTACAAAGTGACGGGCGGGGTGCTCACCATCAAGCTCGGCGCCAGTACGATGATGGCCTGTGAGACCAAACTGATGGATCAAGCCAAGGCGTGCACGACGGCCCTGGCGAGCGCGGCCACCTTCCAGATCACCGGCGACCGGCTCCAGATCACCAACGGCGGCGGCAAAGTGGCGGCGACCTTTGCGGCGGCGGCTCCGGCCGCTGGCCCGGCCCCGGCCGTCGCAGCGACCCAGGCGCCGACACAAACCCTGAAGATCACGACGGTCGCCACGGCTACGATCCCGCTCGAAGGCACAGCCTGGAAGCTGACGGCGCTGGCTGACAGCAAGGGCGCCGCCGTTCCGACGCGAGCCGGGACCGAGATCACGGCCCTGCTCCAGGGCGGCCGGATAACGGGCAGCGCCGGCTGCAACAACTATTCTGCAACCTACAAGGCCACGACTACTGCGCTCACGATCAACGCGCCGGCCGCGACCACGCGCAAGGCGTGTCCGCAGCCAACTATGCAACAGGAGACGGCTTACCTGGCCGCGTTGGCGAAGGTCGCGACCTATAAGATTGATGGAGACAAGCTGGAGTTGCGCAACGCAGCCGGGGCCGTGCTGGCGAGCTTTGCGGCGCCCAAGCCGGCCGCGGCCGCCACCGCCACCGCCCTCCCCGCGGCTGCCCAACCTGTGACGCCGACCAAAGTCATCACGCCGACCGTCGCCGCAACACCGACCGTCGCGCCGACCCCCACCGCGCCGCCCGCCAAGAGTCCGGCGCAGCTTACCAACACGCTCTGGCAGTGGGTGCGATTCGTCACACCGCTGGAAGCCAAAGACGTGCCGAACCCCGGCAAGTACGCGGTCGTGTTCAAGGCCGATGGTAAGGTGGAGATCACCGCCGACTGTAACAAGGCGGCTGGCACGTACAAGCTGCAAGGTTCGCGCATTCAGATTCAGATCGGCCCATCCACGCTGGCCGCCTGCGCGCCCGGCTCCATGGCCGATTCGTTCCTGGCCAGCCTCGGCTCGGCGACGCTCCACTTCCTGGACGGCGACGCGCTGTACATCGAGTTGTTTGCCGACAGCGGCGTGATGAAGTTCGCCAACGGCGGCCCGGTCAAATAACGGCTGGAAAAAAGGCCGCATCCTTCGACTACGCAGCCAAAAACCGGCTGCTCCGCTCAGGACGCTTCGTCGTATTTGGGGGCTGTGGTTGAAGGAGAAATCAAAAGGCCGGGGTTCCACGGAACCCCGGCCTTTTGATTTCTCAACCCGCCAGCATGGCTCGGATGCGCGTTGCGTCGGTGACGGCGCGCGTGAACTCCGGCGGCCGCAGCGCCCCGCCCATGAACGCCCGCGTGTGGCGATAGAGCATCGGCCCTTCGACCGTGGCGCGGCCGCTGGCGTGAATCTCGGTCGCGCCGGTCGCCGCGATGATCTTGCCGATGTTCCGTTCGGTGATCCCGCCGCCGGGCATCACCACGATGCGCCCCCGCGCCTGGCGCGTCAATTCGCCGATCAGCTCTAGCCCTTCGAGCGCCGAATTCTCGCCCCCGGACGTGAGCACGCGATCCACGCCCAGCCCAATCAGGTCTTCGAGCGCGCGGCGCGGGTCGCGCGTCATGTCGAACGCGCGGTGGCACGTCACCGGCAGCGGCCGGGCCTGCGCGACCAGGAGCGCCATGCGTGCGACATCCACCTCGCCGTCGGGGGTCAGGATGCCGAAGACCGCGCCGTCCGCGCCCAGCTCCCTGGCGACGCGCAGATCGTGCTGCATCACGGCGAACTCCGGGGCCAAGTAGCAGAAATCGCCCCCGCGCGGCCGGATCATGACCATCAACCCGATCGAGACCGCGGCGCGCACCTGCGCGATCATGCCGGCGCTGGGGGTCGTGCCGCCCTCCAGCAGGTCGGCGCATAACTCCACGCGTTGCGCGCCCCCAGCCTCGGCCGCCAACGCCGACTCGACCGAGTCAATGACGACTTCGAGGGTGATCTCACGCGCCATCACCGTCTCCGATCACGCCCGCGCTTTCACCAGCATCGTCCACGTCCCATGCTGCACCACCTGGGCGCGCTGGTTGATGACCTCGACGTTGAACGCCACGCTGCCGCCGCCGAGGCGGGGGATCGCCTTGGTCTCGGTCACCGTGGCGCGCACATGGATCGTGTCGCCGATGAAGATCGGCTTGCTGAACTTCCACTCCCCGATCTCGCGGAAGGCGATCACGGTACCTTCGATGAACCCCGTGCGCACGGCCAGCGCGGTCGCGACCGATAGCCCCAACAGGCCGTGCGCCACCCGTTGGCCGAACAGCGTCCCCTTGGCGAACTCGACATCGGTGTGGATCTGGTTCCAATCGCCGCTCAACGCCGCGAAGCCCACGACATCCGCCTCGGTGATCGTGCGGCCGACTGTCGTCACGCTATCGCCGACCGCAAACTCCTCGAAAAAGCGCCCTTGTTGAATTGGAATCTCAGCCATCGCAGCCTCCGTAAAGTATAGTCTTACTTTTATAATGCCCGCATGATTCGCGTAAAGGCATTGGCGCCGATTGCGCAGGTGAAATAAGCGCTCGCCGGCCTCGTCTTCTGAGTCTCCCCGCATCTACCCGAACCCGCAATTTGGCTGTTACGGCAGATCGCGCTATGATATAAGTCGTTGGCGGGTCGAGATCGACCACAGTTAATAACTGTGTTGTGCATCCGGCATTACGATACAATTTTATACGCCGGATGCCAAAAAGGTGACAGGATGTCTACTCCAGACTTGCTCGGTGTCGTTTCCATCGTTGTCCAACTGATTTTCCTTGAAGGTATTCTCTCCATTGACAACGCTGCGGTACTCGGCGCTATGGTCTCAGTGTTGCCAGATAATGAGCCCGTTCCCTATCCCAGGTTATTGAAGCCTTTGCAGCGCTTCACTGATCGCATTCTTGGCATGCAGCAAAGCGCCGCGCTCAAGGTTGGATTGTTGGGCGCCTATTTTGGCCGTGGCCTGATGTTGGTATTAGCTGCCTGGGTCATCAAGAACCCCATACTGCAGGTTCTGGGCGCCTGTTATCTGGTCAAGCTTGCTTTCGGACATCTGTCGCAGCCCGATCAGCCTGGTGAAGAAATCGCGTACCAACAGCTACATCAACGTGAACAACGTTTCTGGCTCGTCGTGCTGAACGTCGAATTGGCGGATCTTGCTTTCAGTCTGGATAACGTCGTTGCAGCCGTGGCGCTTTCCAAACAGCTTTGGATCGTCATGCTCGGCGTGGCGCTCGGTATCCTGACGATGCGCTTCGCCGCCGGCATCTTTACCTGGCTCATCAAACGTGAGCCGATCCTGGAAACCGCTGCCTATATCGTCGTCCTGAATATCGGTATCGAACTATTGCTAGCTGAGTTTGCCGGGTTACACTTCGAGGCATGGCAGAAATTCTTGATCTCCGTCTTGACACTCATCGCTTGTGTGATATATGCGCACGTTGCGCCGTTACGTCGGTTACAGCCCGTCTTCCGTTGGTTCGCTCAGGGGATGGGCAACCTCGATGAACTCATCAATTGGGCTTTGACGCCGCTCGTGGGCCTGGTCAGATGGCTTGCCTTACTCATCCGCCCATTGTTTCTGGCTGCCATTGGACGCCCTGTCCCTGTGCGACATACGGTAATGCCCGCCGAAGAGACGTCGCCCACATACCCAGAATCCCCCCGATAATCAATCATGTGAGCCGGGCCGCTATTTTTCCCCAGCCACCTCCAGATCCAACCGGTCGAAAAAGGCGCGGATGAACGCCTCCCGCTCGCGGGCGATGGCGCGCGCGGTCGCGGTGTACAGCCGCTCACCGATGCGGTCGAGCTTATAGACGAACTCGTGGCTGGGGGTGTAGGCCGCGCCGAGCGCCGCTGGCTGGCTGACCGCGTCGCCGCCGGTATTCGGTGCAGCGCTCACGCCGAAGCCGTTCGGCTGAGCGCTCACGCCGAAGCCGTTCGGCTGAGCGCTCACGCCGAAGCCCGCCGCGATTGCGCGCCAGGGGGTGTTCCACAGGGCGTTGCCGCGCTCCCCGGCATAGGCAAACGCGCGCGCAACACCGATGGCCCCGGTGATGTCCAGCTTGTCCGCGTCGAAGACGATCTGCGCTTCCAGCGTGGCCGGATCGGGTTGTGCCCGAAAGCGATGCGCGGCGATGGCGTGCGCCACCGCCGCGACAAAATCGGCCGGCTGATCGCGCAGGAGCTCCCGCGCCTGCGCCGCGCTCGCCAGGTGATGATCCGCCCGGCCCCGGCTCTCAGCGACATCGTGTAAGAGCGCGGCGGTGCGCACCACGGCCAGATCGGCGCCTTCGGCCAACGCGATCCGCTCGGCCAACGCGGTCACGCGCAGGATGTGGGCGAAGTCGTGGCTGCTGCCGCCGTCGGCATAAAGCGCGCGGGCCGCTTCGACGGTGATCGGTGCGTGCATCATGGGTTACAAATTCTCGATCTTCACCGGCTCGATCACATCCGCCAGCGCGAACCCAAAGATGCGCGAGTAGAAATACAGCTCCGCCTCCATCGCCCGCTTGATGTTCTCGGCCTTGCGGAAGCCGTGCTGCTCTCCCGCAAACGGGACGTAGGCGACCGGCAGCCCCTTAGCCTTCACCGCCGCGAACATCGTCTCGGCCTGGCTCGGCGGCACGACCTTGTCCTCCAATCCCTGGAGCAGGATCATCGGCACGGATAGCCGGTCGGTGAAGTGGATCGGCGAACGCGCCACGTACAGATCGCGACGTTCGGGGTACGGCCCGACGAGCCGATCCAGGTAGCGCGACTCGAACTTGTGGGTGTCGGTCGCCAACGCTTCCAGGTCGCTGACGCCGAAGTGGCTGGCGCCGGCGCGAAAGACGTCCCGGAAGGTCAGCGCGGCGAGGGTGGTGTAGCCGCCCGCGCTGCCCCCGCGGATCGCCAGCCGCTGCTCATCGGCCAGGCCGGCCGCCGCCAGATAGCGCGCCACGTTGACGCAGTCATCCACATCTACGATGCCCCAGGCGTCGTTGAGCCGCTCCCGATAGGCCCGGCCATAGCCCGTGCTGCCGCCGTAGTTCACATCGGCCACCGCGAACCCGCGGCTCGTCCAGAACTGGAGACCCAGCCGGAGCGCGCCGGACGTGGCGCCGGTCGGCCCGCCGTGGCTCAGGACGAGCAGCGGCGGCCGTTCTCCCGCGGGCGCGCCGTGGTCGCGATTGGTGGGCGGATAATAGAGCGCGTGCGCGGTCAACCCGCCCTCGGTCGGGAACTCGATCGGCTGCGGCGCGGAAAGATAGCCGGCGTCCACTGTCACCTCGCTCGACCAGCGCAGCACCGTTGTCTGCCCCGTGGCGGGATCGAGCCGGACGAGCGCGGCCGCCTGCGTGGGCGAGGCCGCGACGAACGCCACGCCGCCCGCCGCCGCGCGCACGCCGCTGATGTCGGTGTACGGAAGATCGAACGGCGCGAAAGCCTTCGTCGCCGTGTCCAGGAGCGCCAGCCGCCAGGCGCCTGCCTGAGTGTAGGCGCAGACGATGCGCCCGGCTCCGACGAACGCGTAGGTGGACATGCCGAAGACCCACTGCGGCAGCCCGAACTCGGCGGCCATCTCGCACAACGGCTCCACCGACGCTGTGTCATTCCGAACGACCGTCGCGTTGTCATTCCGGGCGACCGCCGCCGTGTCATTCTGAGCGACCAACGGGAGCGAAGAATCTCCTCCCTCACGCCATCGGTAGAGGTTCCACCACCCCGTGCGGTCGGAGACAAAGTGCAGCACACCATCCGGCGACCACTCCGGCTGGAAGATAGACTCCTCCGGGCCGCCCGCCACCAACTCGGCCGCCCCCAACGCGCCATCCGCTTGCACCTGCGCCACCCACAGCTCGCAGCCATCCCACGGCATGTTCGGGTGGTTCCAGGTGAGCCACGCCAGCCGCGCCCCGTCGGGGCTGAGCCGGGGGCTGGCGTAGAAGGTGTTGCCGGCCACCAACACTTGCCCAGGCGTTTCGCCGCCGCCCAGCGGAAGGCTGACGATCGTGTTGACCGCCTCGTGGCCCCCGCCGGTGTGATCCTCCCGCACGCAGATCAACCGATTTCGGGCGGCATCCAGCACCGCATCGGCGTAGCGCAACTGCCCCGACGTTTCCGGCGTCACCGGCTGCGGGGCCGCGTCCGGGCCGCAACGGTAGAGGCGTTGATCCGCGAAGTTGGCGAAGTAGACGATCCCGCCCGCGGCCAGGTATTCGCCGCCGCCGTACTCGTGCACGCGCGTCCGCGCGTTGAACCCGGCGGGGATCACATCGGCCACGGCGCTCCTTCGACTTTGCTCAGGATGCGCTACGCCCGGAACTACGGGGCGTGCTACGGGCGACCGGCGGACGATCACGCTGCGGCCCCCCTCCCCCGGCCGGGATTCGATCCACGAGATATCGCCGCCATCGCCGCGGATACTCCCCAGCCCCACCGCGCCGGCCAGGATCAGGTCAGGCGTGATGGGGGATGTCCAGGAACCGTATGGGGTGATTGATTTAGACATGGTGTTGCTCCTGGGTTGGGCGGTTGGAAATCGCAGCAACCTTTGCGAAGCCTGCCTGCGCAGGCTGGTGGCGCCGGGCGGTTGGAAACCGCAGCAACCTTTGCGAAGCCTGCCTGCGCAGGCTGGAAAATAGTCGGCGCAGGCCGACTTCGCAATCGTTGCCGCGACCTCGGTCGCCAGGCAGCCTGCCCGCCGGCCACAATTACGCCTTGCGCCGCCCGCGCAGCCAGAACAGGCCACCGGGCAGGCCGCCCACAACGATCACCGCTTGCATCAGCACCGAGACTGCCACCGCGTGGTCGGCCGGCACCCCGGCCAGCCCGTAGAAGAAGGGATACGCAGCCTGGTTCAGCCCCAGTCCGCCGATGGAGATCGGCAGCATCAACACCAGGGCGATGAGCGGGTTGAAGATCAGGATCGCCGGCAGCGCCATCAACCCGCCGAGCGCCTGTGACAGGAACCAGTTGACGAGGGTCGTGCAAAAGATGCCGATCAGCCCGACGCCGAACGCGGTCGCCAGCGCCCTGTAGCGGAAGCGGTACGCGTTGAGCGCGTCGGAGATCCCCTGCCAAAGCCCCGCCAGCGGTGCGAGGAACCGCCAGCCGAAAAGCCGCGAGAGCAGCCGCGCAAACGGCGGCTCAACAGGAGACCCAGTCCGGCTATCATCACGGCAAACGACAACACGGCGACCCACTCGACGGCCTGGAGATCGCTCCGGCCGGTTATACTGACCACCACGAACGCGGCAAGCGCGGCCGTGCTCATGTAGGCCAGCAGCCCCATGATGCGATCCACGACCACGGATACCGCCGCGTCGGCCAGGCGATCGGTGTAGCGCGCCAGGGTGTAGCCGCGCATCAGGTCGCCGCCGACATTGGCCGGGAGGAAGTTGTTGAAGAAAAAGCCGACGAACTGGATCTCCAGCAGCCGGCCGAAGGGGACCTGGATGCCCTGCGCGCGCAACAGTACGTGCCACTTGCCGGCGTTGACCGCGATGGCGAGCAGATAAAAGATCAGCGCGGCCAACATCGGCGGCCAGCTTGCCGCAGCCAGTTGCGCGGCCACGGCCGCCAGATCCACGCGGGCGAAGACGAAGATGATCAGCGCCAGGCTGATGATGAGTTTGAGGAGGGTGGTCAGTTTATCGCGCAAGAAAAAACTACCCCTTTCGCGCCAGCGCCGCCGGCCGCAGGTCATCCGCCTCGGCGCTCTGCTGGCGTTCCGCGCTGACATCGGTCTTCTGTGACCAGGCCATATCCCAGACGACGTGGCGATCCTTCTTGATCGCAAAATCGTACCAGCCGAGCAGCCGCGACCACCCTTCCAGGACCGCCAGCAGGAAGAGCGCCCAGACCAATTGGATGGCGCCCCAAATCTCCTTGAGCGCGATCTTGGCGACGCGGGTATTCTGGATGCTCGAAACGACGTAGCCATACTTGGACTTGAGATACAAATGCCCCGCGTGGTTGCGCCGCCGTTGGGTCACGAAATCGCGCACGGTGTCCGGGCCGGTGTTGTAGACGACCGCATCGGGCGCGTAACGCACGCTCATCCCGCGGCGGACGATGAACGCCTCGACGAACGCCTCGTCCATCGCGACATCCGGCGGGATGCGCTCCAGCACCTTGCGGAACGCGATCATCTCGCCCAGCCGCGGGATCTCCAGGCAGAGCTGGTGCTCCAGCCGCAGCCGCAGGTGGGTGAAGAGGCCCACCAGGTGGTCGGGCGTGTTGACCGCGATCTTGTGCGCGCCGACCATGCCCACGGTCGGGTCGGCGAACATGCGCACCATGTGCTCGACCGTGTCTTCGGCCGGCAGCGTATCGCCGCTCTCCAGGACGCAAATCTCCTCGCGGGCCTGGGCCAGGAACAGGTTGATTGCCGCGGTCTTGCCCTCGCGCTTGGGCTGGGCGATCAGCTTGATCGTGGGGGTGTCGGCCATGTACCGCTCAACGATCGGGACCGTGTTATCGGTGCAACCGCTGGCAACGACGATGATCTCGGCGATCTCGACATCGAACAAGTGCTGATTCAGCAGCGCATCGAGCAAATGGCCGATATTCGCCTCTTCATTATAAGCAGTGACCCCGACACTGCACCGCAGCTTCGGATGGTGCTCCAAACCGGCCTCCTGAATTCGCGATGGGCGCATTATAACACGCGTGGAGAGTAGAGTGATAAATCGGCGCGACGGTTCCGTTTGGATGTTGGAGGTTGGATTTGGCGATTTTGGGCCGGGCGACGTATAATCGAATCATAAACCTGACATCACCCAATTTCGTCACGCCTCCCCCTCGTGACCCCGGTCGGGAGGCGCGGCCATGCCCGCAGAAACCTCACTCGTCGAATACTATCCCACGATCAAAGAGCTTCCTGAAGG
>Ga0172368_10005692_pt1 | contig 13754 bp, 11 predicted proteins | sample Lak11m_FD_114540 | JGI IMG/M metagenome (GOLD analysis project Ga0172368, IMG submission 114540) | Freshwater microbial communities from Kabuno Bay, South-Kivu, Congo - kab_022012_11m | ecosystem: Environmental > Aquatic > Freshwater > Lake | place: Democratic Republic of the Congo: South-Kivu...
GGAATGGCCCTGAAGATCGCTCCCACCGAGCCGCGCTGGCTAAAGATATTCGCACGAAATCGGCCGATGTTCTCCAGTCCGAAAGAAAAATCAAGCTCCTTCTCCTCTTCGAAGTGCCGGTGCTGCTCGTCGGTCATCAGTGACGACACCAATGCTAGCACATGATACGGTCTGAGTTTCGGCTGCGGCGCCGCTTTCAGCTGCCCATCGATGCGGATACGTGGCGAAGAGCCCGCCGTCAGATGCAAATCCGATCCCTTCGCATCGACCACCTGTTTCAACATGTCGACGATACCGCAGGGATACGGTGTTTCGATTTCATCAGGATTTGCCGATGTCGACCGGTGACGGAAAATGACCGGCACAGCGGTCTCCGACGGGTCTGGCGCCAGTGTGATTGGTTCGGTGCGATACCATGAGGGTGCCATTGTAAGCAACTGATCGACAGGGGCGACGCTAATCTCCAGTCTTCGCCGGACTTTCGACTTGAAGAAGTCGATCACGTCCATATCCATTGGGTTCGCCATCACGAGATGCAGGCACTCATGTGACATGTGCATCGGCACCAGATAGCACTGCTGACAAAATGCCGCGTCCGCCAGGGCAAGGGCTGCTGGCTCCGGATGGCAGCTTGCCAGGTCCGTGAGCGGGATCTTCAACTCTCGGGAGATCAATGCGGCAAGCTCGTCCCCGGAAAAGAGGCCGTCTTTCACCAATTTATGCCCCAACCAGATGCCCTCCGCCTCTGCAGATTCGACCGCCCGCTGCAGTGCGTGCGGCGTCAACGGCATCTGCGCAGAACCTTGCTCCGTACTATGGAGCAGTTTATACAAGCTACGGTTATCGGTTTTGGCATGAACCATAATGATACCCCCCTTGAGTTCCAGTATATTATTCCGTAAAGCCAATCACATTGATTAACGATCTCATAGTTATTTGTAGGAAGGCATGGAATCACGCGCCGACATTGCCAGCAAGTGAGCGCGCAGAATTTTCTTTACCAGCCCGGGAGCAAAGAGGTATGTAGGGGAACGTGATAAGGTGATAGAACAGCAGATCGATTCATTACAGTATATTACGGAAGCACAAATGCAAAGTATGGATAGGCATCCCGGGCATCCACCCCCTGCTGACACAAGGCTTTGAGCGCGTCGCCGGTCTTATGACCGGCGGATTCCGGCCCACCGAGAATCAGATAGCGGATATTCGGGTTGGCCACCAAGTTGCAGATCATTTTTTCGAACCCAATATTTGGCGTTTGAATGGTGCCGGAGAGCCCCGCGCCGCTTTCAAGGCCTGCCCGGACCAGCTGCTCGATATCGCTTGGTATTTTATCGGCATCGGTATTGAGACTAATGGCAACGGCAACGGGCGAGAAATCATTCTCCCGAAGGTAGCCTGACCCATGAGGACAGATGCTGTAGTTACCCGTTGCAAATTAGACAGCCTGTGCGGCATCTCCAGCAGGCAGAAGAGGCCACAGCCAATTCGGGATGCGGTCGGTCGCCCATGAGCGGAAATAAGGCTGTGTCGCCGTCTCCCGTCACTGCACTCACGGCGCCTTCTACCAAGCTGAATTCTGCAGTCAGCCCGAGGCCTCCGGTGGTGCAGGCACTCACGAGGGACAGGTAGCGCTTCACCTCTGCGAAGTCGAGCTCCGTCCACTCCGAAGCTCCGCTCCGGCTCTCTTTGGTGGTGAGGCTGCGGCGGAATCCACCGAGCATGGCCACCGAGTCTGCGCGGATGAGCTTCAGTAGGCGTTGCACTAGGGCTCGTGGTCCCGCGTCATCGGCGTTAAATCTGTTACGATATTTTCGTTGTCTTATCCGATGTGTGCCGGTGTCAGGAAGTAAGTCACCAATAGCACAGCTGATTGATCGCCAGTATTGCGCGGAACATGGGGCACGCGTCCATCGAAATAGATGGCATCGCCTTCGGCCAGGGTCACACGTTCTGCCCCTAATACGATTTCACACCGACCACGTATCACCAGAAGGAACTCATCACCATCCGTGGTGGCGGGTTGGCGCTGCGCATCCGGGTGCAGGGTTAACACCACCGTTTGCCAAAAACAACTCTCGAGTTCCTTACTGAAAATCACGTCGTATTGGAAGCCGCGCGCTTCTTCGCGTTCAATCGTTGTACGGGCGTCACAGCGTATAACCGTATAGGCAGCATCGCTTCGTTGCACTGCGATATCGGCGACAAATTCCGCCATATCAGTGTCCAATGCTGCACTAATGCGCGCAAGCACGGGTAATGACGGAATGGTACGAAAGTTTTCAACTTTAGAGATCAAGCTACAGGACAATCCCGTCGCACGTGCCACGTCGTCCAGTGTATGCTTTAGCTGCAGACGACGGCGCCGAATCCGTTGACCGATGAGCATAAGGCTGATATCGTGCATACGTTTACCCCAATGCCAGTAGCAAGATCGCGCCACAGGCAGACGCCAGCCCAATCCCCTTTCTCATGGTGAAGGGTTCATTGAACAAGAATATGCCCAGCACAGCCGTTCCGACGAAGTTAAACTGTGAGATGGGCACTGCAACGGACGCCTGACTACAGGTCAAGGCTTTGCTAAGAAAGAAGACAATACCGCATACTAGGATGCCGGAGAGCAACACCCATTTATTCCACGTGATGGGCACCGTACCTTCTCGCGTTGACCAGGCAGAAGCCATGCCAACCACCACCCAGCATGCACCGCTCACCATCAGCAGCTCAAGCAACCCCATACCAGCGGACAACGCCAATTTATAAAATATCCCCATCAGCGCCCGCAGGAGACTGGCCAGCAGCAGCCAGCGCAGGCCGGTCCCCAACAGCGTGCGAAACGAGAGAGTCCCGACCGACGCTGACAACAAGGCAATAGCCGTTACCCCGAGGAACACGGCGATCAATTTGGCTAGGGTCAGACTCTCATTGAGAAAGAGGACGGAGAGCACAATAACCCAGATTAAGTTCAGACGGTAGATAGTAGAACCAACGCCAACCTCTACGCGCGCAAGCGAATCGATGAGTAGTAGATTGGCTACGGCAGACATGATTCCGGACAGCACCGCATATACCCAGCCCTGCCAATGTGCCTTCTGGCCGATTATAACGAATGCCAGCGTGAACACCAACGTCCACAGCACTCCCACCCCGGCCACAAAGCGTCCAGCATGCGCCGAATCTTGTCTACGAACGATTTTAAAGATCAAGTCATTCCACACAGCGCAGCCCAGGCTGAGAAACGCGAATGCGATACCCATCGAGTAGCAAGTCCCCTCTCCGTGAGTTGCTACGCTATTTTACCATTTATCAAATATTTGACAATAGGGCAAATCACGCAAAGAGGGAAGTCTCCGTTCTGCAATGTGTCGCGTTGACATTATAGTCGCATGGCGCTGAAGGGATAATCCTTGCTGTTGATGGTCTGGACGTGGTGAAACTACAATTCGACCTTCCGTCCACACTGATTCACCAGGGAGCGAATCTCGTTGAGAGCACTGCTATCCTGGCTGAATCATCTCCCGAAGTCGTCATCCAATATTTGCGAGTGCGCAAGCACTTCGGATAAGCTGTTGAATTATCGAGATCATGCAGTGGCTTGATTAGAACGCCAGCACCATCCCGTCATACGCCAGGGTAATGCCCTGCCGCGCCAGGCGTTCAGCGGTCTCGTCGTGCGGAGGCGCATTGCCGGTGCTGAGGTGGGAGTAGACGATGACGGCATTATCCGAAAACATCCCCCGCTCGCGAAACTGCCCCACCGTTTTCTCGAGCATGGCAAAGTTATGATGCCCGGTGCCTTTGATATCGATGTCGGTCAGGTCGCACCAGGTCGCGTCGAAGATGGCGATGTCGAATCGATACCGCGACAGGAACGCCAGCGTCTTCGGCAGCAGCCAGTTGGAATCGAGATTGTAGAACAGCGTCTTCCCATCGCGTTCGAAGACGAAATTCAGCGCCTGCTGCTCCAGTATGGTAAAGGAGCGGTCGATCATGTGGCTTGCTGGCACGGGCGTAACCGTCACGCTATCCAGGTTGAACGGTTGCTCGAGCGTCACGGTATGCATCGTATCGTTGCGGCACCGGTCGCGCGTCACGTGCTCCAACCGCTGGTCGTCCCAGCCGTAGACGGCAGCGAAATCGAGCGCATCGCGGATCATCGTGTTGCCGTAGATCTGCAGGGGTCCGGAAAGCTTTTCGGCGAAATCCAGCACTTTCTCGGGCTGAAAATGGTCGCAGTGGCCGTGGCTGATGACCAGGTGGCGGATTTGCGTGTGCGGTATGCCGAAATGCGTCAACTGCGCAGCGGTGCAGTCATTCAACTCGACGAGGATATCCGGTGCGATGAACATCCCCGACGCGCAGCGGATATCCTTGCCCCCGCGCAACCAGGCCTGATAGGAGTGACCCTCTCGCGGATATCCGGGCTTGGGCCCTGTCGGTAGATGATAATCTCCCGCTGCGGTGCCGAGCAACTGCGTATAGTGTGTGTGCTGCATGGTTACACTACCTCGTAATACTGGTACCGGTCGCAGCGGAAACCGTCCAGAGTCGTCAGTTTGATGCGTCGGCCGACCCGTGGGGGAGGCGGCGTGATCGCTTCACGGTCGGCATACCCGATGTCGGACTTCGTGAAATTGCTGCCGTCGCCGTTCGGGGTCGCGTCCCAGACGGCATACATGTCAGCGCCGTGATCGAGATAGGCATGGAGCAAGTCACGCCATGCCGGGTAGTCTCGCTCGAATAACGTCCATGGATACAGCATGGGAATCAGCCGGATGCGCTCGCGACCTGGCAACCGGTTGAAGTAATCGAAATCCAGGTGCTGCGGATCGTCGCAATGCACGTCATTCATGGTAAACGATTGGCCTGTCGGCAGCACGTCGTCCACGATGCCTTCGCTGACCCACGTCGCGACATCCAGCCCCCAGCGTCGGCAGTCTAACTCGGTGCCGGGCACGATCACGGAGAGTCGCTGCCCCGGCGCCAGGCAAGCCTTCGCTTGCCGCACGAAAGGCGTCAGCACGTCGGCCTGGTAAGCCATCCAGCGCGGGTCGGTCTCAGCCAATTCGCGCGGGTCGATGCCGTGCCGCGCCTGGAATCCCTCCACCATCGGTTGCTCATACAACACCAGCGGTACCCCACGGATGAAGCCCAGGCTGATGCCGTCCGGCTGATAACCGGCGATCTCGCGGATGAGCGCGAGCATGTGCGCCTGCACTGGCGGATACGCGTAACTCAACCGCATCACACGCTGGCCATGATTGTCGAAACAGTGATATTCCGGATGCCGGTGAAAAAACTCCGAGTGCAAGCTGGTCTCGTCGAAGGGATACGGCGCGTCGAAGGCCTCCATGCGCAGGTAGGTCTGCAGCTCCCATTTGCGGCGACGCGCGTAATCGCGGATCACCCGCAGGCTATCCCACCCCTGCCGCTGCCAGCGCTTCATGTTGCCGTAGAGTGTCCGGTTGTCGGCAGTTGCGAACCGTCCATGGGTTGGGAAGTAGTTGCCGACCTGTGTCGGGTAGTTGCACATATCTCCGCAGCCCAATCCCCAAAGAAGCAGGCGCAAGCTGGTGTGCTCGGGAATGCGTTCGAAGGATTCCAGCAGATCGTCCGGACGGAAATGCGGGCGTTCGCTGAAGATGCCATGCCCGTCATTGGTCATGGCCATCGGGTGACGCACTTCGCGGGGCACGGTGGCCGCGGGCGGGTCAATCGGCTCCAGGCGCAGATAGGCAATGGCGCATGGAGATATCGCTTCCGTGCTGAACGACGGTTCCACGATCAGCGTCTGCTCGGTCAAGTCCGCGTCGCGCCAATGCGTCTCGTGGATATAGACCGATTCCCCGTGCGTATCAGCTTGGGCGGCCGCGGGCGATGCCACCAGTTGCGCGCAGGTCTCCCCGCTCAGGCGCAGCCGCACCTTTCCTGCATGACAGAAGCTGAACAGGGCAACCCAGACGCGATACCAGCCGGTGGCGTGCAGTTTGACTGTGATTGGCCTGGGATCAGGACCGACGCCACACGCGAGCATCACCCCGGCGAACGACTCCGTCGTATAGGGAATCGGGTGCCAGGCATTCGGATTGTTGCTGTTGAGACGACGCGTATCGGCCTGTCGGGCTACGTCGCTGATGAGTATTTCTTCTCGTGGGCGCGTGATGTTTCTGTTGGGAGTCAACGAATTCACTGGTGATGATGGGTTAGCGGTGTGTGTCACTAGATAAGCCTCCCGATGATGTAGTGGATGAACTCATCCCGTACCGATACGCTCATCGCCGGCATGATCATACGATTACACTGTCTGATTGAATTTGCCAATGATGCCGGGTTCACAGACATTCGCAGAATCAAAATGACAGAGTATTCTTCCCCTGCATCAAGCGTCAATATCCTTATTAGCGGTTAATGCGGAGTCTGTGCGTCGTCCTGCGGTGATGGGGCCGTTCTGGTCGGACATCTCATGGCCTCCTCTTCACAGCAATCGTGTGCGCGGGTTCAGGCCGTCCGATTTTTCCAGCCATTCAGGACACACGTGTTTTTATTTGTCGTAGCCTATTCATACCATCTGTGTTTGACCAGGCATCATCATCGTAACTCGCTGATCGCATGACGGAACATGGTCATTGCCCTTTTATGCGAATTCGCTTCGCAAGCGAGTTTGCCATAAGCCGTATTCGAATGATGTCTAGTCAAACACGGATGGTATCACAATCCTACGCCAGTATTTTTCCATACATCCCGAACTCCATGGAAATGCTGGTGCCCATCCGCTTTTTAAACAAGCCCAGCAGACTACTGGCGTGAAGCGCACCTTCGTCACGACAGACAAATTGGCCTCCTACCGCAAAGCCATCCGCAAAGCGTGTGGCCGGAAGGTGATCCACCGCACCAGCAAATACTTGAACAATCGCCTCGAGCAGGATCACCGAGGCATCAAATTCCGCTATGGGCCGACCTTGGGATCAAGGACTTTGCTTGCGCGGCCTGCTTCTGCGCCGCCGTCGACGAAGCCCGCCAGTTGTTTCGCACCCGCACCACCATGATGGAGACCCGTTCTCTGCTCCAAGGCCGCCGGCATTTCCAACAATCCGTCACCGCGTTCCAACAGATCTTTGTGAACTGCCCGGTTGCGGACGCCGAGAGGAATCGGCGCGTCGCCGAACTATCGGGAAGTGACGCGATGGCGCGTCTGGCCATCAGATGATGAGTGAGTGCTGGCAGAACCGATCGGCGAAATGCCTACGGCCTCCCTACAGCTTCACTTTCACCACGACTTTGTGGAGGCGGCCCTTCCCGTTCATCGGCGAGTGCGCGTCATCCTGCAAGAACACCACGAAATGTGACGGCGGCGCGTCCACCCAGACCGCCGGCGCGTCGAAGAAGAGGATCGCCTCGACGTTTTCATCATAATCGGTTTTCACGTCCGTGCATGACGCCGTCGACTTCCAACCGTGGCACTCGGCGCCGCTGATCGTATACTGAATATCAATATACTGCCGATGCGCCTCCAGCACATCGTTGCCCCGGTCCTTGCCGTCGTCGGCGAACACCATTGCGTACAGCCGGTCACCGTCGATCTCATAGCGTCCGGCTTCCATCTGGGCCAGGTCAGGCCGGCGCAGGAAGGCAAATGCCTGCACGAAGAGCGGATGCATCGCATTGTAGGCGTCGGCATTCTCCAAGTGGTCGAGAATCATGATTGCTCCTTTCTTTGACGTTAAGCTATGGGCCAGAAAGCGCTTTTCCTACCCAGGTCATGAAATATCTGCAAAGGATTTCGCCTGCGGCTGGAACCCCAATCGATAAGGTGAACCTACTTCTCGTCGGAGGACATCAATGCCCCATGCGCAATGAGGAGGCGCTTCAGGCGCGTGATCAACGGGCCGGCCAGGTCGGCATCATCAAATGCGTCACCGGCAGCCCCCCCCGGCGCTTCTTCCAACAGCTGACGTACCGCCTGCCAAGCCTCTGGGCCGGGGACGACCAGGGCGGCGCCGGTGGTGATATACAGCCCATGCGGGTTGATCACCTGGGCGACAATCAGAAGATTCGGGATGGCACCTTCGGCCAATCTGCTGTCAATCAGGACAAATTCGCGCCCCCGCACCACGTCATGGACGACGACGCCCAACTCGGGGATGCGCTGCCCACAGCGCAGCACGCAAAACTGCGTGTCATCCATCGCGGCGAGTAATTCAGCCTCGTCGGACTCCTCCGCTACGTTAACCTCATCCCGGTAGGTCTCAATCCAGGCGGTGCGTTGATTGGAGTCGGCATAGAGGCAGTGGTCGGCGACCACCGCCAAGGTGTGATCATCGGCGATGTCGGCCACGGATTGGGATGCGGTAAGCAGGCCTAACGCCACCGCACTGGCCCGTATGGCCTCTGGTCCGGCAAGGTGGAGGAGCTTGGTGTGCAACTGCGTCAGCGCGGTGCGGATATGACGATAGCGGTGGCGTGTTTCCATGGTCGTTTCGATGATCAAATCCGGATTGTCGAGCACCGCTTCGCACACAGCTTCCTCAGTCAGGCTGTCCGCATCTGGCGCTTCGGGATCATCCCAGGGGAGGAGGGGTAACCGCTGGAGCATACCCGCGTACCCCTCGTCATCAAAGGCGTCCCCGGGGATCACGTGCCGATAGTATTCCGTCGCCAGCACCTGCACACACAGCTCATGGATCTCTGTATCGGTAAACTGCAGCGCGCGCAAGCGGTCAAAGGTGGCGCGCACTTCGGGAAAGCGCTCCGAGGCATATTGGTGATCAATCGTCTGGGCCAGTCGTGCCCGGACGGTGTGATGGTGGTATGGCATACAACTCCTGCGCGCAGTACCGTGCATCAGCGATGGGGTCGGATTCCCCTCCCCGACGTGTGTTGTGGCTATTATACTGGATGGATGTCGACTTCACCAGCAGAATACTCCTCCGTCAATGCAGATAGTGGATTCTCGGTGAATTCTATGTCCTGCGTCAGGTGAAACGCGACGTCGACGCTGGACCGATATGAGCGCAGCACGCCGCTATTGGCGAATTGTATGCTCGCGGTAGCACGGGTGACCCGATACGCGCCAGGGTCCAACGGCGCTGGCACGACATAGGGGGATTGCGCTGGATACGCGGGGTAAAAGAAGTCGATTTCCGGCGCCAGCCCGGTGCGGGCGCCGCCACTGTTGGGCCAGCCGCCTGATGCATACATCACGCGTGCGGTTTCTGCGGACGCGAGCGCAGCATGCGTCCAGAAGAAATTCACCTCGCTGCCCGGCGCAGACAGAGCGAGTACCCGTCCGCCGAACGGCAAGGCGAGGAGGCGCATGCCGTCAGGCGCAGTCAGCAACTCGATTGCTTTGCCGGCATCCGTGAGATTGTGCCTCAGTCGCTCGATCATACGTCACCTGTTATCGCCCAATGATCTCATACGCCCGCACTTGCTGGTCAGGCACAGTCAACAGGCCCCGGAACACCAGTCGCCCGCCTTCGCCGACAGGTCGTATCACATATTGCCACTTGCCGCGGTTATCCAACACACGGATATGTGTGGTGGTAGCGCCGGCGAGCGCGGGCACGACGACGGTGAAATCCGTCGCGTCATCCAACCCAAAATTCGCCAGTCCGAGGAACACGCGATGGCCAGCGCGATGTTGCCGATAGACTACCTGCAGGTCATACGCCGCGCCTTCTAGCCGGACCGGCAGTTCCCGGCCAGTCAACCAGGTCAGTAGCGCCGCGAGCTGGCTCACGCGGCGGGCAGTCAGGAATCCCTGCTCGACGCCGGGTTCATTAAAACTGAAGGGCAATACGACGATTTTACCTCCCGCCCAGTGCCGCGTCCAGCTACCGACGCCGAGTGGTTGGCGATTCTGATCGTGTAGCCAACCCAGCGTGGTGAATTCTGGGGATGCTGGTAACTGATACACCGGCAAGTTGTTGCGTACCGGCGAAAAGGCCTCCAGGCTGTCGGTCTCCCCGGCAAATAGACCGTTCTGCGCGAGCGCGGCGAATTGTTCCGCGGCCGGATAGCCGGGGCGCTGCGCCAAACGCGCGCCACCGAGGATATCATCGCGCCCCATCGCCTCTAATACAGCGAAAGCATCGCGGTCGAGGAGCATGCCATCGCACGCGAAGGCGGTCAATTCTTCCTGTCGGGTTAGCGGCGCATTCCCGACCAGGATGCGCCCGCCGCCGCCATCCGGCCAGAGCGGCAGGCCACTGCGTGCCAGCAACCGGGCGGCGAAAACCTCGACGGTCAGCACATCGACCTTCGTGCGCAATCCCAGCGTATTCTCACTCATCTCCAGGCTGATGCCGCGCGGTTGCCAGTTGTCAGGCGCGGTCACAAATGGCGTGATCTCGGCTATCTGCGCTTTCGCGTCGGCGACCGCCCGCAGCACCGGCCTGTCCCGGCGCGCCCCGCTGAGCGTCGTGCTGACGAAGCCGTGCAGGGCGCCCCACGCCAGCTTCATCTGCACGACGCGGGCGCTGTGATTGTAACCGGTACCCGGCCAGGTTTCCAACTCCGGCCACCCGTCGTAGGTGTCGCCGAAAGCGCGGTGCATCGACCAGGTCGGCAGGTAGGCGTTCCAGGACACCCGGTCAACGTCACTATACGAGCCGTATTCCGGTCGAGCCAAGCCCCGCGTGCCGGGATTGAGGATGTGGCCGATCTCGGTCACGCACGCGCCGCCGTAGTAGGAGACATCGACCTTCGGCGGCATGAAGCCAATCCGCACGGCCGGCGCAACGCGGTGCACGGCATCGGCGATGGCGCGGGCACCCGCGATTAACCCCTGGTTTTGCACTTCGCCCCATTGGACGGCCAGTGCCGTGGGCGTCAGCGAATTTGACGGCAAAGCGGCCACCACCTTCTCGCGCGTCCAGGCGCGACCGGTCAGTCGAGTGAACTCCGCCAGGTGCAACGGGCAAAAGCATTGTCCCGCTTTGGTTTTGTACCGGTAATCATCGTCAATCCAGATGTCGTCAATGCCTTCGACACCGGCGTAAATGGCGTAGGTCTCCGCCAGGTACGCTTGAAACTGCGTATCGAAGGGGCAGTAGGTCTCCCGGTAGATTACGCCATCGAAATCCACTTTATGCTGACACGGCAGCGGTTCGGTACGCGGCGGCGACATGTTCATGCCGAGTGTGACGTGGATATTGATGCCGACGCCCAACCCGACGGCGCGGAAGTCGCGGCTGGCCTCGGTCATTACCGCCGCCCGTCGCCGGGTTTCGTCCAGGTCCAGGTGACCGGGTTCGATGTGCCCATAGGTGTTGATTAGCATCACCCGCGTGATCCCCATGCGTCGGCCATCCGCGATGAGTACCTTGCGCGCGGCGCGCGTCTCATATTCACCCAACGCAATGCGTTGGACGAAATCGTTTTGCATTCGCGTTCTCCCCTTCACGATACGTAACAGGTCTGGTGATCGAGCTGGATCTCCGTTGGATGTTACCCGCCAGTGCCTTGCGGGTAACGATCAGGCGTCGTTCCGGCGTAACGGATGAACCGCAGTTTGGGCGGGAGGGGGAAATCCGTCGCCGCCCACTCGGCCAACTGCTCCCGGTGCCCCAAACGCAGCCAACGATTCGCACGGAAGGCCCGATCCAGACCCACAAAATCCCAGGCGGAAATGCCATCCGCGCCGTCGGCGTAATCCCGCATGGCCCTGGTGAAGTAGTCCTTCATCTGCACATGCTCCGGCGTCCAGTGTGAACGCCAGATCCCGGCCAGCCACATCGGATAGAGTTTCACCGGCGTGCCGCGCACGAGGGAGGCGAAGTAACGCACGTCCACATCTACAAATCCCTGCGACAGCCAGCGGTCAGGATAATCGGCCCACGGGTACGGACAGAGCACGTCCACCAGGCCTTCCCGGACCCAGCATGGCACGTCGAAGCTGAAGCACCGGTTGGCTGCCTCGCTGCCCAACACGGCATGCACCATTTTGATCCGTGGACCGCCTTTCGCTGCCGCCACCTCGTCGAGCGTGGCGCGCACCTTCCGCAGAAAGGTCGTAATGATCTCCGCTCGCCAGTCCAGCAGACGATTATCGCGATCACCGAGCATCAATGGGTTCACGCCATACTGCTCCTCGAAGCCCTGCATCGCCGCCGGCTCGAAGAGCACCAGCCCGGGGTCGCGGTTGAAGAAAAATCCGACCCCGTCCGGCGCGATTTTCAAGCCGGCACGCACGCGATCGAGCATGAACTCCACCACTTCGGGCACGGCGTAACTCATCTGATGGGTATCGGCGCCATCCCGGTCCGTGCAGTGCCATGCCGGGTGTTGCTCATAGAACCGCGCACGCGGGTCGTTCCAGTAGCTGTGACCGCTCCACAAACCCGGGCGATCGCAAATGTAATACTCCGCGCCAATCTCATGTGCCGTGCGTTGGCCTGCCGCTAGATTCGGGGACGCGGGGTTGAAGAGATCGCCGCTGTTCTCATTGCCGACGATCCACGCCGCCACGTCGCGATGGCGCAGGTGCTCGACTTGGAGGTCCGCTGACACGTTTGGCTCATCGCCTTTGATAATTAATCGCCGGTGCGAAGAATCTGCCCGATCTTGTTCGATGGCCGCCACTTCTTGTGGCGAAAGCGGAACGAGTTGGAGTGCGGCCAGATAGACCGTGCCGCCCTGCTGGCGAATCGTCAGTGACTGGTCAGTCAGATCCGCATAGCGCCAGAAGCACGCCTCAATACCCGGCCACATCATGCGGTCGTGTGACAGTGTGCCAAACATGCCGCTAAAGTGCTTGTCGTTCGACAGCTTCAGCGCGGGTCCCGGCGACTGCGAATACACGCTGTCGAAGTCGGACGGAAATTGCCCTTCCACATCCGCATCGCCGCCCATCAACCAGACATAGACGGCATACCAGCCCTGCATGTCGAAGTGCAGGGTCAGTTCCTGCGCAGATGCGGTTCGAGCCGCGAAAAGCAACTTGCCGTTGAAGGCCTCTGTCTCATAAGCAATCAGACTCCATGAGCCGGGCACTGATCCATCAAGGGCACTCACCGGGTGACAGGCGGAGAAGTCGGTGATCCTCACCACCGGACGACCATCGTCTATATCCTGCGTGGCCGAACCCAACGGCCGGTCATACAGGGGCAGGCCATCCCACTTGGAGGGAATCTGCGGTTCCATGCTGTTTGTCATGACTCGTTCTCCCTGCATCTCCGATATCGACAGGAGTATGCGGCATCGATTCGCGCGTCCGCCTTGCCCCATCCGGTCGTGTCTGATAAACCCCTGCGCGGTCATGCCTGTCAGCGTGCCGACGACGGTGCTCACCGCGCTGAACTTGCCGCGTATGTAGGTCGGCGTAACTGCTTGCGACCGGGCCTTTATCGCGGTCTCGGCCCGGGACCGGCCATCTCTACACCTGATCTTCCGGTGGGGTCAACACACCAGATCGTGCCGGGAAACGCGTCCCGGCCAGTCGGTCTTCCACGTAAGAGTCTCATACTCAAATCGTATCGTGCATTGGTGTCGTGTTCCAACGCGATGTAATTCAGCCCTGCGCATTGATGGTGCGGCATTCACGCCGGACGCTGTCCGTAGAACCAGATAGCACCGCTACGCGCCTGGAGCGTGATCGAAAATCCCTGACGGTGCAACACCTCTCCCGCAATGTCTCGTGTTTCACCGGTCTCTGCGTTTTCGAACACATAGGTGGCATTCGGGCTCATCCCATGTGGATAGATAGTGAAGGTCTCTTGCGGCGATGCCGCGAGCCGGATCGCCTGTATAAGCCC
>Ga0172368_10005696_pt1 | contig 13753 bp, 15 predicted proteins | sample Lak11m_FD_114540 | JGI IMG/M metagenome (GOLD analysis project Ga0172368, IMG submission 114540) | Freshwater microbial communities from Kabuno Bay, South-Kivu, Congo - kab_022012_11m | ecosystem: Environmental > Aquatic > Freshwater > Lake | place: Democratic Republic of the Congo: South-Kivu...
GGTAGATTGGTAGATTGGGGGGTGACGACGCCATTCTACCGGTTTACCAATTTCCCAATCTACCAACCTACGGCCGATACTCCCCAAACACGTTTCTGAGCGTTCCACAGATTTCGCCCAACGTTGCGTAGGTCTCCACAGCTTCGATGAAACGCAACATCAGCGGGGCGGCCGGATCGTTGGCCGCGGCGCGCAACCGCGCCAGTGATCCGGCGACCGCGGCGGCATCCCGGCCGGCGCGCAGCGCGGCCAGCCGGCTGATCTGTTCGGCCTGCACCGCTTCGTTGATCTTCAGCAGATCGCCGGGCGGCATCGAGACCGCGGCCTGGAACTTGTTCACGCCAACGACGACCTGTTCCCCGGATTCGATGGCCCGGCACGCGGCATACGCGGCATCCTGGATCTCGTTCTGGATGTAGCCGGCCTCGATGGCCTTGGCCGCGCCGCCCATCGCATCAATTTTCTCGATGTATTGCGCCGCGCGGCGCTCGATCTCATCGGTCAGTTGTTCGATATAGTACGAACCGGCCAGCGGATCCACTGTGTCGGCCACGCCCGACTCGTAGGCGATGATCTGTTGGGTGCGCAGCGCGACCTGGACGGCGGCCTCGGAGGGCAGCGCCAACGCCTCGTCGCGCGAATTGGTATGCAGGCTCTGCGTGCCGCCAAGCACCGCGGCCAACGCCTGGAGCGCCACGCGCACGACGTTGTTCTCCGGCTGCTGCGCGGTCAGGGTTGAACCGGCGGTTTGCGTGTGGAAGCGCAGTTGCCAGCTCTTCGGATCCTTCGCACCGAACCGCTCCCGCATGATCTTCGCCCACAGCCGCCGCGCGGCGCGAAACTTGGCGATCTCCTCCAGGAAATTGTTGTGGCTGTTGAAAAAGAAGGCAAGCTGGGGCGCGAATTCATCCACCGCCAGCCCGGCGTCCAGCGCGGCTTTGACGTACTCGATGGCGTCGGCCAGCGTGAACGCGACCTCCTGCACCGCCGTGCTACCCGCCTCCCGAATGTGGTAGCCGGAGATGCTGATCGTATTCCAGTTCGGGACTTCGGTCGCGCAATAGCGGAACAGGTCGGTGATCAGGCGCATCGAGGGCGCGGGCGGGAAGATGTAGGTGCCGCGGGCGATGTATTCCTTGAGGATGTCATTTTGGACCGTGCCGCGCAGCCCCTTGGCCGCCACGCCTTGCTTCTGCGCCACCGCGATAACCATCGCCAGCAGGATCGCGGCCGGCGCGTTGATGGTCATGCTGATGCTAACCTTGTCCAGCGGGATGCCGTCGAGCAGCGTCTCCATATCAGCCAGCGAAGAAATCGCCACGCCGACCTTGCCGACCTCGCCCAACGCCAGTGGGTCGTCCGAATCGTAGCCGATCTGGGTGGGCAGGTCGAACGCGACGCTGAGGCCGGTCTGCCCCTGCGCCAGCAGATATTTATAGCGCTGGTTGCTCTCGGCCGCGGAGCCGAAGCCGGCGTATTGGCGCATCGTCCAAAAGCGGCCGCGGTACATCGTCGGCTGCACCCCGCGCGTAAACGGATATTCGCCGGGGAATCCGAGCTTTTCAGCGTAGGCGGTCGCGGCGTCGGCGCAGCAATCGGCCGGCGTCGCCAGCCGCTCGACAGGGATGCCGGAACTGGTCTTGAAGGCGGCCTGCCGTTCCGGGGCGCGCGCCAGGGTCTTGGCGACGGTTTTGGCTTCCCAGGCGGCCTTACGCTCGGTTAGTTGACTCATGTGTACTCCACTTTCAACCCATACTGAATTTTCGCTCGAACAATCCGGGATCATACGCGGCCCGCCGGTTCGGGCAGTCTTCTCGCGGGCAGAGCTGGCAACTGGCGAAGGTCTCTTCGGACGGGAAGAAGATGCCGGAGACGCTCTTGGTCGGCGTCATCAGCAGGCTGGGGGTCAACTCGACGCCGATGGCGGCTTTGACATCGCCCAACAAGGCGAACAAGGGCCGCTGCTGGCGGATCGGCCAATCGGCCAGCGAGCCGGGGTTCATGGTCATCATCTGCGGGATGGCGAATCGTTCGGTCAGGTGCGCGCGAAAGCCGCCCATTGCTGCGCCGAGCACGGCCTGATTGATCGCGTCGGCCCAGAAGCGCGCCAGAAGCTCGTCCTGCGCGTCGGCCCAGGCTTCCAGCTCTGCGCCGGAAGTGCCCACGAAGGCGAAGACTCGATTGGCGGCGTCGAGGTTCACCCGCAGCACCCGGCTGGTGAAGCGAATGCCCTCGATCACGACCGCCGCGTCCGCTTTGGCTTCGATGAAGGCCAGCTTGTAGATGGCCCTGGGGCGGGCGACGCCCTCAGCCAACTCGACCAGGCGGCGGAACTCTCGCTCGTGGCTGCTGCCGGGGCGGATGTGGAGTTTCTGCAGCAGCGGTTCCACCTCGACATGGAACAGCAACCGATCAAGGATGACACTGTCCATGGTTGATCCCTTCTTCAGGCCGGCCGCGTCCCGAACACCATGTCCCACAGCGGCGAGCTGACGCCGAACGAGGCATCCGGCTTCTTGAAGTGATGCGCCATGTGGTAGCGTTTGAGGAACTTGAGATACCCCCAGCGCATCGGCCAATGGTGCGTCGCGTAATGGATCATATCATAGACCAGATAGCCGAGAATGAAACCGGAAAAGGTCGGCGCGATCCAGTGCGGCGCGGCCAACAGCACGCCGAAGATTAATGTGAAGAGGCTGTAGAAGATGGCCGCCATCGGGATGCTGACCACCGGCGGCATCACCAGGCGCGTTTTAAGCTGCGGTTGGGCGTGATGCACGCCATGAAAGAGGAAGAAAAACTTTTGCATCCGCTCCCCCTTCGGGTCGTAGTGGAACACGAACCGATGCACCCCATATTCGGCCAGCGTCCAGAGAAAGACGCCGAGCAAGAAGCCGAGCGGGACCACAGTCCAGGAGACGCCGGTCGGCAAGCCAACCGCGCCACGCCAGAGGAAAAAGGTCGCGACCGGCAGCCAGATCACGACAACCACTGCGGGGTGGATGTGCGTGAAGAACTCCAGGATGTCCGATTGGAACAGTCGGATCGGTACGCTGCTGTGGTTGATCTCCAGGGTATTCGAAGTACGCGCCATGATGCTTCACTCCTACGACGATGATAAAGTTGAACATCACTGCCCGATTGTATCACGCCGCAAAAACGCGCACAAATACAGCCCGCTATCGCAAGGTCAGGAGCGCCTGGCCTTGCGCCACCTGCACCCGCGGCTGGACGCGCACATCATGGATGATGCCATCACGCGGCGCGCGCAATTCGTTCTCCATCTTCATCGCTTCCAGGATCAACAGCGGCTCGCCTTCGACAACCTGCTGGCCCGACGTCGCCAGCACCTTGACCACCAGACCGGGGATAGGCGCCTTGATGATCAGCTCGCCATCGGGGGCCTTCAGGTTACGATCGGCCAGCGACAGCCGGCGCGAACGTTCATCCTGCACTTTCACCTGATAGCGCTGTCCCCCCACCAGGATATTGTACAGGTTGCGCTGGTCGCTTTCGCTATCGAGCACGACCTCGTGCGAAACATTTTCGAGTAACAGCGAATAAAGCTGCCGTCCGCCGATTGACTTGATGTCTACGTTCAATTCGATGCCATCAAACATGATCCGGCCATGATAATCTATAGAAATCTCGAATGTCTGCTCGTTGATTGTCGCGTAGTATTTCATCGGGTTCGCATGGCTCCTACCCGGCCGGCTTGCTTCCACGGCGAGATGCGCAATCCGCCCCCTGGGGCGTCTGCGCACGGCGCGCCCAGGATGACGGCTTCCTGTCCCCGCTCATGCTCGATGAGCGCTGCGGCGATGGCCGCGACTTTGGCGAGATCGCGGCTGGGCGCGGCCGACATGCGGAACCCGTCCGGGCCATCCAAAAATTGCGTGTCGAATTGCCCCCCCTGAAACCGGGTGCTGTCCATCACCTGCTGGTGGAACGGGACAGTCGTATGGATCCCGCCGATGCGATATTCAGCCAACGCCCGCCGCATCCGCAAGATGGCTTCGGCGCGCGTCTCGCCCCAGACGATCAGCTTCGCCAACATGGGGTCGTAGAACAAGCTGACTTCCCAGCCGGCGTAGATGCCGCTCTCCAGCCGCACACCCGGTCCCGTCGGCTCCGCCAGGCTGGTGATGCGGCCGGCCTGCGGCAGAAAGCCGTTGTACGGGTCTTCGGCGTTGATCCGGCACTCGATCGCGTGGCCCTTGAAGCTGATATCGTCTTGCGTCCAACGCATCCGGCGCCCCGAAGCGATCGCCAATTGCTCTTTGACGAGATCTACGCCTGTGACCATCTCGGTGACAGGATGCTCGACCTGGAGCCGGGTGTTCATCTCCAGAAAATAGAAATGGCCCGCGCGATCCAGCAGGAACTCGACCGTACCGGCGTTGGTGTAGCCGACGGCGCGGGCGGCGCGCACCGCCACCGCGCCCATCGCCGCGCGCAGCTCGGGGGTGACGGCGACCGACGGCGACTCCTCGATCAGCTTTTGGTGGCGCCGTTGGATCGAACATTCACGCTCACCCAGATGGATGCAATTGCCGTGGGAATCGGCCAGGATTTGGATTTCCACATGGCGGGCGCGCGACACGAGTTTTTCCAGATAAATCGTATCGTCGCCGAACGCGCCGAGCGCCTCGCGACGGGATGCTTCGAGCGCACGGGGCAAGTCCGCCGGATCTTTGACTATCCGCATCCCCTTGCCGCCGCCGCCCGCCGCCGCCTTTACCAGCACCGGATAGCCGATCTCTTCCGCCGCCCGGACGGCTTCGGCGTCCGAGACGCCGGTGTCAATGCCCGGCACCACCGGCACGCCGGCCGCGATCATCGCCTGCCGCGCGGCCACTTTGTCGCCCATTGCGCGGATCGCCGCGGGAGATGGGCCGATCCAGGCCAACCCGGCGGCCAACACCGCTTCGGCGAAATGCTCGCTTTCGGCCAGAAAGCCGTAGCCGGGGTGGATCGCATCAGCGCCCGCCGCAATTGCCGCCGCGATGATCGCCGGGATGTTCAGGTAACTCTCGCGGGCCGGCGCTGGCCCGATGGGGTACGCTTCGTCGGCATAGCGCACGTGGAGCGCGGTGCGATCGGCGTCCGAATAGACCGCAGCCGTGCGCAAGCCGCGCTCCCCGCACGCGCGCAAGATGCGGACCGCGATCTCGCCGCGGTTGGCAACCAGGATTTTACTGAACATGAAACCTCAAGAGAGTTTGTCTACGGGGGTATGAACAGCGATCAGCATCGCGCTGCGCAGCCGTTGCTCTTCATCCCATGTCACCAGGGATAGGTTCAACCCATGGGCTACCGCAACGTAGCTGGCGTCGGCGCCGCGCAGCCGCAGATCGGCCGCGAGCCGGGCTGCGGCAAGTCCCAAACGTCCGTCCAATGTGACCAGGCGCAAGCCGGGAATGCGCAGGAGGGTCTGAATCGCACGCTGTCCCAAATCCACCTGGCCGGTCCGCCGTGCAACCGCGCCCGCGACCTCGGCCAACATCAACACAGGCGCCACGAGCGGTTGACCGTTGGCGGTTTGTTGCGCTAACCAATCGCGGCTTTGCGCGTGATGCACATCTTGGGGCACCAGCCGGCTCACCCAGACGCTGGCATCCACCACGCTCATAGTGTGCGCCGGCCTTCCGCAACCGCGTCGGTCGCGCTGACTTGCGCCGGCCAGTGCGCGCCGATCTCTGCGGCCAACTGATCTATGTCCGTCCAAACGGCCTGGGCGCTTTGATCTGGCTGCGGGGTAGGCGCAAGCGGCATCAAGCGCGCAACGGCCCGGCCGTGATACGTGACCTGGACATCTTCACCGTTTTCACGTACCAGGCGCACCAAGTCGCTGGCTCGTGCCTTCAACTCTCGAACACCGACTGATAACATCGTACCCTCCAATGTAATCACAACTGTGGCTACATTATACAGGCGTATATGGCTGACGGCAAATAGCCGGGTCTACAACGGGATGTTCCCGTGTTTTTTCGGCGGATTGTTATCGCGCTTATTCTGGAGCATCTCCAGCGCGTTGATCAGCCGCGGCCGCGTTTCGTGCGGCTCGATGACCGCATCAACGTACCCGCGCGCGGCCGCGATATAGGGATTGGCGAACTTCTCGCGATATTCCGCCACCAGGCGGGCGCGGGTCTCCTCCGCGTTGGCGGCCTCGGTGATCTCCCGGCGGAAGACGATGTTGACTGCGCCTTCCGGCCCCATGACCGCGATCTCGGCCGACGGCCAGGTCAGGTTGATGTCGCCCCGCAAATGCTTGGAACTCATCACGCAATAGGCTCCGCCATAGGCTTTGCGGGTGATCACCGTCAGCTTGGGGACCGTCGCCTCGGCGTAGGCATAGATCAACTTGGCGCCGTGCCGGATGATGCCGCCGTGCTCCTGAACCGTGCCGGGCAGGAAGCCGGGGACATCCACGAAGGTGACGAGCGGGATGTTGAACGCGTCGCAGAAGCGCACGAAGCGTGCGGCCTTCGTGCTGGCATTGATATCGAGCACCCCGGCCAGCACCGCCGGTTGATTGGCGACGATGCCCACCGCGCGGCCCCCCAGCCGCCCATAGCCGATCAACACGTTCCCGGCCCAATTCTGCATGATCTCGAAGAAGTCGCCGTCATCCAGGACGCGGGTAACGATCTGCCGCATGTCATAGGGCCGGTTCGGCTCTTCGGGCACCAGGTCGTCGAGCGCCTCATCGGTGCGCAGCGGATCATCCTCCGATCGGACGAGCGGCGGGTCTTCCTGGTTGTTCGCGGGCAGGAAGCCAAGCAGCTTCTGCACGAGGAAGATGGCGTCCTCTTCGCCATCCGCGGCGAAATGGGCCACCCCGCTGGTGGACGCGTGCGTCAGCGCGCCGCCCAACTCCTCGAATGAGACCTGCTCGTGCGTCACCGTCTTCACGACATCCGGCCCGGTGACAAACATGTAGCTCGTATCTTTGACCATAATGATGAAGTCGGTGATCGCCGGCGAATAGACCGCGCCCCCCGCACACGGCCCCATGATTACGCTGATTTGCGGGACGACGCCGGAGGCCAGAGTGTTGCGCAGAAAGATGTCCGCATAGCCGGCCAGGCTGACGACCCCCTCCTGGATGCGCGCGCCGCCGGAATCGTTCAGGCCGATCACCGGCGCGCCGTTCTTCAGCGCCAGATCCATAACCTTGCAGATCTTTTCGGCCTGGGTTTCGGACAGCGAGCCGCCGAACACGGTGAAATCCTGCGAATAGACATACACCAGCCGGCGGTCAATTGTGCCGTAGCCCGCCACCACCCCGTCGCCCAGGATACGTTGTTCGGCCATCCCGAAGTCGCTGGCCCGGTGCGTCACGAAGCGATCCAGCTCGACAAAACTGCTCTTATCCAGGAGCAACTCGATCCGCTCGCGGGCGGTCAGTTTGCCCTTGGCATGCTGCTGCTTGATACGCGCATCGCCGCCGCCCAGGGTAGATTGGTATTGCATGTCGCGCAGTCGGCGCGTCTTATCTTGATGAGACATAGTCAATCCTTACGCGTGCCAGCCGCGGGCGCAATCCGCGCTCGCGGCCTGCTTCAGGCAGTTTTTATCTGGCCGACCGCCGGTTGAGGAGCCACCCGATCACGGTCAGCAAGATGGCAACGAGGAGCGTCCCGACGGTGATCAGCGTGCCGGCATCGAACCAGAATCGGTCAGGGTAAAGGCGGATCAACGAGGTGCTGTAATCGAACGTCCAGGTGCCGGGCGGGAAGAAAAGCTCGTGGAACATTACAAAGAACATCTGCCAGCTCAACAGGACGAAAAGCGCCAGGAAGACCAACACCCCGGTGGTGAACGCGCCGGCGCCGAAGAGGGCGCGATAGCCGTCTGGCCGGGTCTTGCGGAATGCCAGCAGGACGATCAACCCGCCAACCGTCAGGAAGCCCGCGGCGTATTGCACGCGCCACAACACATCGGTGAACCGCTTGACGTCCATCATGTGGCTCAGCTCATTCGCATCGAAGAGCGGTTTGTCTGTGTCAGGCAGCCGTTGGGCGACGAGCAGAAAAATGGCGATCTCGGCCGGCTCCGGGCGTTGCAAAAACCGGATCGAGACGGTCGCCAGATCCAACCGCTGCTGTTGGGTGAAGCCGTAGGGGTCTGCGGGGAAGTCCGGCTTGCCGTATTCGTAATGAAGAAACCAATCATTGATCACCAAATGCCCGGCCGACAATAAAAGAAAAATCGGCATGGCAATGATTACAGCAGTCTGGCTGATCCGAACAAGAACCTTATTCAATATCATCCTCCTCGTGTACGTTAACTTCCTGAACCCTCACGGGTCGCGGTTGGATTCAGGCGATGCGAAATGTAACAAAAACGATTCTACACCATCCAAAACAAAAAGACCAACCGCTCTAATGGGGCAAAGTGTGGTATAATGCAAAGAGTGATTATCTCTTAACAGGAGGAACTTACCATGATTCCGAAGGCGCCGTTTGGCCGCACCGGCCACATGAGCACACGGGTGATTTTCGGCGCGGCCGCGTTGGGCCGCGTGACGCAAGAAGAAGCGGATCGTACCCTGGATACCCTGCTCGAATATGGCATCAACCATTTCGACACCGCCGCCAGCTATGGGGAAGCCGAAGACCGGATGGGGCCGTGGATGGCGAAATACCGGAAGCAGATCTTCCTGGCGACGAAGACCGGCGAGCGCACCTACGAGAAGGCCAAAGAGCAATTCCACCGGTCGCTGGAACGGCTGCGCGTAGATAACGTGGATTTGATCCAACTGCACGCGCTGATTGATCCGGGCGAGTGGAAGACAGCGATGGGGCCGGGCGGCGCGCTCGAAGCGTTGATCGAAGCGAAGCAGCAAGGGCTGGTCCGTTTCATCGGCGTCACCGGGCACGAGATCTCCATCGCGGCGATGCATCAGCTCAGCCTGAACCGCTTCGATTTCGATGCCGTGCTCTTGCCCTGGAACTATCTGCTTTCGAAGAATCCGCTCTACGCGGCGGGCTTCCGGGCCGTACAGGAAATCTGCCGGGAGCGCAACGTGGCGGTGCAGACGATCAAGAGCCTGACGCGGCGGCGGTGGGAAGGCGAGCGCACCCGCGCCACCTGGTACGAGCCGCTCGAAGAACAAGCCGACATTGATCTGGCCGTCAACTGGATCCTCGGCCAGGAAAACATCTTCTTGAACAGCACGGGCGACATCCACGTGCTGCCGAGGATTTTGGACGCTGCCAACCGCTTCTCCGGCCAGGGGCCAAGCGCGGCGGAAATGGATGCGCTGGTCGCCCGGCAAGATATGAAGCCGATGTTCTGGTAACAACTTACGGAGGGCCGCATCGCACGGTGCGATGCGGCCCTTGCTATATCGGAAGGGGGTGGTGCGATGACGCGCCGACAGCTTGACTGGACTTCGCCCCAGGAAAGACGTCGCCGCCAACCCGTAGCGGGGCGTTCCGAATGGGCAGCCCCCGAATCCCCGCTGGTGGGCGCCATCAACCGCTTTGGCTTCGACCTGCTTCGCGCACTGACCGGCGGCGCGCCGGCCGAAAACCGGCTGATCTCCCCGGCCAGCGTAGCGACGGCGCTTGCCATGACTTATAACGGCGCGGGCGGCGACACCGCCCGCGCAATGGCTGACGTGCTCGGCGTGAAAAGCCTCAGCCTGGCGGAGTTGAACCAGGCACACGCCGCGCTATGGGCCGACCTGACGCAGGCCGACCCGCTGGTGACATTCGAGGCGGCAAACTCGCTTTGGGCCAGGTTGGGCATCCCGTTCCTGCCTGACTTCATGCAACGCAACCAGGAATCCTACCGGGCCGCTGTCATCAATCTCGACTTCGGCGATCCGCGGGCCGCGGCCACGATCAACGCCTGGGTGAGCGAGCAGACGCACGGCAAGATCACCGAGATCGTCAGCCCGCCCATCCATCCGTTGGCGATCCTGTTCCTGATCAACGCGCTCTATTTCAAGGGGCAATGGCGGCAGAAGTTCGACGCAGCCATGACCCGGCCGGGCGTGTTCCACGGGCTGAGCGGCCAGGAATACCCCTGTGACTTGATGCGGCAGTCGGGCAAATATCGGTATCTGGCAGAACCGGGATTTCAGGCGATTTGTCTGCCTTATGGGGCAGGCAGGTTCGGCTTTTACATCTTTCTGCCAGCGAGTGATCTGGGCCTGGCGGGCTTTCTCGATCGCTGGTTCTCCCGTGGCGCAACGCAATGGAACGCGTGGCTGGGCCAATTTTGGGAGCAAGACGGTCAGATCGCATTGCCCCGGCTCAAAATCGCCTACAACAAGAGCCTCAACGCGGCCTTGAAAGCCCTGGGCCTGGCGGCTGCGTTCGATCCGACCGCGGCCGACTTCTCGGCCATGTGCCCCGGCGCAACGGATGGCCTCGTCTTCATCGCAGATGTCTTGCACAAGACATTTATGGAGGTGAATGAAGCGGGGACCGTCGCCGCCGCGGTGACAAAAGTCGAGATGTGGCTGCGGAGCCTGCCGCCCCCGCCTTTCGAGATGGTCGTGGATCGCCCGTTCTTTTGCGCCATCCGGGATGATGTGACTGGGGTCATCCTGTTTGCCGGCGTGGTGGTCAACCCAATCTCATAGGATTTTCGGCTGGCGGGTAGCGGGTTCCAGGGAGGGCATTCAACCCGACCGGGAACCAGTGCGACCGATCTCTATGTCGCGCTCAAAAGCTCATTCGCCGTTGTTCTTTTGATTAGCAGATTTCAATGGCGGAACCTGATTGACGGAGAGCAACGGCATTCCCAGATCGCGAATCTTCTTGAGCAACCCATGGGGCGCGGCCTGATCCGCCACCGGGCCGGTGAGCAGGGTAGCGCCATCCGCCGCCAGCGTGATGGTCAGGCCCGCGAACCAGTCCGCCCATTGACTGTCAAGCTGACCCTTGATCCTGATTTGATAGACCAGCGGTTCATCTGAGTCGGCCAGCCGGTGAGTCGCCATCGCTAATTCGCCTTTCCAGCCCCGACCCCCTGCCTGGCTGCCAACGCCGAGGGGGTCTGGCAGCCGACGATCGCCGGCGCCTCGTGCACGAGCGCATCGTTCTCCAGAGTTGCCACCATGAAGAGGGCGTAGTCCACGCGGCGGGTCAGATTGCTCGCCAGGATGGGGTCGCCGACGTGCCGGCTCCAGACCGGTAAGCCCTGGCTCGCGCCCTCTTCCAAGTCGCTGCCCCGCACGACCGTCCACCGCGCATCGCTGGCGAAGACCCGCCGGCACGCTTCGATCTGGTCGTCAATATCCACCATGCGGGTCAGCCGGCCCAGCCAGCGCGCAAGCACCTCCTCGCGCTTCAAGGACGCCGGATACACATCCTGGCCGTCGCGCGTGATGTGCCAGCCGCAGGAGAAGATCAGCCGCGCGCCCCGGCGCGCGTAGTCGAGCACGGCCTGGGCCGTGCCGGTGGCGTAATGTTGCTGGCCCCACGGCACCAACACGGTCAGCACACCATCGCACCCGGCGACCGCCTTCTCGATCACCGTGCGGTCGTTCGTGAAGCCGGGGATGACGGCTACGCGCTCCCGGAACGCGTCGAGCTTGCCGACGCTGCGCTCCCGGCACACGCCGACCACCTCATAGCCCCGGTCCAACGCGTGCCCCACCATGTACCGACCGAGCTTGCCGGATGCCCCAACAATACAAACCCGCTTCATGATGCATCTCCTTTTTCCAAAGCGGCCAATGCCGCGATGATTTTCGCGCAGCCGCCCTCACGCACGTATGCCGCATGGTCAGCGACATCCTGAAACTTGCGGCCAACGATGCTGGCGCACTCGAACTCGTAATCGGCGCTGGCGAAAAAGCGTTCCAGCTCCGGCGAAGCGGCCGTGAGATCGAAGCTCAGCTTGCCGCCATTCTTAAGCCTACTGATGTCCCCGAGCCAGATCGCGGCGCCCAAGACCCCGCAGGCGCCGCCGCTCAGCCCGATGCCGCCGGCCAGCCCCGCCGCCATGACCATGTGCAGGGCTGAGGCGCCCATCTGCTGCGCCAGCAGCGCCGTGCAGCTCACCGGCTGCGCCGGCATATCGGTGTGCTCGTCGCCCAGCGTGTTGTTGATCGTGTCGAACGCGATCTGGGCGTAATCCGCGGCCAAGCGGAAGCACCCGATTGGGCCGCCGCTGGCGAGGAACTTGACCACCTGACGGCCGGACGATTTCTTCCACTCAAGCTCAGTGATCTCAGCGCAATTGATGTCCCTGGCCCGTGTTTGGAACGCCGCCGCCAGCTTTTGCGCTGCGCGCAGCGCCTCGACCTCGGCGCGGACGCCTGCGCCATAGCGCCGAGAGGCCTGCGCGCCGGCTGCCAGCGCCCCGCCCCACAGCAACCCGCATTGATAGCCGCTGCCCAGGATGCCGCCGGCGAGTTGCACGGCGGCGCTCTCCTCCAGGTGCAACGGTTGCTCGAACGAGCGGTCAACGACCGCCATGATGGTCTGCGATCAAGTGCCCTCTTTCAGAAATGTGCGGATTGTGCCCAGCGCTGAGATGGCGTTTTTGCTGTTGGTGGACATCGGCTTCTCCTTGTAGGTTTAGCTGCTCTGTTCCACCGTGATGACAACCTTTCCGCGCGCGTGTCCTGCACCAAGATAGCGGAGCGCTTCGGTGGTCTCGCTCAGCGGGTAGCGCCTGTCAATCACCGGCACGATCTTTCGTGCTTCCAGAAGCTCTGTGAGTGCAACCAGGTCTCCCTGGTTCGCTCGCGCCGTGAAGCCGCCCAGCTTCCTGCCCCCCGTTTCCGACAGCCACCTGCCCAGCAGCATGGCCTCGAAAATCTGCCCCGGCTTGCCGCCCGCCATCACGTAGATGCCCTGGGGCGCTAAGGCGCGCTTGTACGCTGCGAGCGGATGGTAGCCGTTGGCGGCCAGAATCAGGTCATATGTCTGTCCGGTGCGGGTGAAATCTTCTTGGGTGTAATCAATGACCCGGTCGGCCCCCAGCGAACGCGCCAGCTCCAGGTTGCGCGTGCTGCATACGGCCGTCACCTCAGCGCCGAACGCTTTGGCGATCTGCAGCGCAAAGGTCCCCACCCCGCCCGACGCCCCGTTGATCAGCACCTTCTGCCCCGCCCGGATGCGTCCCGCATCGCGCAGCCCCTGCAGGGCCGTGACGGCTGCCATGGGCACGGCCGCGGCCTCCTCGAACGATAGCGTGGCCGGTTTCAGCGCCAGCGCACGCTCAGGCACCGCGACATACTCGGCAAAACCGCCGCTGCCATAGGCGGCGAGATCCCCGAACACTTCGTCGCCTGGCCGGTACTGCTTGACATTGCCGCCAACCGCTTCGATCCGACCGGCGATGTCCTCGCCGGGGATCGCCACCTTGGGCCGGAGCAGCCCCCCGCCCATCAGCCGCACCAGGGGGATGTCGGCGGTCAACAGATGCCAGTCGTACATATTGACGGAGGCCGCATGAATCTTGACCAGCACTTCGTGGTCGCGCGGCGCCGGTTTGGGGACATCCGCCAGCCGCAGCACTTCCGGCGGACCATAGCGGGTGTAAACGATGGCCTTCACTTCAGGCCTCCAATTTCGGCTGCCTGGCCGACAAGGCGGCAATCGCCGATGGATTGAATCCTTTGGCGATCAGCCACACCGCCAGGACCATTTCCTGCAAACCAATAGGAGCCGCCAGAGGAATGTAGCTGGTAATCGGGTTACCGCTGAAGGTGGCCAACACGCACGCCGTCAGCATCAGGATGATCGCAACGATGCCCCAGCCCGAAAGCCAGCGGGGA
>Ga0172368_10005699_pt1 | contig 13749 bp, 9 predicted proteins | sample Lak11m_FD_114540 | JGI IMG/M metagenome (GOLD analysis project Ga0172368, IMG submission 114540) | Freshwater microbial communities from Kabuno Bay, South-Kivu, Congo - kab_022012_11m | ecosystem: Environmental > Aquatic > Freshwater > Lake | place: Democratic Republic of the Congo: South-Kivu...
GAGGAAATGGCCGTCGCGCTGCTGGACCGGATCACCAATTATCGCGTAGCCCATGCCCGCGCCTTCGCGCGGGCGGGCGTCGATATCATCCTCTCCGGCGATGACATCGCCATGCAACACGGACTGATGATCAGTCGGGCAATGCTCAATGAATGGCTCTTCCCGCGACTGAAGCAAATCTATGATGCTGGTCGCGAAGAGAAACCGGACCTGCTGGTGTGGTTTCACAGCGACGGCAAGGTGGACGACGCCATCGCGGACCTGATCGACATTGGCGTCGATATATTGAACCCCGTGCAGCCGGAATGCGTAGATCACCGCTGGGTTAAAGAAACATATGGCGATCGCCTCTCGTTCGCCGGCGGTATTGGCGTGCAATCGATCCTTCCATTCGGCACCCCCGAGCAGGTGAGTGAGCATGTGCGTGAGGTGATCCAGATTCTCGGCGCCGACGGTGGCCTGCTGGCCGCCCCCGCACACCTCATCGAAGCAGATATCTCTATTGTGAACATACAGGCGATGATCGCAGCTATCGATGCGTATGGTGAATATCGCTAACCAAACACGGTATGGCGTGTCGAAGTAGAAACACCTGTCAATTGTTGCGCGACTCTTTCGGAGGTATTGGTCATGACACGAGTTCTCCCGTTGGGCATTATACTGCTCACGCTGTTGCTGGCCATGCTGGTACAGGCTCAGCCATCATTAGTGGATATGCCGGTACAGGCTCAGCCACCGGTGCAGGATATGCCGGCACAGGCTCAGCCACGATATAAACTGGCTCCCGCCGTCGCCGTTGAGGCGGAGGACTTCACTGTCCAGCAGGGCTGGAAGTCCATCAAAATGGGTGAAGGCAATTACTGCGCCGACATCATCGGCTTCAGCCACTGTTCCGGCGAGCGCTTCCTGCATTGCGCGGGCAGCGATGTCACGGCAGCGGCGTATAGAGATATCACCGTACAGGTGGCCGGTCCCTACCGGCTGTGGGTGCGCTATGAATATATGCCGCTCACGGAATCGCGCTTCAAGGTGAGCGTGGAGCAAAACGGCAAAGTCGTCGCGGAAAAAGTCATGGGCGCGAAGGATAACCTCCGCATTGCCTTCGAGGAGCAGGAATTGAAGCGGGCGCAATACGATCCGCCCTGGGGCAACGAAGGCATCGACGAGGAGCTGCTGGAGGTGCCCGCGCTGGCTGCCGGACCGGCCCGCCTGCGCCTGACCGCGGTCGAGCAACCGCAAATCCCCGGCAAAACGGCCGACCGCAACGTCGATTGTCTCTACCTGTCCAGCGACACCACTGACTCCTGGCGGCAGGAATATAAGCTCAATTACTACCGCATTCTGGAAGCTTTCATGCGCACCGTGGGCGCGCGTTATGAAGTCCAGTATACCAATTTGAGCACTAAGCCTGCCGACTTCAGCGTCTACCAGTATTCCAATCGTGAACCCTGGTACAACCGGCCCCCTGAAGCGACGGCAACCCAGGTAGCCCCCGGTCAGAGCACCATGTGGCTGCCGCTGGACATTCAGGATACCGCCCACACCAGTTGTTTTTGGTTCTCAAGCAGCACGCCACCGTATAAAGTCTCCGTGCGCGCTATCGGCACCGCCGTGCCGGAAGAGACGGTCACCTCGGCGGACCCGAATGCCGGCATCTTCCTCCCACCCTATCCCGGCAAAGGTGAGAGGGCCATCAGTGTGCTGAAAGCCCAGCAAAATATCTTCGCCGCCGTGAAAGCGGCGCCGGCGCCAGGTAAAGTGCCCACCTTGCCGCTCTGCTACGGCGGCTGCATGCCCTATACCGAAGACACCCAGTATTGCCGCAATTATGCCCAACTGTTCGCCGCTATCGGCATGCGCAATACCGGCTACCCGACCGGCGTCGAATTGAAGATATTGCAACGGGTGGGCTTGGGCCCGACGAAGAGCGAATCGGCGGACCCGGGGCAATATCGCTGGCCGCCCACGCCTGAGAACATCGCCACCGCCAAAGCGACGATGATCAAACCCGGCGCCCTGCCGTATGTGCGCTGGTTCAGTTACGGTGACGAAATAGGTTTCGGCGAATGGTTCACCTATATGAACCAGGAAAAACAGAAGACGTTGAAAGGCGCCAAGCAAACGCCGCAGGAGATGATTGTCCCGCTGTGGCAGCAGTGGCTGAAGGCCAACCGGCCGGGCTACAAGCCGGAAGACTACTGGCGCACATCCTGGGGCAAGCTGGATGTCGCGAAACTGCACCCGGACTCCAGCGCGGAAGCGGCCGTCGAGAAACCGAAGCTGTATGTCGATTCCACCATCTTCTATGAAAACGTCTCCATCGACTGGGTGGCGCAGGGCGTGAAGGCGGTGAAAAAAGAACTGGGGCCGGATGTGCTGTGCGGGGCCAACTACTCCTGCTACCCCTACTACTACCCGCACTCCACCATGTATATCAAGTGGTTCCGCCGCGGCGCCGCCGACTTCGGGTGCCACAGCGAATACTTCTGGCAGCTCGGTCAGGTGACGCCGATGGTCAACGGCTTCGTCTCCGAGCACTTCCGCGCCGGCATGCGCTTTAACCCGAAGGCGATCAACCGGCAATACACCATGCCGCATTCGCCCGGCAACACCGATGGCGACTTCCGCCGCACGGCGTTCACCCACCTGGCGCACGGCGTGAAGAACCTGGATTTCTTCGGCATCGGCATGAATGAGACGTTCACCGAGAACTACATCGACTTCCGCGACACCGCCCGCTGGGTAGCCATCCGCGATATCACCCACTCCATGGGGCTGGTGGAGGATATCCTGGAATCGTCGCAGGTGGTGCCGTCAAAGGTGGCGCTGCTGGTCAGCGACAGCACCGAGCGCTGGGACCACGCGAAGATTGCCGACGACAATTTCGACTACAAGGCGCGGAATTTCCGCGATGACCGGCTGACCTTCCATCAGGACCGCGTCGGCCTGTATACCGCGCTGACCTATGCCGGCTCCTCGCCGGATATCCTGGTCGAAGAAGATGTGCTGAATCCGAAGGTGCTCAACGGCTACAAGGTGATCTTCCTGGTCGGCGACTGCATTCCCGGCAACCTGACGCCCGCGCTGGACAAATGGGTTAAGACGGGCGGTGTGGTCTTCGCCACCGCCGGCGTCGGCCGCTTCGGTGGCTACCACGAAGCCAATCCGGAATTACAACAATTCATCGGCGTCGCCTCGCGCACCATTCAGGAGAAGGATATCTTCATGCGCACCAGCCAGGAGTTGCCCTTCCTGAAACCGATGACGCAGGTGGTGGGCAACGGCTGGCAGTTCCCCTCGCTGGCGTACCGGGAGCGCTTCACCCCGGTGAAGGGCGCGCAGGTGCTGGCCACCTTCCAGGATGACCAATCGCCGGCGATGATCGTGCGCCCGGTCGGCAAGGGCAAGGTGTATTTCCTCGCCGCCTTGCCGGGCATGGCCTACCTGTGGACCGGCCTGACTAACCCGATCTGGGTGCCGGACCGTGCAGCCGGCGCGCATCGCGACATGACGAACTACGATGTCAACGCCGCCCGCGTGATGGGCTTGCCGCTGGCTACTGCCGGTGTGAAACCGCAAGTGACCACGCCCGGTTACATCGACACGCGGTTAATCCAGGGCAAGGGCGCCTTCATCCTGCCCATCGCCAATTACAACAAGCCGGACGGCAAGCCGATCACGCTCACTATCCGCCCGCCGGCCGGCGCAGGTACGCCCACCGAAGCCATCTCCGCCTGCTGCGGCAAGCTGCCGGTGAAGGTGGACAACGGCACCTGGGTGATTACGCTGCCCAAGCTGGGGTATGGCGATCTGGTGCGCATTCCCGTGAAATAGACAATTTGTGAATACAGGCCCTTGCCTGCTGGTTGATGAGGCGGGGGCCTTTCGAATGGGATTATCAGCCTGGACTTTGATGACCGGTCCGGTGCGCTGAACCATCTGCGTTTCTCAGATTCGGCAGGAATTGACCGAATGAATTATTTATCACTTACGAGTTTTCGCACACTTGATCATCGCACACTTCTATAGGGGGAAGGTACATGAACCAACGATATGTTACCGTCATGGGTGGAGGCCATGGCGCACGCACGACTGCCGGGGATATGGCACTGGCCGGACATGTGGTCACACTATTTGAGTTCGAGCAGTTTCACGAGAGCGTTGCAGCCATTTTTGCCTCACAAACGATTGAGATGACCGGCGAAGGCCGCTGCGGCCTGGCGCGACTGGCACAGACGACGCACTGCATCGATGAGGCGATAGACGGCAGCGATATCATTTTGATCGTTGTGCCGTCATTCGCCCATCTGGCATACGCCGAAGCGCTGGCGCCGCATCTGAAAGATAATCAACACGTGGTCCTGGTGCCGGGCACGTTTGGAAGCCTGGAATTTATCCATGAAGTCAGGAAACGCGGTTGTCAGGCGAAGATCACCGCCAGCGATCTGGACACCCTGCCCTACGCAACTCGTATTAGCGGACCGACATCGGTGTATGTCTATCATGATACACCGAAATTCGGCATGGGAGTTTTCCCGGCGAATCGGACAGACGAAGTCATGGATATCATGCACGATCTCTATCCGGAATCCTTTGCGTATCAGAATGTATTGGAAGCCGGTCTGTCGAATTGCAATCCGATCGTTCATCCGCTCGGGGTGCTGATGAATGCCGGACGCATTGAATATTCACGCGGAGAATTCTGGTATTACGAGGAAGGGATCACGCCTTCTACCGCTCGCGCGATGGAGGCACTTGATGACGAGCGGATCGCTATCGGTCGGAAACTCGGCATGAAGCTGCCGCGCCAATCGGAAGCGTTACATGAGTTGGGATATGGCCCGAAGGGCGATCTCTGGGAAGTGCTCAAGGGCAGCAAAGGTTTGACGCCGATCAAAGGCCCGACTACCGTGTCCAACCGATACGTGACAGAAGATATTCCTATCGGCCTAGTCTGCTGGTCGCAGCTTGGTGATCTGCTGGGTGTTAAAACGTCATTGATGAAGGCCACCATCGAGCTGGGCATTGCCGTCTCCGGGGTGGACTACTGGCAGACCGGTCGTACCCTGAGTCGGTGTGGCATAGACAATCTTACTGCCGAGCAGTTGCGTGAGTATGTCACCACCGGAGAACTGCCGTAACCTTACCGATACACACGTGAGCGATGCCTCGCAGCAGTAGCTTTGGAGCGAATAGGCATGATTCTTTCAAACGGCATTATCAGCCTGGAATTTGACGACCGGACCGGTGCATTGTGCCATTTGCGCGACGAACGGACCGGCATCGAGCATCTGGCCAACACCACCGGTGGGCGGTTGTTTCACCTGCTGGCGCCCAGTCCGCACTGGGATACCCGCTATATCGATGTCCGCACCCAGCAGTGCACCCTGTCACAAACCGGCGAGACTGTCACCCTGCACTATCCCCGGCTCGTGACCGCGGACGGCGTCACGCTGGCGATCAGCATGGAGATCACCGTCACCCTGCCGTCGGACAGCTCGGAAGCGCTGTTCTGCATGTCGATTGACAATCAGAGCGATGGCCCGATATCCGAGGTATGGTTTCCCATCATCGGCGAGTGGGCCGGGTATGCCGGACCGGGACACGATCTCATGACGGTCGGGACCGGCATGACGGTGCCCTTTGACCCGCACGCGACGGCGGGACCACGCTCGGGGGCGACGCTGCTGCGCATGCAGCATCGGAAGGCTTTTCGCTTCGCGCTGGCGACCCTGCTCCCCTGGATGGATGTTTCCGGGGATGGGCGCGGCCTGTGGCTCATTAACTATATGCGCGAGGGGCACGTCGGCGGATTCGCCATCGAGCGGGCTGATGGGTACCGGAAGGATGCGCCGCAGGTCTTCGGGTGGTATTGTCATCCCGAGATTATCAAGGGAACTTGCTGGCAGTCTGATCCAATCGGCCTCGGGCTGCACCGGGGTGACTGGCACGACACCGCGCGGCAGTATCGCGAGTGGCTGCGCGGATGGTGGCAAGCGGCCGACGTGCCCGATCGCTTGCGGCAGATGATCGGCGTTCAAAACGTGCTCTTCCGTGGCTTCGATGGGTATCCGGTACGTCCGCTTGAGGAGATCGCGCGCGTGGCGGAGATCGGCCTGAAATACGGCATCCGGGACCTGTGCGTGTGGGATAACTTGATGCTCGGTACGTACTGCCGGCTGAATCCCGTCGGGCTGACCGACTACCCAGCGGAGGAGTGGGAGACCATGCGCCGCGGAGTGGCCGACGCGCGGAACCTGGGCGTCACCATGAGCATGCTTATCAATCAGCGCACGGTAGGTATGCAGAGCGATTTCTGGCAGTCGGGCGGCGGGCAACAGGCGGCGATGCGGCTGCGCGATGGCAGCGCTAAAGCAGAATCTTACCCATCAGGAAGCTTCGGCGCGGAAATGGCGCCGCTCTGGAACGGTCCGCAGTCGGCGCCGATGTGCCCGAAAGCGCAAGAATACCGCGATGAGTTCGACCGTCAGCTTGACCGCCTGCTGGACCTGGGATTCGACGCCTATTTCCTCGATCAACCCTATGAGGATTTCCCCTGCTTCGCGAAAAATCACGGGCATGTCACTCCCGACGACACCCTGCAGGGCATCGTGGAATGGGTCGGCTCGTTTCGCAAGCGCATGCGCGCGCGATATCCGGAGAGCTATATCATCGGCGAGATGCAGGACCCCTTCAACGGGCAGGTGATCGATTTCGGCTGGAACTGGTTCTGGGCCAGTTCGCGGCCGGATATCATGGCCTACAGCGTGCCCGGCCCCGGGATGCTGAACGGATATGCCAGCGACCGCGATATCACACTCTGCCAGCGCGCCTTTTTGGTCGGCTTCCTGGTCATGCTCTGCATTGACGGATTGGAAGGAACGCTCGACGATGCGCCAGACTTCGCCGCATATGTCCGCATGCTGGCCGCGCTACGCGAGAAGACGGCCCATTGCACCACCTGCGCCCAGTTCGAGGACACCGACGGTCTCACCTGTGAGGGCGCTGAGGCCAAACGCTTCAGCTATGCGGACGGCGACGCGGTGGTCATCGCCAACCTGACCGATGCACCGGCCCAGGTGCAGGCACGGGTCAGCAGTCTGGGCGGCACGCGCCGCGGCCGACTGTTCTGGCTGGATGGGCGAGAAGATACCCTTGGTGAGCAGCACGGAGACGATGCCCGATTCTCGGCAACGCTTGCACCTCATGATATTGTCGTCTGGGATTTACCTTATGACGAATAGCGAGGTTAGATGAACATCTGGGAGATGCTATCTCTGAAGGGAAAGATCGCGGTAATAACCGGTGGCGCGGGGAATTACGGCCGCCAGATGGTCGAGGCGCAAGCTGAAGGCGGCGCGCGCGCGTCTATATCGCAGATATCCGCCTGGACGCGGCGTAGTCTGCAACGGAGGCCTGGAAAGCCCAGGGGTATGATGTACGCGCCTTGCAAATTGAGCTGGGAGATGAATACAGGCCCTCGCCTGCTGGTAGATGAGGCGGGGGCCTGTATTTGACTTGTGTCCCGTCATGCCATGTTAGGCTGGAAAAGAGATAAATCATGGAGCATGCCACTGAGTTGACTGTCGACATCGGACCCGAGCTGATCATCCTGACGGATGGGCTGCAACCCTATGTCTTTCGCACCGCCGCCGGGCGGCTGATCGTGCAGGCGCAGTTGAGTTTCCCGCCCGGCTACCAGCCATTGGCCGCCAACCAGTTTCCGGGCATTATCGCGACGGTCGTCTCCGATGACGGGGGGAAGAACTGGCGGCGATGGCTGCCTGCCCTTGAGCAGGGTGAAGGCCCGCTGACGGAAGGCACCGGGACGTTATTGCGCGACGGCACCGTGATGCTGATCAATTGGGTGGCCACCCGCTCGGCTCCTGATGCGCCCTGGATCGGTGCGCGCTGGGAATCGCGGGATAATTTTGCGACCGTCGACGGGCCGCTTCCCTTCACGATCGATATTCCGCAGGCCAAAGCCGGCTTTGACGATGGCGGCCATCCCTATCATGCGATTACTTTCCACCGCACGCTGCTTGAATTGCCGGACGGCGACCTGCTGGCGCCGGCGTATTGCTGGTTCGAGGGTGACGACACGCCCTGCCCGTACCAGCCGCGCATGTGCAAATTCCGCACGGTGCTGCTGCGCTCCTCGGACCGCGGGCAGCATTGGCGCTACATCGCCACCATCGCCGTGGACCCCACCGTGGGCGAAGAGGGCTTCGATGAACCGGTGATGGTGCGATTATCGCGCGGACCGGCTGCCGGACGCCTGCTCTGCCTGCTGCGCACCGGATGCGACGACTGCGCGCTGTACCAGACACATAGCGATGATGAAGGCGCCACCTGGTCGCCGCCGCGCGAGCTGCCCATGCATGGGGTAGATCCCGATCTCATCGAACTGCAGGACGGCACGCTGATCTGCAGCGCCGGCCGCCGCATCAATGCCGGGCATGAAGAGGCACGGGGCTTCTTCCTCTACATCAGCACCGACCAGGGAACTGGATGGCGTGTGCTGGCGACGGTTCCCCCGACCGAGTCGTATGCGCTGACCGCTGCCGGCGCACGGCCTGAACGCCCCGATGGATTGCTCCGCGCAGGCGATCATGTTTCAACGGAGTATTCTGCTGTTATTGCGTTGCAACCCGATGTCCTGTTGTGGATTTACGATGTTGGGCGCTGGGGGCACACCGTGCGGTATATCGCCTCACGGGAGATCCAGCTCACACGCAACGCCCGGACAGCATGACACCGCGCTCTCGTTCAGGCAGGCAACCGTATATTATTCCATCATCGACAAGAAACGGATACATGCGCTATAAATCCGACTGGTCTCTCTGCCGGCACTGGCTTGCCGCCTGGTTCCGGCGCGAAGTTGCTGATCACTGGGCGCTGGGCGTACTGAGCTCGCGTGCGCAGCCGCTGCCGGCGCCGGCCGTCCCGCCGGCGCCTGACAGCCTGCGCGAACGGTGGCTGGATATCGAATCACGATCGCCGTGTCGGAGCACACCTTTGCGCGCCATTGGTATGGCGGCATCTATACGCCGACAGTGACCGCGTCGCTTGGCCCCGGCAGTCTGAGTGTCTTCCTTGGCGCCCAACCACACTTTATGCCGGAGACCATCTGGCACGAGCCGATATATACGGATCCCGCCAACGTCGATCTGCGTTTCGATCCGGAGAATCCCTACTGGCAGTGGACGATACAATCACTGGCCCGTTGCCGAGAGGCGTCGCAAGGCAAATACCGCGTGGCGATGCCCGAGCTCCTCGACGGCCTCGATGTGCTGGCCCAATTGTTCGGCACCGAAGCGCTGTTGATGTTCCTCGTCGACTGCCCCGAGGAGATCCACCGCCTGCTCGAACAGGTGGAGGTGATTTTTACCCGGGCCTACGACACCCTTCGTCCTCTCGTTGTCGATGACGATGGCGGCAATGCCTGCGCTGTCTATATGATGTGGGGACCGGGGCGCACGCTGGTCACGCAGTGTGACTTCTCGGCGATGATCTCGCCGGCCATGTTCGAAGAATTCGTCCTGCCCTACCTGACCCGGCGCTGTGCGAGCATGGATTATTGCGTCTACCACCTGGACGGCCCCGGGGCGATCAAGCACCTTCCGGCCTTGCTGACCGTGCCCGAGTTGCACGCCATCGAATGGACCCCCGGCACGCCCAATCCCTACGCCGCCGATCCCGTCTGGTGGGAGCCGATCTGGAAGCCGGTCTACGCCGCCGGGAAATCCGCCCATGTCTGGGCTGTCCCCACCGAACAGATCCGTCCCTTCCTGGAGCGCTTCGGCCAGCGCGGTACGCTGATGACGACCGGCTGCGACAGCGAAGCAGAAGCACAGCAACTGATCGAGGAAAGCCGGCAATGGGGCGCTTGATGCATTCTCCGGTCACGATAGTATACGACCATGACCTTGAAGATCGGTATGTCCGTTGCCCAAAGCACCGCCGTGTGCTATATTTCGAACATGAATGATGGTCCTCTCTTCGCTGCTGCGGAAACCTTCGCACTTTCTCCACGCGAAGGCGCCACGACGGACAGCCGTACGGATCACACGACCGGCGGGGTTTACAGCCCGCTGAAGACCACCGTGCTGCTGCTCGACGATGGGCGGCAGCGCCTGTGCTTCATCACTATGGCGTGCTACGGCGACTTTTATGCGTTTTCGAATCTCGTGCGCCGGCGCGTCGGGGCGATTCTGGGCATACCGCGCGAACAGATCGCCGTCTTCTCGTCGCACAACCACAGCTGTGTGATGCTCAGCACCACCTACCCCTTCGACGACCAGTTGCCCGATGAGACCGGCGTGCTGCACGACGAACAACTGACCGACTTCGGCCGCGAGATGGTGCAGGGGATCGAGTCGGCCGCGCGCGGGTTGCCGGCGAAGCGCGTGCCCGTAACGGTCGCCTGGGCCGTCGGGCATGAGCGACGGGTCTGCTATAACCGCAAGGGCCGTCGCGCGGACGGCACTACTTACCTGATGCGCGAAGAAGACCGCGAGTTGCTCGGTGAGGATTTCAACGGCGACATCGATGACGACGCGCCGGTAGTCGCCTTCCTCGGCGCCGATGGCACACCGATATGCTTCCTTGTGCAATTCACCAGCCACCCGTGCACGGCGTATAACGCCGAAAAGCCGATCACTTTCGGCGATTACGCGCAGGTGGCGTGCGACGACCTGTCCGCCGCATATGGCGGCGTGCCGGTCGCATTTGTGCAAGGCTGCTCGGGCAAGGTCAATTCGAAATATTTCATGGCAGATATCTCGGTCGAGGAGCGTGTGGCCAACGCCACGCGCCTGGGGCACTACCTCGGCGATACCTATATCGCCGCCAGCCGGTCGCTCACGCCATCAAATACGATCGAACTGGGCGTGTCCTGGCAGCGCGTCTGGCTGCCCTTCACGCCGGTGCCGCCTGAGCGCAAGCTGCGCGCGGATATCGCGGTGATGGAGGACTTCCTCCGCCGCTGCGCCGCCGGCGATCAGAACACCCGCACCTGCCTGGGGCTGAACTTCGCGAAGAACCAGTCGCCGCAGTATCGCAGCAAACTGGTCGAACCGCCTCTGCGCTGGGCGGAATGGGCGCTGCGGTTTCACACCGAAAGGCGACTGCACGAAGCGCCGAAAGGCGTCGGGGTCATGATCGGTGCCTTCCGCATCGGCGACATCGGCCTGGTGGGCCTGCCCGCCGAGCCCTTCCTGGGCATCGGCAGACAAATCCGTGCCGGATCACCGCTGCCGCTGACCATCCCGGTCGGTTACATGAACGACAACATCGCCTATCTCCAGGACGCGCCCAACGTCGGCGACATCGATTACAACAGCTCCTGCCACCGCTATTCCTCCGGCTACCTGCCATGGAAGAAGCCGGGCGGCGACTTGCTGGCGCGCGCCGGTGTGAAGATGCTGAAAACGCTGGCGCAGAAAAGGAAGGCCTGACATGACGCACGCATATGACAACGCCGTGATCGGCGAAGGCACCACAATCGAAGAAGATGTGCGCGTCGGCTTCCGATATCATCGCGACTGCGGCCGCGCCATCATCGGCCAGCATGGCATCCTGCGCGCCGGCACGCTGATCTACGGCGACGTGACGATCGGCGATTACTTCCAGACCGGCCATTACGCCGTCATCCGCGCCAAGGTGCGCATCGGCGATTACTGCACGGTGTGCAACCATTCGACGTTGGAAGGCCTGATTCGCTTCGGCGATGGGGTGCGCATCATGTCGCACGTCTACATCCCCTCGCGCACCTGGTTCGGCAACCATGTCTTCGTCGGTCCTGGCGTCACCTTCCTGAACGCCCGCATGCCGGGTCGCGAAGAGGTGATGACCACACCGCGCGGCGCCACCATCGAGGACGACGTGATGATCGGCGGCGGTTGCACCATCCTGGCAGGCGTGACCATCGGCGAGCGCAGCTTCATCGCCGCGGGCGCCGTGGTGACGAAAGACATCCCGCCCCGCAGCTTCGTCGCCGGCGTGCCGGGAAAGATCCAACCGCTGCTCGCGCATCTCGACCGCCCCAACGACCGCGCGCTGACACAGCAACCGCGCGACCTCTGGCACCCGGACACCCCTGACCTTTCCGCGCTGGATTGGCCGGCGGATTGGATGTGCCGGTTTGAGGACGCCTGACCGTTGAGCATATCGCCTGGTGTCGCGTGAACCACCACCCGGGTCGCGCGGCGCGAGTCATGGCGCCAGTGTCGCAAACGTCTCTCGCGGCTGCCAACCAAGTGACTGGTGCGTATGCTCGAGGTCAAACCACCGCTCGCAGTAGTCGCCGACCATGATGTGAAAGGGTTGGAAGCCGGTCAATTGGGCGTGCAGTCCCGCCACACAGGCGGCGGCGAGATCGTGCCGGCAGACGAAGGGGAGGAACCCGCCCTCCCAGCGCAGGGGCGTGCCGTCCCAGTTCCGCATCGTCGGCCCGTCCAGGACCGACCAGGGACGCAAGGCGACGATGGTCATGCCATGTTCGTCGCAATATTGGCGGCAGGCCTGCTCCTGGAGCGCCTTCGTCAGGTTGTAGATGCCGGAATATCTCATCGGCAGGCCGACGTGAATATAGGTGTCGCGGCTGTAGCCGGTGACGACCGCGCAACTGCTCATGTGCACGATGCGTGTGATGCCGGCGCGCCGGGCGGCCTCCAGCACGTTGGCTGTCCCCTGCACATTGACCCGCATCGGCATCTCCGGCGTGTCATACGCGCCGGGACGCATCGGGTAGAACGCCAGGTGAACGACGGCGTCCATCCCGTCCATCGCGCGGACCACTGTCGCGTAGTCGGCGATGTCGCCGGCGATGGCGTCCGCGTCGGCGTCGATGGGTTTGCTGTCGAAGAGACGGAGCGTGTGCTCTGGCTTCAGCGCCGCGACGACCGCGGCGCCGATGAAGCCCGCCGCGCCGGTTATCAATATCCGCATCTTTTCCCCTATTCCCGCCCGAACAAGTCTCTGAACAGCGGCGTCACCGCGTCCTCCGGATGATTCGGCAAGTCGACGGGCGCCTGCCAATCATTCGGCACCTCCGTCAGGGGCACAGGCGCACCGTGCATATCGAGAATCGATCGCCATCCGGCCAGAAATGCCTGGGTCTTCTGAAGGATCTGGTCATACGTCTGCGGCATTTCCCGGCGTAGCACCATGCGCTGGAACTCCCAGAGAGTCGGCGCCCAGACCTCGGTTTGATCATAGGGGAAGCCGGCGCCCCGCTGGATGACAAAGCCTCGCCCGCCATATTCCTCGGCCGTGTGGAGTGTCACGGTACCCCAGCCGCCGGCCTGGTGAAGAGTCCCGTAGAATATCCGGCCGTCGATGTCGCGATGCTCGATCGTCATCACCCCCGGCGGCTCGTGCCAGCTGTTGGCGCGATACCCGACGGACACGATGGGATTGCCCGCTTCGGCGACGGCCCGGCACGCCATCCAGAGCCCGTGCACGCCGTGCGTTGGGTAATCATCGAAGGAGTTGGTCGCTTCGTAACAGAGTATCTTTTTGCCGGAAGCCCAGTCGCGCGCCTGGGCGATCGCGTTGTTGTGCTCGTGCGCGGAAGGCACGAGGATCGGCGCGTGGTGCAGTTGAGCGGTCTCGATCATCTCGCGCGCCTTCCGGAGCGCATTCGTGAAGGGTCTGTTGATCAGGTTCGGTAGCCCGGCCTCAATATAGGGGCGATGCAATATATGATTCCACGGGTGATTATAGTAACCGCCGTTGATGATGCCA
>Ga0172368_10005702_pt1 | contig 13744 bp, 11 predicted proteins | sample Lak11m_FD_114540 | JGI IMG/M metagenome (GOLD analysis project Ga0172368, IMG submission 114540) | Freshwater microbial communities from Kabuno Bay, South-Kivu, Congo - kab_022012_11m | ecosystem: Environmental > Aquatic > Freshwater > Lake | place: Democratic Republic of the Congo: South-Kivu...
AGTCGAAGGATGCGGCCCTGTACGCTGACCGCTCCGCATCCTTCGACTACGGGCTGCGGCCCTCCGCTCAGGATGCTCCGCTACGGTTGAATCGCCGGGACAGTTGATTAATTCTCATTCCTAGGCAGCCCGTCGTCAACCTGTTTCAACAGGTTTGCGGGTTGCCAGACTACGGTTTCAACCGTAGGCGTCGGCTGCCGAAAGCCGAAAGCGGCGATTTCAATCGCCGCCTGATGCCGCAAGTGCGTTGAAACGTACTGGGCAGCCCGTCGTCAACCTGTTTCAACAGGTTTGCGGGTTGCCAGACTACGGTTTCAACCGTAGACGGCCTATCCGCGGCGGAAAATCAGCGGCAGATAAAGACGCTGCCCCGTAGTGACCGTTGCCGACGGCGTAACCGACACAGACGGTGTGGCCGATAGTGTGGCTGTCGGGCTGGGCGTAGCCGTGGCCGTCGCAGATGGACCCAGGGTACCGGTAACGGTCGGCGTCACTGTTCCAGCGATGCGTTGATCGGCAAACGCAACCGTAGAGTTGGCCTCGCTGAGCAAGCCGACGCTCCACCAGTTTGGCGCGACCGAGATATAGCCCGACGGATCGACCTCCTGGACGTAGTAGTTACCTGGCGGCAGCGAGAAACACTTCGGCTCGTGCAACCCGTCCGTGACGTACTGGCTGTACGGATGAAAGGCCGCATCGAGAATGGTCATGACGGCGCCTGCCAAAAGGTTTTCGCCGGGATCGCGTAACCAGTTTCCGTTCGCATCGTCAAAGGCTAACACGCACAACTCCCCGGGCTTGGGGGTCGGCGTGTTCGTCACGGTCGGCGTATGGCTGGGCGTCGGGGTCACGGTCGCCGTGGGCGTGTTGCTCGGGGTCGGTGTGATCGTCGGTGTGGGCGTAACCGTCGGCGTGTGAGTCGGTGTGGGCGTAGCCGTCGGCGTCGGTGTGGCCGTTCGAGTCGGTGTAGGTGTGGGCGTCAACGTGATGGTGGGTGTACGCGTCGGCGTCGGAGTAACCGAGGGTGTAAAGGTACGCGTCGGCGTTGGCGTGGATGTGGCGGTCGGGGTCGGGTTGATAATCACCGTGCCATTGATGATGCTACCCAGCAACGACGCGCCGGTCTGATCCACGACATCGGTCCATTCCGGGTTGAAGATGAAGCTCGTGGAACCGACCGTCGTTCTGGCGCGAGCCTGAATAGTCAGGTAAGTGAAGGGCGGTGTTGGTTCTGGTTGTCCAGGAGGCGCTCCATAACCCATCTGGATACGCCCTCCAGGAAGATCGTTGTTGACCCCAATCTCCTGGCTAAGAATGCCACTATTTACCACTTGGGTGACCTCTACCATAGCGGGATTGAAATTGATGAGAACGTCGGCCGCGGCGACGGGATCACTGCCCTCGATACGCACGTTGAGGGTGAATGACTGACCCACGACGACCTCAATATGCTCAGGGCGGATTGCGATGTTGTCGGACAGCGGCCGCTGTGGCTGTGCTTCCTGTGCCGCCACAGGCTGTGGGAAGCCGCCTGCCGGGATGAACAGGCTCAGGCATAGGAGCAAAGCAGGAATGATCAGTCTGTATGCACGAGACACTTGGCCCCCCTCAAGGCGCTTTGATGATGATGGGCAGGTAAATCAGCCTGGTCGTCGAACCGGAAGTAGCCATTGAACCGGACAGGTTGCCCAGGACATCCCTGCCCGCATCATCCGAGACGGTCGCATCGATCAGGTCAATGCGCATCCTGTTGGCAGGTGCGATCACCTTGAAGCGCATCCGGGCCAACGACACGTCACCTGACAAGGAAGTCGTGAAACTGTAGATGCCGTAGAGGATCTCCCCCTGGCTGTTGTCGACGCTGTTGATCATTTCGCCAAAAGAAGACAAGGATTCAATGGCCGCAGCCGGCAAACCATCGGGGCCCACCACCTGCAAGTTCGCTGCCGGAAAGCTGATGCGGGTGTCCATGGCCACGAACGGCTGGGTTCCGGCGTGCGCCACCAGGGTCAGTGTGAAGATGTCACCCGCTTCGACAGCAACAGATGCCGGTTCGAGAGCCAAATCGACCAGGCTTTGGGGTCGTGAGACCGCGGCGTGCACAAGGGCACTCGTCACCTCAATATCACCACCACTGAAATAATTGCTTCGCAGCAGCGCGAAATCGCTGGACCGCACACGCTGGTCCTCGTCAAAGTCCGCCCGCGGGTCAAACCCCGCGTCGCCCTCCTTCTTGAAGTAAGAGGCGCGCAGAATGGCGAAATCGGGAGCACGCACCTTATTATCGCCGTCAGCATCGCCCTCTCGCAAGGTCCCCATGTTGATCGTGGCGCCTTCCGCCACCGCCACGTTCCGCTTGACATTGCGCAGCGTGTGCAGGTTACGGGCGCGCACATCGTAGGTTCCCGACGCCAGGTTCAGCCCGCCCGACCACTGACCGCTGTCGTTCAAGGTCAAGTCCCACTCACCACGGATCGTGTTCGGATCACCGGGCGGATAGAAGGCGAGATGGACGGGCACGGCCCACGAAGAATCTGGCGGCGGCGCATTGGGCCGTTGCAGGGTCACGGTCAGCGTGATCGCCATGGACTCGGGGGTGGGCGTCGGCACGGTCTGGTTGACATGAGATTGAGAGGGTGTCGCCCAGCTAACCGTTTGAGCGCTCAGCAAAGCTACCGTGAGAAAGAGACAAAAAAGAAGCAGGTAAACGACGAAACGGCTGCGTTTCAAGGTTCCTCCCTTCCCGGCGAGTGTCCGAACGCTGCACCAACAAGCAGAGAAGCTCACGCTCAGGATCCCGCACTTCAAGGATACCATGCAAGGTGATATCCTGTCAATCGAGACGCTGATCTCCGATCTCAGCGCGTCTCCTCTTTGAATCTTTGCCGATTTGCGCGTTTGAAAGACATAGGCTAGAATTTAGCCCTTGAAGCCGTCTAGTCATTGACGGCTGTGTTTATTCTACAGGCCCGACCGCAGCCCAGCGGCTCGCCTGCGAACGGTAAGCCAGGGCAAACGACCCCGGAGGGCCGCCGACTGATTCGTCAGCCGTCGGCGCTTTTTTTGACCTTCAGCGGGTCTGCTGCAAAGACAGCTCCCCGCTGGGCGCAGAGAACAGCAGTTGAGGCGAGTCTCACATGGAAGAAGCAAACAGCGTCTATTTGACCCCGGCAGGTCTCAAAAAAGCCCAGGAAGAGTACGAGTACCTGGTGAAGGTCCGCCGCCCCGAGGTGGCACGACAAATCGCTGAAGCCAAGGCAGATGGTGATGTGTCCGAGAACGCGGGTTACGACGAGGCCAAGAACACGCAGGCGTTCGTCGAAGGGCGCATCCTGACCCTGAAGAATATCCTCGCCAGCGCCGTGGTGATCCAGAGTAACGGCTCCAAGGAATCAGTTATCCTTGGCAGCAAGGTCACCATCCGTGATGTCGAATACGACGATGAGGAAACCTACACCATCGTCGGCTCTACCGAGGTTGACCCGGGTAACGGCCGTATCTCCGATCGATCGCCCATCGGCCGCGCGTTGATAGGCCACCGCAAAGGCGAGCAAGTGAAGGTCCAGGCGCCGAGCGGTATGATCGAATACGAGATCGTGAATATCGCATGATCCGAGCGCGGATTCGGAATTGATCCGCAGTCCGCAATTCGCAATCATAGCCAGCAATTCCTCAACGAGGCCATCGTGGACGAGACTGAGCTGAATCTCAACGAGCAACAACTGGTGCGCCGCGCTAAGCTGATCCAGCTTCGCGCCCACGGCGTCGAGCCCTATCCCGCCCGTCTGCCCCACCCGCGCACACATACCGCGGCCGAAGCTGTCGCGGCTTTTAAAGAAGGCCGCCTGGCCGAGGGCGAGGAAGTGACCCTGGTCGGCCGCATGCTCACCTTGCGCGTGATGGGCAAAGCGTCGTTCGCGCACATTGCGGACGGCAGCGGCAGGATCCAGATTTATGTCAGGCGAGACATCGTCGGCGAGGAAGCCTACGAGGAGCTGTTCAAGAAGCTGATCGACCTGGGCGATTTCATCACGGTCACCGGCCCGATGTTCGCCACCCGCACCGGCGAGATCACGTGCGAGGTGAAAACGCTGGCGCTGATCAGCAAGACGCTCAACCCCCTGCCCGATAAATGGCATGGGCTGCGCGACACCGAGACGCGCTACCGCCAGCGCTACGTGGATCTGTTGGCGAACCCAGAGGTGCGCGACGTCTTCACGACCCGCGCCCGGATCGTCAAAGCCGCCCGCCGCTACCTGGACGACAATGGCTTCCTGGAGGTAGAGACGCCGGTGCTCCAGCCGATTTACGGCGGCGCCGCGGCTCGTCCCTTCGTGACGCACCATAACCAGCTCGACCAGGATCTCTTCCTGCGCATCAGCTTCGAGCTGTATCTCAAGCGGCTGCTGGTAGGCGGCTACGAGCGGGTCTACGAGATCGGCCGGGACTTCCGCAACGAGGGGATCAGTTTCAAGCACAACCCCGAGTTCACGCAGCTCGAATGGTACGAGGCTTACACCGACTACCACGGCGTGATGCGCCGGGTCGAAGAGCTGCTGGCCGCTATCGCGCTGGAGCTCAACGGCACCTACAGGCTCACCTACGCCGGCCACGAGATCGACCTGAGGCCGCCCTGGCGCCGGGTGACGATGCGCGAGGCGATCCAGGAAGCGACCGGCATCGACTACGCCGACCACCCGGATGCCGAATCGCTCGCCGCGGCAATCAAAGCGGCCGGACTCAACCATGAGGCGAAAACCAGCCGCGGCAAACTGATTGACGGGCTGTTCGCCGACTTCGTCGAGCCGTACTTGATCCAGCCGACCTTCATTATGGATTACCCCCTGGAGATCAGTCCACTGGCGAAAAAGAAGCCCGGGGATCCTACCACCGTCGAACGGTTCGAGTACTTCATCGCCGGCCTCGAGATGGGCAACGCTTTTTCGGAGCTGAACGATCCCGTCGATCAGCGTGAGCGCTTCGTGGAGCTCCGCGCAGCGATGGCCGGCGCGGACGAAAACGCTCACCCGCTGGACGAGGACTTCCTGGCCGCGCTGAGCTTCGGCATGCCGCCCGCCGGCGGCTTCGGCACCGGCATCGACCGCCTGACCATGCTCTTCACGGACCGCCAATCGATCCGCGAGGTGATTCTGTTCCCGCATTTGCGGACGGTCGAGGGTTAGAGGTTGGAAGTTAGAAGTTGGAGGTTAGACGTTGGACGCTAGAAGTTGGAGGTTAGACGTTGGACGTTAGAAGTTGGATATGAACGCCAACCTCCAGCATCCAACCTCCAGCATCCAACCTCCAACCTCCAACATCCAATATCCAATATCCAACATCCAGTCTCAACATCCACCCATGCCCGATCATCCTCTCTACATCGCCTTCATCTGGCACATGCACCAGCCATTCTACCGTGACATGCTCACCGGCGAGATCGCGCTGCCGTGGGTGCGTTTGCACGCAGCCAAGGACTACCTGCACATGGCCGAAGTGCTGGCCCGCCATCCCGGCGTGCATGTCACCATCAATGCAGTGCCGTCGCTGGTGGAGCAGATATTGGCGTGGGCCGCGGAGAAGGAAGCTGACATCCTGGTGACACTGGCGGAGCGGGAGACCTGGTCAGATGCGGAGAAGCGAACGATCCTCAGCCTGTGCTACAGCGTGAACTGGGCGAAAATCATCCGCCGCTATCCCCGCTACAGCAGCCTGCTGGACCGTCGTCCGCAAGCGCAGGCTGACCTGAGCGCCTTCACACCTGCCGACTATCGAGACCTGATCGGCTGGTTCAACCTGGCGTGGATCGATCCCGGCTGGTTGGAGCACGATGCAGAACTGGCCGCGCTGGTCGCCAAAGGCCAGGGCTTCACCGTGGCTGATCTCCGCCTGATCCATGCCAAACAACGGGAGATCGCTGCGAGCGTGCTGCCGCTTTACCGCAAGCTCGTCGCAGAAGGCCAGTTGGAAGTCAGCACCACCCCATTCTACCACCCGATCCTGCCGCTGCTGGCAGATACAAACACGGCCCAGCGTGCGGCGCCCGGCCTGCCGCAACCGGAGCCGCCGTTCATTGCCCCGGAAGACGCAGCGGCACAATTGCAACTGGCGATCGAGGCGCACACGGCGCATTTCGGCGCACCTCCGGCCGGATTGTGGCCGTCAGAGGGGGCGGTATCGCCCGAGATCCTGCCGCTGGTGCGGGCAGCGGGCTTCCGTTGGCTGGCAACCGATGAGGCTATCCTGGGGCGCAGCCTGGGCCGCGCGCTGAACCGCGATGCCGGCGCGCTGATCACCGAGCCGGCCATCCTCTATCGCCCTTACCGGGTGCTGGCCGGCGGTGAGCTCGGTCCATCCATCATCTTCCGGGATCACGACTTATCGGACCGCATCGGTTTCATCTACCAGCATCTGCCCGGCAAACAAGCCGCCGAAGACATGATCTACCGGCTGCTGGACATCCGTCGCCGGTTGAACGACCCCGGCACGCCTTATCTGGTCAGCATCATCCTGGATGGTGAAAACTGTTGGGAGCACTACGAGCACAACGGCGACATCTTTCTGGATGCCTTGTACGAGGGTTTGGCAACCCAGCCGGAGCTACGCGCGGTCACCGTCAGCGAATACTTGTCGGCTCCCGAGCAACGGCCGGCCGCGATATTGGCCAGGCTCGCCACGGGATCCTGGATCGGCGGTGACCTGACGACCTGGATCGGCGATCCCGAGCACAACCGGGCATGGGAAGCACTGGGCCGAACACGAGCGCACCTGCTGGCCGCCCAGGATGCCAGCCCGGACCGTTCGGGGTTGAGGGATGCCTGGCGCGCTTTGTATGCTGCAGAAGGCAGCGACTGGTTCTGGTGGTACTCGCACCGCAACTCGTCCCAGCAAGACGCTGTCTTCGACAGGCTTTTCCGCCACGATCTGAGCGCGGCCTACACGGCTCTGGGGGATGAGGCACCGGCGGACCTGGCTGAGCCCATCCATCGGGGCGCCGCGGCCGGTGATCGCCGTCCGGCCACGGGCTATGTCACCCCTCGCCTGGTCGCTTCGCCCTACCCCGGCGAGACCTGGGCGGCTGCCGGATTGCTCAAGCCGGCATCAGCCTCTACCGGCGCCATGCAGCGCGCCGAAAGCGAAATCGAACAGCTTTTGATCGGGCACGACACGCACGCGCTCTATCTGCGGCTCGATCTGCGCGAGCGGTTGGATAAGTATGACGTGGCGATTTATCTATGCGGGGCAACATGTGATTCGGCCAATCAGCGGCCGCGAGCCCGTTACGCCGATCCGGATCAGGCGCCGGCGAACCTGGCGCTGGGCTGGGCCATCGTCTCACATCACGACCAGCCCGAGCCGTTCCTTTTCCGGGCCGGCGGACAGGAAACGTGGATTTCGGTATCACCTGTGACTTCAGCTCGCGGGGAACGCGTTCTGGAAGTCTCCGTGCCGCTGGCGACGCTGGGCCTGGCGCTCGACAGCAGCGTCCGTATGCTCGCGACTTTGGCGCGGGATGGCGTTATTCTTGCGCAGGTGCCGGAGCACGAAATGGGGGTGTTGACGCTGACTGCTTTCTCATAAGGGCTGGCAGTCGCACGGTCCACTCTTCGGGCGCCTTTAATCCTCTCCAGCCTCCCCGACTTCGAGTTTTCCTTCCTCAATCGACCTGCGCACAGTTTCAAAAGAGGCCACCAGATGCTTTTCCAGCATTTCCTGTCCTACCTGGATATCTCGCCGGCGAATTGCTTCCACGAACTGGCAATGCCACTCGGCGGCGTTTTCGCGATAGTCCATCGGATCCAGGATACGATGGGTGAGGATGAGCAGGCGCACCTGAGCCCGCAGAGCTGTCCAGGCGGCCAATGCCCGGCTGTGGCCCGAGATGCGGCACAGGGTGTGGTGGAAATCCAGATCCAGTTCGGTTGCCTCGGCCTGCAAACGGTCTCCTTGCATGTGCGCTTTCATCCGGTCGGCCGCCGAACCAAGCTCCTCGATCTGCTCATCGGTCGCATATTTAACGGCGTAGCTGAGCGCCAGCATCTCTAGCGCTTCCCGCAGACTGTAGATTTCTTCCGCATCGCGAAGGGTCAGCCAGGCGACAAACGCCCCGCGATGGGGGTACTGTACCACCAGCCGTTCGTTCTGCAGGATCCTCAGGGCATCACGCACAGGCCCGCGGCTGATCGCCATCGCTTGAGCGATCTCATGTTCGATGATGCGCTGACCGGGTTTCAGCCTGCCCTGGAGGATAGCCTGGCGAAGTTGGCCAGCGACCTGGTCGCTGAGAGTCCGGGCAAATGGCGCTGACAGGGCCAAAGACTCAAATCCGGTCTCCATGAGTTAGATCTGCACCTTTCTATTTCGATAGGGCTGAGTTCTGCAAATGGCATCAGAGGTCTGCCGCGATGTAAACGGTCAGTTAAAAGTCACCCGTTAACTTGCAGCAAGTCTACTATGATCTGTCCGATTTGTCAACCATATGGGGAGAGTAGAGAAGTGGTTAGCCAATCTGGACGACCCGCACCCCGGCCTCATGCGCGGAGCACGCCAGGGTTTGCAGGGTTTGGGGCGCGGGCGGCTGCAAATGGTGTGCCCGATCCTGGAGGTCCAGGCTGCGGTATTTGCCTTCGGCCAGACGATGGAAGGGCATTAACTCGTAGGCTACCAGGTTGGGGAAGTCACGGATGAATGCGGCCACGGCCGCGATCGCCTCGGGCGTGTCGTTGACGCCCGGCACGACCGGCGTGCGCACCAGCAGCGGCGGCGAGGCAGCGGCCAGGCGCCGGGCGTTCTCCAGGATCAGCGCGTTGGAGACGCCGGTGGCTGCGCGATGCGCGCCATCGTCCATCAGCTTGATGTCCAGGATCACCAGGCTAAGCCAGGGGAGCAGCCCGGCCAGATCCTCCCAGCGGCAGAACGCGGCCGTCTCGATGGCGGTATGCACGCCGGCCTCACTGCACATGCGCAGGACCTCAAGGCAGAACGCGGGCTGCCGCGTGGGCTCGCCCCCGGAGAGGGTAATACCGCCGCCCGACCGGGTGTAGAACTCGCGGTCGCGCAGCAACGTCGCGACCAACTCGTCGGCGCCCCACCAGCGGCCGGCGAGCAGGAGCGCCTCCGCGTAGCACGTTTCCGCACAACGCCCGCAGGCCCGGCAAAGCTCACGCCGGAAAACCCTGCGCCCGTCCTCGATCCGCTGCGCGGCCTCGGGGCAGCGTTCCTGGCAGGCGCCACAGCCGATGCAGCGCTCAACAAACACCTGGAGCTCGACCTGGCCGCGCCGCGCCTCGGGATTGTGGCACCAAAAGCAGTCGAGCGGGCAGCCTTTCAGAAAGACGGTGGTGCGAATGCCCGGCCCATCGCGGATGGAGAACCGCTGGACGTTTGTGATGAGGCCTTTCATCCCGCGCCCTTCGTCCCGGCTACATCTCGTGCTCGGTGCGCAGGATGATCTCCTCCTGCATTTCGGGCGACAGGCCGACGAAATAGTCGCTGTATCCGCCGATCCTCACCACCAGGTCGCGGTAAAGCTCGGGGGATGCGCGCGCCGCCAGCAGAGTCGCCTTGTCGACGACGTTCACCTGCACCTCGAAGCCACCGCGTTCGAGGTAGGTGCCCACCAGGTCCAGCAGCTTCGGCACGAACGATTTGTCGTGCGACCGGGTGAATTTGAGGTTGACCGCAATCCCGCCCAGGTGCGGCGTGTGATCCCACCTGGTCGCTGATAGCAAGGCCGCGGTGGGGCCGAGGCGCTCGCGGCCCTGGGCCGGGCCTGAGCCATCGCCCAGCGGAAACCCCGCGCGCCGCCCGTCTGCCGAGGCGCAGGTAGCGCGGCCGAGCTTCTCATGCATGATCCAACAGAAGAAGCCGGAAATGAAGCGCCCTCCCAGATACGTGGTGTAGCGGCGCACCTCATCGCGAATCCAGCCCGTCACCTCCACCGCCAGCGCGTCGACGCTATCCTCGTCGTTGCCGTACTTGGGCGCCCGGTGCAACAGCATCAGGCGGAGATCCTCGCGGCCGGCGAAGTCACCGGCCAGGGCTTCGACCAGCTCATCTATGCTGAGCTTGCGCTCCTCATAGACGAACTTGCGAATGGCGGCCAGCGCATCCACCAGGTTGGAGAGGCCCACGAAGGACGGCTCGATCCAGTTGTAGCGCGCGCCGCCGTGATCGATGTCGCGGCCCCGGGCAAGACAGTCGTTGACAAAACAGGAGAGGAGCGGGAAGCCGCCGTTATAGCGGCGGGTGGCCTGGCTGGTGTTTTCGTTGATCACGGCCTGGCGGATGGCTTCAGCAAGGCGCGCCCGGTAGTGGTCAAGCAGGGCCTCGAAGGTGGCCGGATAGGTGCGGGCCGTCGGGATCGCGGACGGCGAGTCGGCCGACAAAGTCCTCCCATCTCCCAGGATGCCGATGCCGGCGCGCCCATTCAACGGTGCCAGGCCAAGCTCGTCGTGCAGCAACTGCACCAGGTTGATGTATGGGCTGGCAACGTACACGTTGGACGAGGCAATTGGTGTGATCTCAACGCACGTGCTGTGCTGATACAGGCAGGCCTCGGCGGGGGGCAGGCCGGCCTGCACCAGTCCAGCGGTGATGACGTCGTCGTTGAACAGCGCAGGATGCGATAGCCCGTCGGCGAGCAGCCGGCCGGCCAGGTCCAGGATCGACCGCGGCGTGTCGGGCGTCCAGCACAGCCCCACCGCCGGATAGGACATCCGCACGTGGGCGATGCTCTCCAGGAAGAGCTCCGTCAGCTCGTTACACACGTCGGCGCCCGACGCATCCCGACCGCCGAGCATCCACCCCACCGCCAGCCCGCGGGGCGTATACTCGGACAGCAGCAGCCCCAGGCAATCGATCAACTCCAGCGCCGTTTCAGGCGTGAGTTGTCCGTCAGCAACATCCCGGTGATAGAAGGGCAGCAGGGTGCGATCGGGCCGGCCCAACTGAAACAGCAGCATGCGCTGGCCGGCGCACAGGCAGAAATTGACGAAGTGCATCGCCTGGATCGCCTCGCGAAAGGTGCGCGCCGGGAACTCAGGGACGCGGCGGCAGATGCCGGCGATCTCGCGCAGCTCGGCGCGGCGCCGGGCATCCGGTTCGCTTGCCGCCAGCCTCTCAGCCTGGTCGGCGTACCGCCGGGCGTAGCCGGCCAACGCCTCCAGGGTGATCAGACAAGCACGGTAGAAGACATCCTTCTCCAGGTCGTCGGGCCGGACCAGGTCCAGGCGCGCCCGGTAGTCCGCGATCTGGTCGCGCAAACCGGCGACACCTAACCTGAGCAGCTTGTCGAAGTCGATCGCCATGTGAGCGCGCTGCCCCAAGACCGGAGTCATGGCCGGTTCGGCGCCCTCTTGGAAGCGTCGCAGCTCCTCCGCCTCGGCCGGCGTGAGATCGCGGCGACAGAACTTGCCGACCAGCAGCTCGTCCGGGTCGATGACAGGGGTCAGCCCGTTCAGGATGCCCGCCGTGGTACGAGCTCGCCGCACTACGGTCCACGGCTCGCCGGTGGCAGCCACCCAGGCGCGCGCGTGCAGCAGCACGGCCTCTTGCGGGGTCGGAGCGGCCAACTGATCCAGAGCATGAGCCCGCAGGCGTTCGACGCGTGAGGTGATGGGGTACACGGCGCCCTCCATTCCGAGCATTTTGACATCCGTTCAGAGCTATGCTAGACTCGCAGTCAGCTTGCATGATGTCTACTTATCAGACAAGTCACCGCGTTTCTTATTGTACCCCCATGAGGCGATCATGGCAAAGTTCTTCACCGTGTTGGCCGCGCCCTGCGTGAATTTCAGCGGGGACGGATTGCGAGACACGCTGGACCCACACATGCTGCTGTGATCAAGGAGGAAAATCTCTGATGCTGCTTGAAAATCAAACCGCCATCGTCACCGGCGCGGGCCGGGGGATCGGCAAGGCCATCGCCCGGGCGCTGGCGAGCGATGGGGCCAGCGTGACCATCGTGGATGTCAACACTGAATCGGCGGCCCAGGCCGCCGAAGAGCTCCGGGCAGCGGGGCTGAACGTGGTCGCCCACGCCGCCGACATCACCCAGAGCGACCAGGTAGCACGGCTGATGGAGAGCACCACGGCTCGCGCCGGCCGGGTGGACATCCTGGTCAATAACGCTGGCCTGGTCAGCAACACGCCGGTGCTGGAGCTGGCCGAAGCGGAGTGGGATCGGGTGTTGGCGGTTAACCTGAAGGGGGTATTCCTCTGCGCGCAGCAGGCCGGCGCGATCATGGCGAAGCAGCGGTCGGGCCGCATCATCAACATTTCATCCCTGGCGGGCAAGGTTGGCGCGCCGGGGCAGGCCGCCTACTGCGCTTCCAAGCACGGCGTCCTCGGCCTGACCAAGGTGCTGGCGATTGACCTGGCCCCGTACGGCGTCACCGTGAACGCGATTTGCCCCGGCAACACCGAGACCGAGATGATGCGGTATGTGTTCACGCGGCGGGCCGCCAGTCGCGGCCAGACTTTCGACGAGTTGGCGCAGGGCATCCTGGCGAAGACCCCGCTGGGCCGGTTCGGCCGGCCGGAAGATGTCGCGCAGGTTGCCGTGTTCCTGGCCTCGCCCGCGGCGGCGTACGTCACCGGGCAGTCGATAGACGTGGACGGCGGCCGCAGCATCAACCTCTCGTGATGGATGGGCGCGATGGATCTACAAGGCAAAGTGGCGTGTGTGACCGGTGGCAGCCGGGGGATCGGCCGGGCGATCAGCCTGGCGTTGGCCGCGGCCGGGGCGACCGTCGCGTTCACCTACCGGGAACAGCGCGAGGCCGCGGATGCGGTCGTGCAACAAATCGAAGCAGCGGGCAGTCGCGGGTTGGCGGTGCGAGCGGATGTGCGGGATCGCGCCGCGGTGCGAGCGGCTATCGCCACAGTAGAGGCAACCTTCGGCGGCCTGGACATCCTGGTGAACAACGCCGGCATCAACCGGCCGACGGACTTCGATCAAATCAGCGACGACGACTGGGATGAAGTGCTGGCGGTCAACCTGAAGGGGCCGTTTATCTGCACCCAGGAGGCGCTGCCGGCGTTACGGCGGCGGGGTGGCGGAAGCATCATCAACATCAGCTCGGTGAGCGGGCAGTACGGCGGCCCACGCACGGCGCACTACGCGGCCAGCAAAGCCGGGCTGATCTCGCTCGGACAGGTTGTGGCCCGCTTCGGCGCGGCCGACCACATCCGGTGCAACACGGTGGCAGCGGGGATGATCGCCTCGGAGATGGCCGCGTCGGGTTTGCAGGCGCCGGCCGTGCAGAAACTCACCGGGAACATCCTTCTGGCCCGATCGGGCACGCCGGAAGAAGTCGCACAGGCAGTCGTGTTCCTGGCCTCCGATGCCAGCAGCTACATCACCGCGCAGACGATCAACGTCAACGGCGGATTATATTTCTGACGCGAAAACCTGGGAAGGCGAAGTGCGTCCGACCAGGAAAACCTTACCCCTGAAAGGTGAGGGGACAACCCGTAGCAGCTACAGAAAGGAGATCGCAGCACATCAACAGAAGCGCCTGTAAGCATCTTTCAGTGTTTCGGTTCCCCATCTTTCCAAGCCCACACGGAGGTGGAGCATGTCAAGGAAGCTGTTCGTCCCGTTCGTCGTATTGATGGTGGCATAGGGCTGTTTCGTCTTGTGAGTACCCGGCATAGGGCCAGGTATTGTTGGTATTGTAAAACATGATCCATCGGGTAGAATTCCTCTGAGTAATCAAAACCAAGGAGGAATTCCCCGATGGAC
>Ga0172368_10005703_pt1 | contig 13742 bp, 10 predicted proteins | sample Lak11m_FD_114540 | JGI IMG/M metagenome (GOLD analysis project Ga0172368, IMG submission 114540) | Freshwater microbial communities from Kabuno Bay, South-Kivu, Congo - kab_022012_11m | ecosystem: Environmental > Aquatic > Freshwater > Lake | place: Democratic Republic of the Congo: South-Kivu...
GCAAAAGCCCAACGCATTGACGGTCACGAGCGCGATGATGGGTGCATTCCGCAACAATCCCGCGACGCGCGCTGAACTGATGCAGTTGATTACTGCGCGGCGGTAGGCACTTCGATGGCCGCCGACATGGCACGCAAACGACGGGTCAGGCGATCGGCCTCCTGCAGGGCACTGGCTTCGCGGTAGATGATCTCGGCCTCTTCGAGCAGGGTGCGCGGTGGCCTGTCGGATGTCAGCACGCCAGCTTCCAGCAAGTCGGCCAAGACGACCATGCAATCGGCGCGTTCCACGGTCGGCACGTCCGGCGTGACGAGGCCGAACGCTTCTTCCATGGTCGTGTGAGCCGGTCGTGTCTCGCCCGCTGCCGCCGATGCGCGCGCCACGAGGAGCAACGCTTTGATACGCAAGGCATTGCTATGGGCCAGCTCGGCCTGACGTGCTGCCTCCTCGGCAAACGCCTGGGCACGCGTGTAGATGCCGTGCGCCATCTGGATTTCACCGCGTTGACGTAGCGCATCCGACAGGCCTGCGAGATCCGGCAACGCCGCGAAAGCTCGGCATGATTTCGCCAAGGCCGCGTCAGCCTCGTCCATCGCACCGCGCGCCTGGAGCACGGCGGCGAGCAGCACCGAGACCTCGGCGGCCAACCGTTGGCGGTCGACGCGGCCCAATGCGTTGAGTGCCTCGCCCAGTTGGGCTTCCGCGTCGTCGAGCTCGCCGATGTCGCGCAAAGCGAGCGCAAGCGCTCGTAATGCTTCAACTTCCATGATGAGGTTGCGCGCGTCGCGGGCGGCCGACAAAGCAATTCTGGCGTGCGCGACCGCCTTTTCTCCGTCACCCAACTCGCGGTACGCGTCGGAGATGTACATCGCCAATTCAGCGGATAACGCCGGTCTGGGCGCAACCGGCAGGCTCGCCGCCGCGGCGGACCACGCTTGGAGCGCCGCACTGACGTTGGCAGACGCCTTCAAGCAGCGGCCCAATGCCATGCGCACGTAGGGAAGTTGTTCTGCGGCCATGGGCAGTTGCGAACGCGACAGCGCTGCGATTTGCGCTTCGAGCGGGGCGACGGCGCCCGCGCCTCGACCACAATGCGCCTCGGCGGTCGCCCAGGCGGCCAGCAGCGGTACGCCCAAGCGGTACCAATCGTCTTCGCGCAGGCCCGGCAGGTGCCGCAATTCCTCGATCGCTTCCCGCACACAGTCGCTGGCCAATTCGTGATCACCCCGCTCCGCGAGGCATTGGGAAAGACCGACCGTGACTTCCGCAAGGCCCATCGCGCCATCCGCGGAGTGACCGCACGCACGCAACCCTGCGCAATGTTTGCGCGCCACCTCGAAGTGGGCGATTGCTTCGGGCGATGCACCCAGGGAGCGCATCAGTTCTGCAGACTTGCGCGCGCTCGCGGCCGCCATGACCAGATCGCCAGCCAGCCCCTGGATGCGCGCGATGCGGCCCACCCACTGCTGCGGCCGGAGAATCGCCTGCGTGCTCAGCCAACCCAGCGCACGCTGTAGATCGATGGGCTCACCGAGTGCCTGCTCCACGGCCGCCTCGGACAGATCGCCTAGCATGTATTCGACTTGCGTCGAAAGGCGGCTGGTCGGCATCAGACGCAACGCACCGGCGCCGACAAGGCGCGCGATGTGTCCGGCGACCGGCGCTCCCAATGCTGCTTCGAGCAGATCCGGCCAGACCGGCGTGCCCAGGCGGATCGCCGCGGAGAGAACGCGGCGCGCTCCGCCGTCGATCAAGCGCTCGGGCTGCTGCGTGGCGCGAGCGGGAACGCGCGCGGTCGAACCGGGTGGAATCAAGCCCGCGAGTCCCAACGGCTCCTCGTCGTCGCGGCTGACCCAACCGCCCACAACCACCACAGCCGCAGTGCCAAGCTGGCGAACGAGGCGACGCAGGAACGCATTCTCGGAATCGGTAAAGTGATCAGCACGCTCCAGAATGAGCACGAGCACACTGCGGCCGGCAATCCCGCGCAGGGCATCGGCCAACGCGGCACCAGCCGCCATGCGCGCCACTTCCGGCACGGCGCGCGCGTGCGAGAGGTGCGGCGAATCGGGGAAGTCCACGCCAAGGAAAAGACCAATTAGATGTGCCACTTGGCTTGCGCGATCCGGGCGATCCGGCATCAGCGACTGCACCCAGGCCAGCAACTTGCGCCGCGCCAGGGAAGGCTGATCGTCGTCAAAAAGTCCTGATCTGACCCGTACTTCGTCGAACAAGCAGGCGAGAGGCAGGCGTTCGCCGGGGTAAGGCACACGCACCCGCACGACGACAGGCGCGTCCGCGCGCTCGGTCAGGTGCGCGACAAAACCGTCCAGCGCCTCGTAGAGCATGCCGCGTGTGCGCGACACTACGCCGATCGTCTCCAGGCGCACGCGGTCCTTTGCGCGACCCAGGCGCTCTTCGAGGAGATCCAGCGTCGGTCCAACGGCTGAGCTGTTGCGGCGCCCGATGCGACCCGACGCCGTGGGCGCCCGGGCCGAGCGCGACTGCGCAACGACGCCCTCCAACCGATCCAATTCTGAGACGAACTCGCGGGCATCCGCCGGACGATCCTTGGGCGACTTGGCCAGCACACGGGCAAAGAAGGCGTCGAGCTGGGGCGGAAACACCAGATCCGTGCGCCGCTGGGCCAGCGGGACGGGCGTTTGCAGTTGGTGGGCGCGCAGAAAGTCCTGCGGCGACTCGCCATCGACGGGCAGAAAGCCGCAGATCATCTCGTAGAAAATGACACCGAGCGAATACAGGTCGCTGGCGGGACCGACCTCGTTGCCGGCTGCCTGTTCTGGGCTCATGTACGCTGGCGTGCCGACCACCAGACGGGCTTGGGTCAACCGCGGTTGAAATCCAGAACCTTGAGGCTGCATGTGCTTGGCCAGACCCAGATCCACCACTTTGACGTAGTCGTCCAAAGAGCCGAGCCGCGTCAGCAGGATGTTGTCCGGCTTCAAGTCGCGGTGAATGATGCCGAGTTTGTGCGCTTCCATCAGCGCTTCGCACACGCGTTGGCAGATCTTGGCGGCGCGCGGCACCTGCAGCCAACGCTCGCGATCGAGCAGATCGCCGAGCGATTGCCCGTCGATGTACTCCATCGCGATGTAGGTCCGACCTGCCTCGGTGGCACCGATGGAGTAGACAGTCGCGACGAAAGGCGAGCGGATGCGTGCGAGAATCTTGGCTTCTTGGATGAAGCGCTCGTCTGCCTGCAGTTGCTTGGCGAGATCGGAACGCAAGACCTTGAGCGCGACCGCGCGGCCGAGCCGGATGTCCTCGGCCTCGTACACCGAGCCCATGCCGCCGCGACCGATGAGGCGCACGATGCGGTACATGTTGTCGACGAGCGATGCTGCCGGCAGATCGTCGACGTCGTGGCGCGCCATGTCTTGGGCGATGGTCATCCAGACTCCCGGCTCAAGGCCGAAGACGCGCGAATCTATGCCATGACACGCATTGCAGCAAGGCAAGCGGCGATTCTGTGTCGCGTCATCGACTTGGCAACGCCGCGAGCGCGGTGGCAAAACAAGCGCAGACGGCCTCCAGGCCCATGTCGATCGTGACACGCTTGTCGCGGCTGCTGACGCCAGCTGTCACCGACACGCGAGCGCGGGGAATGCCAAGCAGTTCAGCGAGAAACCGCTCCAAAGCGTCGTTTGCCTTGCCATCCACCGGTGGAGCCTGTATCGCCACGCGGATGCGCTCGCCGTGCAGGCCGAGAACTGCACTTCGCCTGGCACCGGGCTGAGCGCGCACGGCGAGTTGCACCGCGCCATCGCGCCCGGAGATCGCCACGAGATCAGGACTCCGCTCCGACATGAATCTTCACAGCAGCCGCGGCTGGCCGTCCTCCGGTTCGCCACGCTGCAGCGGCGGCAGCCCCAGGTGCTCGTACGCCCGCGCCAAAGCGATGCGGCCGCGCGGCGTGCGTGCGATGTAGCCTTGCTGAATCAGATACGGTTCGTACACATCCTCGAGCGTGTCCCGCTGCTCGCTGAGCGCCGAAGCGATGGTCTCGATGCCCACGGGACCGCCGCCGAAGGTGACAACGAGGCGATTCAAGTAGCTGCGATCCATCGGATCAAAGCCGGCACTGTCGACTTCGAGGAGTTCCAGTGCCGCTGCCGCGACGGGCCGATCGACATGCTTCTGGCTTGGACGTCGGCAAAATCGCGCACGCGGCGCAAGAGGCGGTTGGCGATGCGCGGCGTGCCACGCGACCGACGGGCAATTTCCAGCGCGCCTTCGGGCGTCAGCGAACAACGCAGCGCTTCTGCTGAGCGCGCAACGACTTGCGCCAGCTCTGCCGGCGTGTAGAACGACAGACGCGCCACGTAGCCGAAACGGTCGCGCAAGGGCCCCGTCAGCAGGCCCGTGCGCGTTGTCGCCCCCAGCAGGGTGAAGTGCGGCAGGGGCAGCTTGACGGTGCGCGCGTGTGGTCCATCGCCGATGACGATGTCAAACTGGTAATCCTCCATCGCGGGATAGAGATTCTCCTCCACAACCATGGAAAGACGATGGATCTCGTCGATGAACAACACGTCGCCTTCGCCGAGACCCGTCAGGATGCCCGCAAGATCGCCTTTCTTTTCGATGGCCGGCCCGGACGTCACCACGAGATTCGAACCCATGGCACCGGCGATCAAGTAGGCCAGCGTGGTCTTGCCGAGCCCCGGCGGGCCGCAAAATAGCATATGGTCAAGGTTTTCACGCCGCGCGCGCGCCGCCTGGATGAAGACTTCCAGGTTGCGCAGAATCGGTTCTTGCCCGACATATTCGGCAAACGTCCGCGGGCGCAGTGCACGGTCCATCGTCTCAGGCTTTGTCGCCTGCGGTGTCAGTGGATCGTCGGGAGCGCGGGTGTTCAGAATCAAGGTCCTCCGAAGCGGACAAGGCTACCCCGGCCGGCGGAGCAGCGCCAGGGAGGCCCGCAGCAGCGTATCGAAGTCCGCATCCGGAGAGGCTTTGTGCGCCATCGCCACGGCGGCATCGGCGACGGCAGCCTTGTAGCCGAGGTTGCCCAAGGCGCTCACGAGATCGCTCGACAACCCGGATTCCGGGGGCAACTCGGACGCCGGCAGCGGCGTCGCGGCGAACTCAACAGCTAGCCGGTCACGCAGCTTGACGACGATGGTTTCCGCCAGCCTCTTGCCGATTCCTTTGGCGCGGGTCAGATGCGCAATGTGATCGCCATGCACCGCGGCAACGAGCTCGGGCGGCGTCAGCACCGACAACAGCGCCAGCGCACCTTTGGGTCCGACACCGGGCACGGTCAGCAGCGCGCGGAACACGTCGCGTCCCGGTGCATCGGCGAACCCGTAGAGCAGAAAAGCATCTTCGCGCACCACCGTGTGCACGAGCAGTTCGACATCGCTGCCGATGTGGTGTCGCGCCAGATCGCGATCGGAGCACGCGACGAGGTAGCCCACGCCATGGACATCGACGATCAGCGAGTCCGCGTCGACGGAGTGGCAGATGCCGCGCAAGTACGCGATCAAGAAGACCTCCGCGAGCGCTTCGCTCCAGACGCCTGAACCAAGGCAAGGTAGTGGGCTCGCGCGGGGGACAGCGCCAGCGGGTCTGCTTGCACGGGCTGCGCAGTGGGCCAGGTCACCGGTAGCACCGCGCCGCGCAGGTGCGCGATGGCCACGGCCAGCGCGTCCGCCTCGTCCTCGCCCGGCAACTCCGGCAGGCTCAGCAGAATTCGAACCATTTCACGCATCTGGCCCTTTTCCGCGCGCCCCGAACCCACGATGCGCCGCTTGACCAGGGCGGGTGGGTACTCGTGCACGGGCAGCCCACGCTGGGCGGCCAGGGCGATCGGCAGTCCGCGCGCCTGACCAAGCACAAGTGCCGTATGAGGATTGTCGTGAACGAATGCAGCCTCGATGGCCAGCTCCGTGACCGCGTGGCGTGCGAACAGTGCCTGCAACTCGCCGAGCAAGGCGCCGAGACGTTCGGCCAAGGGCGCATGAACATTCAAGTTGATGCAGCCGCTGGCGATGTGGCGCACGCCCGTGCCGCGCGGCGCGATCACGGCCCAGCCCATCTTGCGCGAGCCGGGATCGATGCCGAGCACCGCACCGCCATTTGCTGCCTCGTCCGCCATCCGCGTCCCCACATTGGCACGACGGGCAGGCTACACCGGAACGCCCGAGGCTGCCACGCCTTGCCGCTGCGTCGCCGCTTGCCTATCCTGCCTTGCCGACTTGGAGACCCCGATGCCCGCGTGTCGCGACCGGACCCTCTGCCTTTGCCTGATGTCTGTTGTCGCCGTCGCGGCAACGTTGCAGGCGTGCCGACGGACACCGCCGCCGCTTGCCACGGCGCCTGCCCGCGCAACGGCCAAGGCGGCCGAGCCGCCGACGGCGCCTGAGTTCGCGCCACACGCGGTCCGCGGTCAAGAGCCCAAAGCGATGGAACCATTGGCAACTGTCGTTCAACGGCTGCGCAGCATGGCGCAGCGCGGCCAGCTGGCGGGGCTGGGCGCGCACCTGACGCGCGCGTCGTTGCGGCGTCTCGCCAGACTGCAGGTGCCAGGTGCCCCGTTGCCCGTGACGGCGCCGACGCTCTTGCAGCGTTTCGACGGTCGCGTGACGCAAGTCACGTTTCTGGGGGGACGCGCGATCTTGCAGTCAAGCAGAAAAATAACGTTGCAGACCAGCTACTTCTACCTTGAGGACGGCCAATGGAAGCTCGATCTCGCTGACAGCCGCCCACCCAGCGAGCCGACGCCTGGCCTGCCAGATCCGCTCAACGTGCCGGTCGCGCTCACGGAGGCGACGGCGGGCATTGCGGGACAGGGACCGCTCATCGCCGTGCTGGATACCAGCGAGGGATCGATCACTTGCAAGCTCGAAGCGCAACTCGCGCCCAAAGCGGTCGCCAATTTCGTCGGTCTGGCGCGCGGCCTGCGGGCTTCGCTGCAAGCAGGCAAGAATGCGAAGCAATGGCTGCGCAAGCCGTTCTACGACGCCGTGCCTTTCAGTCGCGTCGTGCCCGACACGTTGATCGAGGCCGGCGATGTGCTCGGCCGTGGCATGGGCAACGCCGGCTACCAGATTGAAGACGAACTGGATCTGCGCCTGCGCCACGACCGCCCCGGCGTCCTGTCGATGGCACAACACGGTGCCAACACCGCCTCTTCGCGGTTCATGATCACGGCCCGGGCGCTACCGGATTTCGACGATCGCCAGACGGCGTTCGGGCACTGCCGCGAGACCGACACTATCGTGCGCGTTGCGCGGATGCCTGCTGGCACGGTGTCGATTCGCGGAATCGGCTTTCGGCGCGGCGAGTAGCCGCGCGTCCCCGAGGCCATGGCGCTCGCGACATCGGCGCGGCCGCAAGTGCTGTGGCGGGGCATTCCTGTGCTAGACTCGGCGCGCTGCGATCGCAGGCCCTGGCGGGCTGCGGCCAGGCAAGGGAGGAGCGATGGCCCGTCTCAAGATGGCGCACAAGCCTGTTCCGCAACTCGATGGGACCACGCGAACGCGATTGTGTCACCGCTGGTTGGCGGCGGCGTGCCAACTGACGCGGATGCGCATCATCATGGCGACGCAGGTGCGGCAGGCGTTGGCGGCTGGGCTGAACCGCGAGGAGGCCGTGCTCTCGGTCGAACAGACGCAGCTGGAGGTCGAAAACCTTGCCGCGGCGGTGCAGGAGGTCGCCCACGAAGCGGAACAGCAGCGACTCACCTTGCCGATTGAAACGTTGAGTTCTCAAGGGGAGTTGGACGCCCTTGACCGCGACATCCTGGTGTTGGCTGTTGCACCCCACGTCGATGTCGATATCCGCGATGCGATTGCGCGCTTCAACGACAACCTCCTCGCCAACTACGTGGACGTGCGCCTGTGCCTGGAGTTCCTGGTGCAGGATCCGGTCGATCGCCTGGCAGTGCGCGGTCGCTTTGCGCCGGACGCCGGTCTGCGCCGCGCTCGCCTCGTGTCGCTCGAGCGTGCGCGCGATGGCAGCGACAACCTGCTCAGCCAGGAAGTGCTGCCGGCGCCGCGGGCCATGCAATTGCTGTTGGGCGAACAAGGACTTCTCGACACATCGATGAGTGGTCTCGCGACCTTCCTGAATCCAGAGGTCGCCTTGCACGACGTTGTGCTGCCGGCCGATGCCTTGGGACCGATGCTGAGTTTGCTCGAACAGCATGTCCGGCGCCAAGGGCTGCGCGCGGGCTCGGCGGCGCTGGCGTTGCCACATGGTCTGGTCGTGGAGATCTCGGGGCCACCCGGCACCGGCAAAACGATGCTCGTGCACGGACTTGGCCATCACCTTGGCCGCGCGTTGCTGGAAGTGGACGCCGGCCGCCTCAACGATCTGCCGGAAGATGCCCTGCGCAAGAATCTGTACAGCACGCTGGATCAGGCGCGGCTGGGCGACGCGATCGTCGTGCTTGACGGTGTGGACACGCTGCTCGCCAAGGGATCGGCGCGTGTCGATACAGTCCAGGATTTGCTACACAATCACCCGGGCATCACCATCCTGACGTCGCGAGACACCGGCAACCTCGACATGAACTTGGACCGCTTCGTGGTGCAACGGCTCATGCTGGAGACGCCGGACTCGGTCCTGCGCCGGCGCATCTTCGAGCTGCACTTGCCTCAAGGTGTGCGTTTTGCTGACGATTGCGATGTGCCGGCGCTGGCTGGACAGTTCACATTTCCCGGCGCCCTCATCCGCAACGCGATGCAGGTGGCCGTGAACCGCGCCTACGCGCGTGACCCGGATCATCCTGTGATCACAGAGGACATTCTCAACAAGGCGTGCCACGAGCAGATTCGCGCCAGCCTGGATGAGTATGCCGTTCGACGCAAAGTCGGCCTGACGCTGGCGGATCTCATCGTGCCGGGCGAGACATCGGACGACATCCAGGAACTGTTTACGGCGGCCAAGCACCGCGGGCACGTGCTGCATCAGTGGGGATTTTCAACGAAAATGTCGACTGGCAAGGGGCTGGTCGCCCTGTTTTCGGGCGATCCCGGCACCGGCAAGACGCTGTGCGCCAGCATCCTGGCCAACGAGATGGATCAGCAGTTGTTCCAGATCGCGATTCCGCGTGTGGTGTCGAAGTGGATCGGTGAAACCGAGAAGAATATCGAGAAGATCTTCGAAACCGCGCGAGCTGCGCACGGCATTCTCTTGTTCGACGAAGCGGATTCGCTCTTCGCGAGCCGCACCAAGGTCGACAGCTCGGTGGACCGCTACAGCAACATGGCGACCAACATGTTGCTCCAAGAGATCGAGAACTTCGAAGGCATCGTGATCCTGACGACGAACCTCGAGAAGAACATCGACAAGGCGTTCCAGCGACGCATCGGCTTCAAGATCCATTTTCCGTTTCCGGAAGCCCAGTTCCGCGCGAGGATCTGGCAGACGCTCCTGCCCAGGTCCTGTCCGGTCGACGGTGCGATGGACTGGGAATTGCTGGGAGAACGCTTCGAGCTCAGCGGCGGTCACATCAAGAACGCGGTACTGCGCGGCGCCTACCAGGCAGCAGCTGAAGATTCACCGGTTTGTTTCAAGCACTTGGAATTCGCGGCGCGCCAGGAATGCAAAAACGCCGGCAAGGTGTTCCGGGCTTCCGGGTATGACGACGGATTCTGACCCGCGCGGGACCCTTGCCCCGCCTGCGCCGCGCGGCTACCATGTCGGCCCTTCGCACCAAGGGCGCATGTCCACAAGCAATCCCCCCAGTTCTGTCGCGCACATGGCGCCGCCTTCGTGGTTTGGCCACCTGGAGGACATCCTCTATGGCGCCCTCGCCGCCTTGATCTATGCATGGTTCGCCGCGATCTGCCTGCACGGTATCGCCAGCGATTGGCAATGGGGCCACAACGGCTACAACGGTGCGGCATTCTACCAGGCAGCTCGCAACTCCCTTCGATTCCACGTCATTGGCCAGGCTCTCTACTATTCCGGCACGGTGCCGCCCGGCGTCGAAGACATCTACACGCATCACCCGATGATGCTGCACTTCCATCTGATCGGCGCGCTCAAACTGCTCGGCGATCACGAATGGGTTGGACGCCTCGTCCCGGCGTTCTACAGCTTCGCCGGCCTGGGCATGGTGCACCTCGTCACAGGTCGCACATTCGGCCGCGCCGTCGCCTTGTGCGCCATCGCCCTGTTTGCGCTGACACCGCTCCATGCCGTCTTTGCCAACATGATCGATCACGAACAGGGCTGCATCTTCTGGTGCCTCGCTCTGATCTACGCATACATTCGCTGGCTTGAGACACCGAGTCCTCGCTGGCTCGCCGCGATGCTCGTGGCCGTCACCATCGCCATGCAATTCGACTGGCCGGCGTACTACCTTGCGTTCATCCTCGCTTGCCATGCCTTGGGCACAGGTCTGTGTCGCGCTCGCCTGTCGTGGCACTGGCGCCGCGAGTTCACGCTCGTCGTCGTGTTCTCGGTCGTGGTCCTCTGCAACGCCGGTGGTTTTTTCCTGTGGATCAAACATTTGCGCGGAGGTCTGACCGAAATGGGCTCGGCCTTCTCGGGTCGTTCATCGTCCACCGACGGCTACTATCCGCGCCTTTGGGCGCGCAGCCTGGATCTGCAAGGGCCGCTGCTGATCGGCTTGGGTGCCGCGTGGTTGCCAGTCCTCATCGGGCGCATTGCGCTGCGCAAGGCACACATGGGCGATTTCACGGCGGCGGCGTTCGCGCTCATGCAACTGACCCATTCCCTCGTCTTCAAACAGGCTGGATTCATTCATTGTTACTGGACCTACTACGCGAGTCCGGCACTCGCCATCGGCGGCGGCGTCGTGCTCACGACTGCGGTACGCTCGCTTGGCTCGGGCATTTCCTGGGTGGCGCAGAAGGTGCAGAACTGGCCGTCACCCCTCCTGAAACCCGCTCTGCATCTCGGCTTTGGCACCCTGGCCGCGGTGCCGTTGCTGAACTACCAGATTCCGGCGACGCTCGAGCGCATGGACTGGGGTTTTCGCGGCGGCAGTGGTTCCTACATCGAGCCTTACGACGCGCAGTTGCCGGAAGTGGGTTTTGCCAAGACGCTCGGGCAGTTCTATCCGCGCACCACCACCTTCTACCTGCAGCACGGCTCGATGCCCGGGCGCATCGAGTTCCAGAGTTCGCTGGACGCGCCCAGGGTATTTTTCGATAGTTTCTCGACACTTCCAGCAGAGCGTCAGAAGGGCAAACGCACCGTCCTGATCGCCGATCTGGTGCACGTGGCGGATCGCGCGGGTCTGCGCCGCCTTGCAGAGACGCACCCGACGCGCGTGTTCGGTCGCCGCTTTTTTGCCATCGAGGTCGATGATCAGCGCGCATCCTTGCAGCGCTTCGTGGCCGTCCCGCAGGCGATCTCCGGCTGGTGGCGCTGGCTCGTGCACCCGGATCGCGGGCCTTTGCGCTGGGTTCCCGAACGGGCGCCCGTGACGGCTGCAGAGCTGTTTACGCCGCAAGTGCATGTCGTGCGAGCGCTATCGGCCGGCGGCAGTGGCGGCAGCCCCATGACATGGGATTGCGCACGCGGAGAGTTCGTCGCCACATTGGCCGGTCGCGTCACATCCAACGGCGCCGCGAAGCTCTTGGGTGGCCTTCAAGTCACTTGCCAACCCGTCGATGTGCGCCAGGGCAGCCTGGTCGCAGCCGCCCCCCCCCAGGAAGGCCCCTTCTACGGCGGCCAAGGATCGGACGGCCGTTTCCACCTCACATGCGCACCCGGCGACGTTGCCGTCGGCTTGCACGGCCGCGCCGGCGCACTGGTGGACGCGGTCGGCCTCATCTGCGCTCGGGGCCCCTCCGTCGCGACCGATGCAGCAGGAACGCCAAGTCTGCGCGCCAGCAACAGGTACCGCACCACGGCCGAGGGCGGCGCGGGCGGCAACGCCTTCGCCCTGGAGTGTCCGGATGGCAGCGTGTTCTGGGGCCTGCGCGCCCAGGGCGCGGCACTCATCGATCAGGTCGGTCTGGCATGTGGGGCCATCGACGCAGCTTTCTTCGCGTCCACCGGCACGTCCACCATGGGAGGGCGCCCGTGACCCACCCCGAACTCAGCATCGTGATTCCCGCCTGCAACGAAGCGTCGCGCCTGCCGCGCACGATCGCGGCGGTCACAGCGTGGCTCGACGCCAACCATTCAGACGCCCAGCTGATCCTGTCGGATGATGGCAGCAAAGACGGCACGCCAGCGCTGATCCGCGCTGCGGCATACCGCGATCCCCGCATCCTGGCCGTCTGCGACCCCGTCAACCGCGGCAAGGGCGCGGCACTGCGCCGAGGTGTGGCGCGGTCCACGGGCTCGGCGGTGCTCTTCTTCGACGCCGATCTATCTTATCCTCTTGATACGATTGACGTGGCTCTCGATGGACTGCGAGCGGGAGCCGATCTCGTCATCGGTGCGCGCGACCTGAATCCAGATCACGGGCACCGCGGCTACTCGCTGGTGCGACGCGCCGCTACGGCCGTGTTCAACGGTGTGGTCGACAAATCCCTGGGCCTTGGCATCGGCGATACCCAGTGTGGTTTCAAGGCATTTCGTGGCGATATCGCGCGGTCGCTGTTTGCCGAACTGACGATTGAGCGCTTCGCTTTCGATGTCGAGTTGCTCTACCTCGCGCGGCGTTGGTCGCTACGGATCGAGCGCATCCCGGTCGAGATGACGCACGCGAGCGGCAGTTCCGTGCACTTGATGCGCGACAGCGCGCGCATGTTGCGTGACATCCTGCGCATTCGCGTCCGCGGCCAGCGCGGGCAGTATCCGGCGGGTCCAAGAGCCGGCAACGATCAGGAATTCAAGTAGAAAAAGGGCGTGTGGGCGACACCGCCACGACGGCTGGCGATTGCATCAGCGCCCGTGCCGCAACGGATCTGCGAACCGCGGTAGCGGCGCCGGCATGCGCGGGCCGAGACTCGGTCGTTCCGGCCGCGGCGACTGCAACGGCGCGGACCATGGCCAGGATCGGCGACCGAGATCCTCCAGACGCACAAAGCCCCAGGGCACCTGCGCCAACGTCGCCGCCAACAGTTCGTCCTGCGCGGCGAGCCGGACTCGAGACAAGCCCATCGTGCCGAGACATTCCGCGACAGCGGTGCGCACCGCGAGCCGTTGGGCGCCCTGCTCGGCGCGCGCACTCAGCGTTTCCGCTGTGGGATCCGGACAGTCATCGGGATGCGGATTTCGCAACACCCGCCAATGATTGCGCCGGAAGATGACCTTCAAGTCCTTTGGCAGTTCGCGTTCGTAGGCTGCCGGCGCTGCGCGGATCTCGTCATAGAGCGCGATGTAGTCGTAGCAATGCCCATGATCGCGCCACGAAAACGCGTCGTGCTGGTCCCATGGCGGCGCGGGAAACGCTGTCGCCTTGTTGACGACCACCGGCTTCGAACTCGTGTCCGCAAACGAATACGGCACATATCCACCCCGCATCACACCGTAGTACTCGCCGATGTTGTTGAAGATATGGTAGCGGAATCGGTCGCTCGCCCGCTTGCTGCGCAGCGTCAACACCGACTTGCCAGGCGGGATGGCAGCGTACGCCTCGCGGATTGCGCCGTACTCCTTACGGGTTTGCACAAATGCACGCGCCGTCAGGATCGGCAGTGCCACAGCCGCGGCGAGGAGCAAGGCGGTGCCCAGCCAAACACGTTTGCTCGTACCTTCTTGCGGCTGCAACGGCTTGAGCGCCAACGACAGGACGCCGAGGATGGCCAGCACTTCGATGAGGCGGAAGTTGACTCCGTGCAGCCAGA
>Ga0172368_10005705_pt1 | contig 13740 bp, 13 predicted proteins | sample Lak11m_FD_114540 | JGI IMG/M metagenome (GOLD analysis project Ga0172368, IMG submission 114540) | Freshwater microbial communities from Kabuno Bay, South-Kivu, Congo - kab_022012_11m | ecosystem: Environmental > Aquatic > Freshwater > Lake | place: Democratic Republic of the Congo: South-Kivu...
AACTTGACTGATTAGCCATAAATGAATCCGCATTCGTTATTTTCTCGGTAGGAAGATAGCCTCGCCACCAGTGCAGAGCAAGTACATTTGAGGAGAACCTAGCGCAAAAAGTTTCTTGGAAGTTAGGATAGCAACCTGTTTAACCAAGGCCCGATGGGGGTTATCTTGTAAAATGGAAGTTCCTCCCAATGTACGGCCATTAGCGTGGGGAGGCGATGCTTTTTGATCCTTGCGATTATATGACGATACGACGCCCGAAACAGAACCGGTTTTATTATTGTGAGCAGCAATTAATATGTCTTGACAACCTTGTCGGTGTTTCTGTTAATGAAGATGCCACCTAGCTTCCTCCCAACTCTGGAAAAGGAGAAAACCTGTGAAACCAACACAATCGGCTGGTCAAATCCTCTGCGACATCACCAGGCCATCGGCCATGAAGTTCGTTATTCTAATTGGAGTTGTGAGTCTATTTTCCGATATGACGTATGAAGGGGCTAGGAGTATTACTGGACCTTTCTTGTCCATGTTGGGGGCAAGCGCCACAGTGGTAGGCATAGTTGCCGGCTTCGGTGAGTTGGTTGGATATGGTCTGAGGCTTGTGTCAGGATATTGGGCTGACAAGACCAAGAGATATTGGGCTATCGTTTTTTTGGGTTACGCTTTGAACTTGTTGTCAGTGCCTCTTCTCGCCTTAGCCGGTTACTGGCAAGTGGCAGCAATCTTGATTGTGGGAGAGCGAATAGGAAAGGCCATCCGAAACCCCGCACGGGATGTTATGTTGTCATGCGCCTCCGACAGCATCGGGCGAGGTTGGGGATTTGGACTTCATGAAGCCCTTGATCAGATAGGGGCTATCTGCGGACCTCTTGTCGTGGCGGCTATCTTGGCATCAAAGGGGGCGTATGAGTCGGCTTTCGCCGCTCTGCTTCTACCGGCGCTCGTAGCCCTGGCTGTTCTCTTTACGGCCTACCGGTTTTATCCGAATCCCACAGGACTGGGGTCTGCTTCAATCAAGATTGAGCGGAAGGGTTATACGCGGTCCTTTTGGCTATACGTTGCAGCAGTTGCCTGTGTTGCTGCAGGGTATGCAGATTTTCCTCTTATAGCGTACCACTTTGCAAGACACGGTTTGGTTCCGGCGCATTGGATACCGATATTTTATGCCATCGCCATGGGTGCTGACGCCTTGGCGGCCTTGTGGTTCGGCAGGTTATTTGATCGACTCGGTATCCCCGTATTGGCCGTGTCCATACTAGCTTCCGCCCTCTTCGCTCCTCTAGTATTTTTGGGTGGTTTTGCGCCGGCGTTAGCTGGAATGATTCTTTGGGGGATTGGCATGGGTGCACAGGAGTCCATCATGAGGGCTGCGATAGCTGATTTAGTGCCAACCAACAAATTGGGTTTTGCTTTTGGACTCTTCAATACCATGTATGGTATTGCCTGGTTCGCGGGAAGCGCAGTGATGGGAGTTCTCTACGACATGTCAGTGTACGCGCTCGTTGGCTTTTCGGTTGTGGCTCAGTTTATAGCTATTCCCGTCATCTTGGCGTCAAAGAAAGAACCATAAAGAGGACGGACCATACGCTCACTTGGGAATAGATGTGTTGACTCCTCGAGCAGAACATATCAAAATTATGAAAGATACAGATGACAGATGGATGAAAGCCGAGAGGAGCATCCGGCTTGTTCCAGAAAAGCGCTGAAGACGTGTGCAAAGCGTCAAGAAAGGAGGTAGCACGCCAGCAGCCAACAAATTTTATCCTTTGAAAAAAGTTGGCCGAGAACGCAGAAACGACCTACTCCAACAAACTTCCCACCTTAATAGGAGGACTAGTAATGATTATTCAGAAAGCTGATCTTTTTAGGTACTTGAGTTCTGAGGCCATGCAAGAGATTTCCAAGATTATGAAAGAAGAGTCATATGACAAGAATACCGTATTATATACCACGAGCAGCCCTGCTAAACACTTTTTCATTTTAATCGAGGGAAGAGTTCGCCTCACCATGGAAACGGTAGCCAAGATCGATTACACGCTTACTAGGGAGGGAGAGATCTTGGGGTGGTCTAGTATGGTCGGTCGATCTACCTACACTGCAGGTGGGGAGTGTGTTGCTCCTACAAGGCTCGTTCGAATAGATAGAGATGATCTGGAGAAGGTATTCGAGCGATATCCTTCTGATGGTATGAAATTCTACAAGGGGCTTGCTGCGGCGGTTGCACGAAGACTCATGGAAAATTACAATGCTTTTCTATCCCACGGCGGAGTAAGCAGCGACACATATGGTACGGGCCAGGTGATGAGTTCTGATGAGGAATAGCCCCAAGTTAGAGGTCATAAACGGCAGGAACAGAACAGTGCTTGCCACTCCGCATGCATGTAGTTGAGGACCGCTCTTTGCCGGCCTGTGTGATTCGATAATTCTGGTAGTAATGCCGGTTACTCCACGGCCTCCTCGCACATCCCGGTGTGCGGTATCCCCGCACCGGGCTCCTCAGGACTGCTCGCATCCGCACAGATTTGCTATGCCCCTCGCGATGACAGGAGGGCCGTCGAGGTGGTATTGCGTGCGAAGCGAGGCAATCCAGTAATAAGTTTAGAGAACGGTTATAAAACTGAAGGGGCTCAATGTATCGCCAAGGTTGACATACGGCCGACAGATGAGGTACGCAAAAAGGGGTTAAGAGTGCGTTTGAAGGTGAATGCCCAGCATTCCTCGTCTGACGCTTCGAGTACTGCGCTGTTTGGCTATGTGTATCCAGGATAGACAAGACTAGGCGAGCCTTTGCAGGACTGGATCGTATTCCGCAAGTCCTTGGATAGATTGAGTAGTTATACAAACTAGGAGGATAGAAAGTGCGTGCATTAGTGTTAGGCGGAGCTGGGGGAATGGGACAGGGCGTTGCCCGTGACCTAATAAAGCAACCGCAGGTCGTAGAAGTCGTACTTGGAGACTTGTATCCCAATCCTGACAGGTTGGCCCCGAAACTCCGGGAGAGTGACAAAGTGAAGCTCGTCCCAATGGATGTTAATGATCACAAAGGGATGGTGGACGTATTCGAAGGCAAAGACGTTGTGATCAACTGCGCCGGACCATTCTACAAAACAGCGGTTCCAGTAGCTAGAGCCGCAGTAGAAGCCAGAGTGAACTATATCGATATCTGCGACGATTATGAGGGAACGCAGATATTGTTCAACTCGGAAATTGACTCATTGGCCAGAGAGGCGGAGATCACAGTGCTTACGGGCATGGGCTCGGATCCCGGCACCAATAATGTCCTTGTTAAATGGTATGCAGATCATCTCACCACCGTAGATGAAATTCACCTTTACTGGGTCGTGAGCATTGCTGAACTCGCTGGCGCTGCATGGGACCACAGCCTTCACATGACGTTGGGTAAAATACCCCAGTACTTGGATGGTGAGCTGGTTCTCATAGAGGGAGGAACCGGGGTCACTCCCGTGGAATTTCTTGAGCCGCTCGGCACGTGCTACGTCAGATATGTGGGTCATCCTCAGCCTCTGACCATTCCGCGGTATATCAATGGCGTGAAGAACGTTATCATAAAAGGAGCTCTAATACCCTTGTGGGTTGACGAACTCATCAAAGAACAGCGGGATACGGGGTTTCTCAGCAAAGAACCGGTGGAAATCAAGGGTGATGAGTTCGTCCCGTACGATCTCACACTGAAGATGTGGGAGAAAATTCCTGAGGGTCGAGACAGAGGACCCCAGGCGTCCGGTCTTCAAGTCATTGTCAAAGGAGCTCGCGACGGGAAGAGAGTTACCTACACCGCGGATATGGTAGGAAGAATGGCGCCGGGAACAGGACTACCGGCCGCCATTGCCGCGCTGATGATGAACTCCGGTGATGTGACAACTAAGGGAGTGGTTGCGCCGGAAGGCTGTATAGATCCCGCCAAATTTCTTGCTGCGTTCCTACAAAGAGGAGCCCGAATACACCAAACAGAAACGATCTCCTCTATGTTGGAAGTGGAATAGGGGATAGGAGACTTTTTATGAAAGAGGCACCGAGACTAAACATTGCTAAAAGCAGGCAACTTTTCGAGGAAGCTAAAGGACTTGTCCCGGGAGGAGTGTTGGGGGCCAGAAAACCTACTGACTTCATAGAGGGAGAATACCCCATCTTTTTTGACTCGGGCAAAGGCTGCCATCTCGTCGATGTTGATGGGAATGAATTCATTGACTTCCTCTGTGGGTACGGGCCGATCATCCTAGGCTATCGAGAGCCAGAATTGGATGATGCAGTGTATAGGCAGATCAGTGAGAAAGGTTTCTGCTTCACCCTGACTCAAAGATATCAGAACATTCTTGCAAGAAAATTAACCGAACTCGTACCCTCAGCAGAGCTAAGCATCTTTCTGAAAACAGGCTCAGATGCTACTACCGCTAGCATCCGCATCGCAAGGGCGCACACGAACAAGATTAAGATAATGCGTTGTGGATACCATGGATGGCATGATTGGTGCGTCGAAATGAAAGGAGGCATCCCCAAGAAGCTCTACGAGGATGTGTATGAATTCCCGTACAACAGTATTGAACATCTTGAGGAACTCATGCTGATCCATGGCGATGAGACAGCCGCTATTATTTTGACCCCATTCGGGCACCCCAATCATGAGAAGATGCAAACCCCCAAGCCGGGTTTTCTTGAAGGGGTGCGTAAGATCGCGGACCGACACGGGGCAGTACTAGTTTATGACGAGATCCGAACAGGGTTCAGGCTCTCAATGGGCGGAGCCCAAGAGCTGTACGGAGTAGTCCCTGACCTCACAGTACTTGGGAAGGCAATGGCCAACGGCTATCCCATATCCGTGGTCACGGGCAAAAAAGATGTTATGATGACAGCGGCTCAAAAGCTTTTCATATCTTCAACCTTCTTCCCGAACAGCGACGGCTTCGTCGCAGCGTTAAAGACCATCGAGATCCTCGAGCGAGATCACGTCCTTGACAATATTTGGGAAAAAGGCAATCGATTCATAGCGAGTATTAGAAAGCTTATCGATCAATACGACGTCGGCGCGGAGTTGACCGGCGTCGGTCCAATGTTTTATATCACCTTTAAAAAGGATCAAAGTGGAGATTACAAGAGGAAACGCACAGATTTCTATACGCAACTCATTCGGAAGGGTTTCTTTTTCTCCCCTTATCATCACGCATACATTAGTTTTCGGCACAGCGAGGAAGATCTTGAACTAACTCTGGGGGGGATTGAAGAATCGTTGGCTTATGTGAAGGAGAGCTACTCTTAGTGCATAGACCTCACCTGCGTCCCAACTGCCGGGTTTGGGCAGGTCGGCTCGCAATGACGCCTGGACGGCCCTCTTGTCATTGCGAGGAGGCGGAGGCGATGTGGCAGCACCAGTTCACATAACCTCCCGACACGAGGATGTCTGCAACAGGACATGTCGTTCGGCAGAAGCAGGGTCAACTCAAGATAATAGCCTTCTCAGGACAGATTTCCTGGCAGCAAAAGCAAGTGATACAGGCGTCAGGATGCACAATAGGCGTCGAGTCTCCCATAGAGAGTGCTGAGACCGAGCATTGTTCTACGCAGGTCCCGCATGCCGTGCACAGTGCTGAATCCACGCGAGGTCTGAGCCTAGTTTTGGCCAGCATAGCGGATTGAATCTCCTTGTTCCCTAAGATAGCCTCTCCTCCGAGTAGCGGTAGCTTGAAATCCGGGATGACCTTCAGTTCACCGATGACGCTAATGGTTGATAGGTCGTAATTGCCCAAACCTAGTTCTTTGGCCTTCGTCAGGAATGGCAGCAGACCGGGATCGCAGCCCATCATGGTCGCGATTACAGCGTCCAACGAAACAGCGTTATCAGACGCCAAAATGAGCCCGATGTCACGCAAGTCTTTAGAAGCAGGGCCATTTCCCTCCATACCCACCACTGCATCTACAATAAAGAGATCTGGCACGCGCAGGCGAAAGACGTCAACGATTACCTCATGAAACCGCTGAGGGTTGCCCGCTTTACGGTGTAGCTGCGCCTTCTGGGCGCCGGGTAAATAGCCATAGCTATTCTTGATGGCGCCGGTGACGACGGTGAGTCCGTGGGTCTTGAACTTTGGGAGGCTTATTATGACATCAGCCTCAAGAACCACTCTGGAAATACTCACCCGGGACGCGAATTCGCTGTGGAAATCCACCTGAAGAGAGTCCTCTCCAATATTTTGATAGTATCCTTCAGCAGCCTCTAAAAGACCCGCTTGCTCGAAGCTCGCCTCGTTAGCTCCGTAGCTAAAAATTCCAGTGTTGTCACCTACCACAATCCGGGAAGGTTGCATGGACTCGACCTTTTGTACTACCGCTCTCAGCACTGATGGGTGGGTAACTATGCCCTCTTCCGCATTGGATGCCCGTAGGACGTTCGGTTTAATCAAAACTTTCTTTCCAGAAAGTTCGATGGGAAATATTTCAAAAATATTGTCTATCGCGTGGCCTAAATTGTTGTAACGAGCTGGTTCAATAAGCACTTTAGTCATTTTCTATTCTCCTTGGGTCGCGGGCGCCGTATTATTTGAAAGATTATGGTTACAACGTGGTTACGAGATGCCTCTGTAGCAGGCTCAGAGAATCGTAATTAATGCAAGAATGGCCGTGGGCCTAGGATCACCCTGTCGCTGAGAATGCCTTGGCAATCCTTTTTCGAAGCGACCTTACGGCCCCATGTTCCTCTCTTCTTAGCACTGCCTAATCTCCCCAAGGGATAGAATTCAGATACTTATCTAGTTTATTGAGATATGCCTGCGTCTTCCAAGTGGTTCCATGTTTGATCCTGGCATTCTCACCCATCCAAAGCTCTCCAACCACTGCGAATGAGCTTGGTCCGTATAGATCCCGATGCAACTGCTCAATCCATTTGTGAACGTCGGTATAGACATAGTGAGGATCTTTATCAAGCAGGAATGCTTTGAGAATTTCCGACTTGGGTACCTGAGGAAGTATCGAGGAAGCTGCTGCCATAGTATGTGATTCCTGTTGTCTAGGATTGCCTTTGTCATCGTAAGACAGAAGGTCTCCATCCACAGATATGCCTATGCCCGACAGATCCCTGATGCGGAGCTGTTCCATCATGTTCCGGCTCGTGAAGGGACCGTAGTGGTAGTCCATGCCCACATAAAAAAGCCAGGACAATGTCCCCTCCTGGGCATGATATGCAGCATATTGGACAAAAATGGGCTTTATGGCCGCAACTCCAACATCCACGCCTCCCTCGACCGTGTACATGTAGTCGCAGAGTTCTTGATCCGTAAATTCCTCGCCTCGCTCCCGCATGACCTGTTTTGCCCTAGGAAAATTTAGCTGCATGGATCCCTTGGTTCGCACGACGTTGGATACTTTATCAATTTCCCTGAGGACGATCAGTCTTACGAATTCGGGCAGAATGGCTGTATCACGTCGAAGATCATCAGCGATGCTCCTAGCTAGAATCTCTATGTCGCCTTCGGTCTTGCATTCAATAAGCCGCTGATAGTACCGCTCCTTATAAATTTTATAGAGATTGGGAACGGGCGGCACAGACATAATGACTCCGAATTTTTGCAGCAGCTCATTCTCGGCCCGCTCGACCATGGCGGTAACGGTCTCGCCTCGAGAAGAATCAGCCACCAACGGATCCGATCGGAAACTCGATTCAATGGAAATGATCGAAGCGACCAACCCCAGTATTTCCTTGCAGAGCGGCAGATTGTTTCGCTCCACAGCAGAGATTATAGCCTGAATCCATACTTCTTGCTGCTTTATAGGACACGCGAAAGGTTTGTTAGAAATGAAGGAGGACAGCCAGTATGCTGCCCGCGTAGGCTCCATGACACGGACGACCTGGAACATGAGGGCGTCTTCTGGGGCAACGTAGTGGTTTAGTCGCTGGATTTCAACATCCCTCGATGCCGAGAGATCATTGTCGGATTCCTTCCTCTCGGTGCTCGTATCGGCTGCTGGAGCTGTACCTCCCTCCTTGAGGGGAGTCCTTAGAGGCGTCAAAAATTCTGGGGCTTCTGGAGCCGTATATGGCATAGAATCAGCAGATACGCGCAATTGGGCCAAAGAGACACCTATAATGCTTGCTAAGCCCAGAGCCAAAAACAGCACGGTTAGGATATGTGTTAGAGATGTCTTGCTGTCCATAGTCTCTGCTGACACCCTACGATAGAAGTGAAAGTAACAGCACCCCTTGAGTGACGAAGGAGTATCCTATCGCAGTTTAGGCTTTGGGGAAAGTCTTGACGTCATGGGCCAAAGCTGGCCTTGCAATTACTAATGTTTCCTGGTACCGAATACAGAGAGCGGATGTCAAGACGCTTTCGTTACGTAGCGATTCTTAGGATTGACCGGTGAGAGCCTTTATGATTGTCTTGCGCTAACAGTTGCGAGGAGCTGGATGTAACGCGGCAGCTTGAGTTTACCAAGAGTTCAGTGCGCCATGGTCTCCAATTCGACAGTTCTTTTGGCAATGGCTATATGATCTTGGTTAGCATTGAAGGGGTCTTCAGACGAGGAATGAACAGAGATCCTAAAGCCCAAAAGGACCCAGGACAGGCCACCGCGACGAAACCGCACCACAAACTGCTATCCATAGTACGAATCCTCTTGATAAACTTATGTGTATTAGCCATAGTCTTAGGAGCTTGTCTAACCCTTGCAGAGTTTTTTCTCCGCGTTTTCATACCCCAGCCGGTTGACTATTTTTCAGTGCCCAAGTATCCGGAACCAGGCATGGCCTTGCCGGTAATGGGTAAGACGGTTAGGCTCAATGCATACGGCAGCCGAGACAAAGACTATTCGCGGCGGAAAAGGCCCGGCGTCACCCGCATAGCAGTGATTGGCGATTCCATTACTTTTGGTTTTGGTGTGGCGCTGGAGGATACTTACCACAAGCTGCTCGAGGACAAGCTCAACAGCATCGCGTCCGGGACCGTCTATGAAGTCCCTTCATTCAATATGGGGGCAGCGGACACTCTATGGGCTATGAACAAATATGTGACGCTAGTGAGAGGGTTTCATCCAGATGTTGTAATCCTCGGCTTCTGTCTGAATGATATCCTTGATTATTCAGAATCTGCATCGAGTGGCGAGGCTGATCATAGAGAAATCCCCATTAACCGCAGGATCATAAACACTTTCTTACGATACCACTATCTCCTGAGGAGATACTCACACGTCTATTTCTTATGCATGGAACGAACCAAGCCTTTGCTATACAAAACTTTCTTAGATATCCGAACCAAGAACCCCGAGTATTGGGTTCCCCTAGAAACAGATACACAGGAATACAAAGTTAGGTTCGTTTCCACTGTCGATAAATTGATTGAATTCAAGAACCTAGTCGCAGCAGATGGAGTTCGTTTTATCGTGGTGATCTTCCCTTATGAAATACAGTTGAGCGATGATCACGTGGCGATCTACGAAAAGGCATATCGGCTTGAAGGATATAGAGACGCTCCGAAGGCTGAGGTTCAAAGGCAGCTTCGACAGGCCTTGACGCAGAACGGGATAGAATGTCTTGACCTCTTGGATGCATACAGAGCCTACATCAGGGAACATCCTCAGAGCGATCTCTTTTTTCGGAGCATCGTAGGAATCATAGATTGGATGCATCCCAACGAGGCAGGCCATAGGGTTGCAGCAGAGGCCATCGAAAAGTATGTCAGAAATATTCCATGATACTTTGTTGCTTGCGATAAACTTCAGACAAGCGCCATGAATAGCAGCCCTCGCAGCGTGCGGTTGGCTTCTCTATTATTGCATGTGCGGTATGGGATTCTGTAGGGTTTCCCCGTTTCTGTTGGGAAAATTGGTCTTGAATAGCTCTTTAACAGGACAGTTTACGTATTACAGCTCCTGACAATACCCGTGCTCTCAACAGGTCTGAGAATACCGTTTGTCAAACCATGTGCTTTCGGTTACTATAAACAACGTGGAAAGCCAAATGAGCATGACGCTCTTCTTCATATTGTCTCAGGTACCACAAACAACGATTTTTTTGTAGCACGCCGGTGGCGCCTGTCACTGACGGTCATGCTATCCCAGTTCATTCTCGGGAGGAAGCGCGGGTTAGAGAGATATTGACGCCTTGGTGTTGGGGTTAGATTCAGGGGCATACATGAAACCAGGATTTGCTTTCAACATAGATGTGGTCAGTTCATGTAATTTGAGATGTCCATCCTGTCCCCAAGGATTTGTAGGAGATAGCAACAATAATCAAGGGTTGATGACTCCTGAAGATCTTAAGACGATCCTAGAGAAGGCCGTGGATGAGTGTAAAGTCGAATCTGTCAGTCTTTTCAACTGGGGTGAACCTTTACTGCATCCCCAACTTCCTGCACTTGTAAGAATCGTGAAGACCTTTGGTTTGCCCTGTTATATCAGTACCAATCTAAACGTTAGCAGGAATTATGACGAGCTTCTTGAAGCTAACCCGGACAGAGTAATGGTTTCGTGTTCGGGCTTTCACAATTGGAACTATGAGCTTTTTCACAGGCGGGGCAACATTGAGAAGTTGAAGTGCAATATGAAAGAGCTTGCAAGTGCCAAGTCTAGAACAGTATGTAACACGCTCATAGAAATAAGATACCATCGCTATTTAGGCAATCTTGATGATGAAGTGGAGATGCGTAAACTGGCTAGACATCTTAACTTCGATTTTACGGCTACGTGGGCGTACCTTATGGACGTCGAGAAGCTGCTAAGAAGTCTGAATGACCCACTCGGTTCTTTGGGTCTCAAGGACGATGATGCCTACATACAAAAAAAATTGTGTGCTCCGATAAGAGACTATCTGACAGTGTGCATGCCTTACAGGAAATCCAAGTGCGTGATTCGTGAACGACAAGTTTCCATTAATTGCACCGGTGTGGTTCAACTTTGCTGCATGGCATATGACGAAAACAAGTACTCGATAGGCGACTTCCTGTCCATGTCTCTTGACGAAATCCAGGCTAAGAAGAGAGACTTTCCTTTGTGCCGCGAGTGCATGGAGGCTGGCCTACACATATTTTTGTGCAATCTAAGTCCTGAAATCCACTATGTCGCAGCCGAGAGTATCTGTCAATCTTACATCCAAGTTGGGGTGGGATTTCTTCGGCCAATGAGACCATCCAGGCTTCATTCCATTCTTCAGAGGAGCGCGACAAAGGCTTGGTTGGTACTGGGTGGCCTGAGTTGGGCCGTGGCTCTCTATAGGAGATACCCAAGACTATTTAGGCCGATAGCTAAATACTTTGGACTACATTTTGGGCGTTTTTCGGTCCCTCCCGAATATTGACAGTAGGAGGATGGTATAACTGGTTCGGCTACTCGAAACTAAGGGTAGGAGAAAGGAGCAGCGGAAACGGCCAAGCGACCGAGAAGTAACATGGAAGGGCTTTCTGATACACTGGATGCTTGGTTGTGTCTAGAAACGCCTGAGGAAGTGAGGGCTTTGTATGGGGTTCAGGAGATTTTCAATACGGATCAGGCGAGTCAGTTGACGTCGGAACAGTTTATAACGGATCTGGAGTCCAGAGGGATACGGATCAGCATGGATGGGAGGGCTCGATGGAGACAACATATTTGTCGAGCGTTTGTGGAAGAGCGTCAAATATGATGAGGAGTAACTGAAGGCGTACGAGTCTGTCGGAGACTCTGGGAAGAAATCTGATGCTAATTTCCGCTATTATAACCACCGGAGGAGGCACCAAGGCCTTGACGGAAGGCCCCCGTTGAGGTTTACTTTAAAAATCTCTCACACACTCCGGTGGCAGCATGAACTAGCAGCCTACCACTTATCAGACTCGCACGGCTGTCCAAGGAACCTGGACCATCGCCACCATTAGCAGTGATGGCTTGAGAATCTTTTGAAATGAATAAGAAATTTTATCTGACAGTGAACAGCCTTGGTGCCATATTAGTAAGTGTCTTTATCGTACTCGTCATTCTGGAGGCTGAGGTATATGCCTATTTGGATCCAGGAGCGACGAGCTTTCTAATCCAAATTGTGGCTGCGGGTATCGTTGCAGCAGCATTCTTCGCCAGAAGGTTTCTGCAGAGGATATATTTGTTCTTCTTCCATAGGCGGGGGAGCGATGACGAACGGATTAAGAAATAAGGATGGGCCTCTAGGTAATTCGTTTAGAGACCCTTCTGGCTTTGTTTATAAGAAGAAGGGAATTATATATAGACAGATCAACCAATCCTACAGATCCACGTTCGAACTTTTTATTGCAAGTCACTGGTGTCCCAACGTTTAGTTGAATAGAATCAGTTGGTTGTCGTTCTGAATCGGTTCGGTTTTGTAGTCGGGTTGTGTAAGTAGTTGAAAAAGCTGGGTGCGCTCGAAGGCAAAGACGCTCAGTATCTGTAGAATTGTGTAGAGGCTGGCCTGAATATTGAGCTGTTTTTTCATGATGGCCACGAGTACGTAGACCGAGACGGCGATCCAGATCTGAGTCTTGACGGCATTCTCGGAGGTGCCGTAAAAGGTCTTTATTCTGAGATTTTGCTTGATCCATTTGAAAAAGAGTTCCACCTGCCACCGGCATCGGTAGAGCATACAGATGGTCAAAGGCGGTAACGTGAAGTTGTTGGTGAGAAAGACCAGTATCTTTTGGGTCTCTGCGTCGTGGTATTTTACTCGACGCAGCTTGTCCGGATAAGCTATGGCAGACTTTGGAACAGTCAACATCACTGATTGATCGCATATCATACCGGTGTTTCGGTCCACAGGATGGGAGTAAACACGGCGGCATTTCAGGTTGGACTTGCCTCTGGTGATGAAGAAGGCCGCTGATTGTGAAAGGGAATAAAGCCTGGTGTAGTCCAGATAGCCTCTGTCCATGATATAGAATGCGCCTGGCTCTATGGGAATGATGTCCAGGGTATTGACTTCGTGGAGTTTCCCATCTGAGATGTGGATGAAGGACGGGATATTGCCTCGGAGATCCAACAGGGTATGGAGCTTGATCGCTCCTTTTGTTTGTCGAAAATGTGCCCAAGGGAACACGGACAGGCACAGATCGATCGTCGTGGCATCCAGGGCATAGACGGTCTCGTTGAGGTCGTTGAGAAATGGTTCTTTGCTGTAGATTCTGCGGGCAATGGCAATCAGCGCGAGCGCAAAGTCCGCATAAATCCGCCAATCCCTGACCTTGTTGGCGTTGGCCAGGGTGTTGCGGGAAACCGGCCCCCTGATTCCCATATGATAGAGCTTGCCCTGCTGCGCCCGCAGGCATGCTTCTATGTCCCGTAAGCTTTCCCGATAGGTGATCTGGGCGAAGGCCATGCAGTAATACTGGTCGAGACAGCTGAACTCCTTGACCTTGTAGTTGCCGTTGTAGCGATCCACGCACTGATGGAAGATATGAAGAGGAAGAAACTCCATGATCTGAGAGAAAACAACTTTTCCGGCATACACGATCAAGCCCCCAAGGAATTTTTACCCAAGGATGGCTTTTTGTCCGGAAAAGTTTCAAGTCGACTAATACCATCAGAGCACTTTTATTACATCCTATCAATGACTTGAGAGAAGATGCTATCGGAACGTTGGGACACTACTGAGGTAAGACGGTTAATGAAAGGTATGGTAGAATTTCGGACTAGGAACTATTGGACGCAGTGGACCTCATGACTTTTGACTACGGTGAAACAGAAATCTACGTTGCTGGAGTTTCCTATGGTCTTCAAAAAAGGTAACGAAGTAGCAACAAATACTTCCACCAACAAAAAAACCAG
>Ga0172368_10005708_pt1 | contig 13735 bp, 13 predicted proteins | sample Lak11m_FD_114540 | JGI IMG/M metagenome (GOLD analysis project Ga0172368, IMG submission 114540) | Freshwater microbial communities from Kabuno Bay, South-Kivu, Congo - kab_022012_11m | ecosystem: Environmental > Aquatic > Freshwater > Lake | place: Democratic Republic of the Congo: South-Kivu...
ATCAACACTGACTAAAGAATTGATCGCCTGCTTGGATTTATCGGTGTGATCTTCGCGGATGCAGATCAACCGCTTGCGGCTGCGGTCAACCACCGCGTCGGCGTAACGCCATTCTTTTTCCGGAGTCAGCGGCGCAGGCTTGCCGCCTTTGATCTGACGATACAAACGTTGATCTTTAAAGTTTGAAAAATAAACCGTTCCATCGTCAACGCAAAACGCGCCGCCGCCGTATTCGTGAACGCGGGTGCGGGCGTTGAACGCCGCCGGAGTCACGTCGGCGATTTTTCCATCGGCAGATCGTTTGACGATCACGTTGCGCCCGGCTTCTTCGGCGCGTTGCTCGATCCAATAGAGATCGTCGCCGTCAAGGGCGGTGAGTCCAATCGCAATCGCTTTAGCGACAATGGTGCTGGAGGTGATGGGTGATTTCCACGAACCGTACGGGGCAATTTTTTGTTTGGGCATGTGATCCTTCCATATTTTTAGGGGCAACATTTGTAGGGGCAACCCTTGCGGTTGCCCTTTTGGGCGAGGGCAACCCTTGCGGTTGCCCTTTTGGGCGAGGGCAGGCCTCGCGGTTGCCCTTTTGGGCGAGGGCAGGCCTCGCGGTTGCCCTTTTGGGCGAGGGCAAGCCTCGCGGTTGCCCTTTTGGGCGAGGGCAGGCCTCGCGGTTGCCCTTTTGGGCGAGGGCAAGCCTCGCGGTTCCCCTTTTGGGCGAGGGCAAGCCTCGCCTCTACAATATCGTTTCGTATTTTAGAAGCGTTGCGCCAAATATGCAAAGCGTCCTTCAAGGTAGCGCCACCACAACCGCCAGCGCAGACGATTCCATAGTGCGATGACGCGAGCTCGATCACGTTTATCAATCTGGATCGGCATGTAGTTCGCCCGCGCGTATTCATCAATCAACAATCTCAAATCTCCAATCTCTAATCGCTCAACTTTTTTGGCGAACTCGTTTGGCGTATCGCCCTCGTGCAACGCCACTTTGAGTCTTCGCGCTTCTTTCCGCGCTCGTGAATAGACTTGATTGATCGCCTGCGCCGGAGCTAAACGCCGCAAGCGCAGCTCATCGGCGGCGAGCCAAGCGGCAAAAAAGGTGAGGATCAGAATCACGATCGCGAGCGGATACCGCCACCATCCGGCAAATGGATCGATTCGGAATCCAGCCGTGAGCTGCGCGAGGTTTTGAGTCGTCGGTGTTGCCGCCTCTGCCTCCCGATCAATTTGCGGCCGCCCGCCCGTCGGCTCGAACTCCACCCAACCGTAATTCGGAAAATACACCTCGACCCACGAGTGCGCTTCGGCTTCGGTGACGACGTAGCGCATTTGCGCCGCGTCATATTTTCCGGCGGCGTAGCCGGTGGCGAGTCGGGCTGGCACTCCGGCGGCGCGAGTTAACACAACCATCGCCGTCGCGTAATAATCGCAATAGCCGCGTTGCAGCTCGAACAGAAAATAATCTACGACATCACGATCCTGAGGCGGCGCGTAGAGGTCGAGCGTGTAGGGGAACTTTCGCAAATAATTTTCAATCGCGCGGGCGCGGTCGTACGGCGTGGCAGAAGTCGCGGTGAGATCGCGGGCGAGGGCATGGACGCGCGGCGGCACATCGTCGGGCAGGGTGAGGTAACGATCACGAATCGAGGGCGGATAATTTTCTCCGGCGTTACGCAATTGATCTTGCGTGGCGGTGGAGATCATGGATACGGCGCGATACGATTCGGCTTCCACCGTTGCCCCCAAGAAATCGCCCGGCTCACGCCATGCCACGCGGAAGTTGTGGTCCACGGTGATCAATGCCCCCGCTTGAAGCATGAGTCCTTTGAAACCTTTTGCCAACTGAACATCTTGCCGCAGTGCGCGCCGCGCTTTCATCAGTTCGGCGTCTTCAACGGGCTGCCCCGCCTCATAATTTATTTCAGAGGCAATCGAGGATAGCCAGCCGCGTCCGGTATACACATCGTAAGTGATGTTGCGCCAATAGTAACGCGGCAGGTTGGCGTTGCTCGTTTGCAGATCGCTTGTGCTGATGATCATCACCAACTCTTTGGAGAGGTCTTCGTTGCGGGCGGTGATGAGATGGCTGCGCGGCAAACCGGGCGAGCGCACTTGTTCAAAGAGTGAGGGCGGGGGCGGAGCGGCGGCGTCCCCTGCGCCAGTGCCTGCTCCCGATCCGCCGCCCGTCTCCGCTGCGGGCGCGGTGTTCTCCACGCGATAGCGAATCATTTTGTTGAATCGATCCACGATCTCGTTGACCACGTCGTTGGGCATGACGTTGACGAGGACAACGAGAGCGATTGAGATCGGGATGACGCACATCGCCAGATCGCGCCACACTTCGTCGAAGTAATCAATGTTGAATCGTTTCCAGAATCGCTCGCGCGCCTCGTGACTATTGAACGCCAAGAGGAGCATGATCAGCGCGAGTAACGCAGAAATAATCAACGGCGTGCTGCTGCGATTCGTGTCGTGGTAATAGCTGATCGTCCCCATGAGGATGAGCGGCGGAAAGAGCGCGACGAGCGGCGCGTCGTGTCGGCGCAGATGCCACGCTGCCCAGACCGCCATGAACCAACCGACGCCGCACCAAAACAATGCCGATGCAACGGGATCCACTGTGACGCGATTCGTGAACAAGAACGCCAACCATTGCAGCATTCGCAAAATTAAAATGGGGATGACGTTGGCGAGTTGCCCCCAGGCAACATTGATCGGGGTGAAGTCGGGCAAGAGGAACGGCTGATCATTTTGGATCGTTGCGATCAGACGCGCGACGAGGATCACGACGTAGCTGATTGCGCCGACGATCAGTGTGAGAAGTTCATCACCCAATTGCCCGACGCGCACGATCACGACGGTGACGCCGCCAACGGCAGTGATGGCTGCCGCCTTCCACGAGCCGATCTTCGTGGCGGCGAGCATCCAACCGAAGAGCAATGCCAGCGCGGCGATCCACGAAAAGAGATCGGGCTCTACGCCGATGTTCACGTTTTGCGTTCGCAAATTAGAAAACACTACGCCGACAATGCGGAACAACACCGCCATCAACACCAAGACGACGATGGTGTAGAGGCTGAGGTGTGCATAAAAAAAATTCTTGACGTTGGAGACAGTCGTTGATTGCATGGGATCATCTGTTGGGGCAACCCTTGCGGTTGCCCTGCCGGGCGAGGGCAAAACGGGCGAGGGCGAGCCTCGCCCCTACGTTTTCGTCCACGGCATGGTCTCTCTGGGCTTGGCGATCCGCGCTCGACCCGTTGCCGAGATGCGCCATTCGATCTTGCCCGGATGCGCTTCGGGTCTGTCGAGCCATTCGCGCGTGACGATGTAGCGCGTGATATTTAAATCGGCGAGGGTGTTGGCGGCGTTCCGTATTTGTCGCTCACTGCCGAATGAAGCGGGGTCGAGCAGCAACACGGTTGGCACAATGCCACGATGCGCGAAGGGCAGCAATGCTTCAATCCATCCCGGCTCGCCCGAAGCGGTGATGACGATGATGCTGGCGACGTTGTGGATAGAAGAACGTGAACTGTTGAGAAGGTCGCCCAAAGGTCGTGATCCAAGATCGGCCACCGCCAAGGCGCGCAGAATCTCCCAGCGTTGGCCGTCGCCCTGCTGAGGCGGCCGCCACGTCAGGTTTTTACTTCGCGCCACCAATCCTACCGCGCGTCCCGATCTTAATCCCACATCGGCGAGTGAGGCGGCAAGGATGATGGCGTGTTCTTCAGTGGAGTCTTCGCCGTGACCGGCTTGAATTTTTTCTTCGAGGTCGAGGAAGATCCACCAATCGCCTGCGGGCGTGCTGTCGAAGAGGCGCACAAAAAAAGAATCGCGCCGCGCCGACGTGCGCCAATGAATCCATCGCAGCGAATCGCCGGGGGCGTAGTCGCGCACGCCGTAGGTGCTGACGGTGCGCTCGAAAGTGTCCGCTCGCAGTTTGCCTTCGCCCGCGCGCCCACTCGGCGCAACTTCGATGGAAGGTAGAGGCACAATCGGCGGCATCACGATCAGAGTGGCCGTGGTGGGATAGTGTTGAGTGACGGTGTAAATCCCAAAGGGATCGCCGGTGCGGAGTGTGACGGGCCCGAGCGTGAACACGCCGCGATGTCCGCAGATGGCTTCGGTGTACCACTGGCGCGATTCGAATCCGCCGACGCCGATGACTCGGCTGGCGTTGTAGTCGGGCATGTTGGAGTGGTCGATCACTTCGACCCATAACGCGGGGAAAAAACTTTTTTGATCAAGCGTGAATCGTTCCTGCATCCAATCGCCGACCTGCGCCCAACCGAGCCTCATGCCGCGCGTGAGCGTTAAGCCGCGCGCCAGCGAGATCGCCCACACCGTGCTGATCAAAAACATTCCGCCTAAACCGATGAGCAGCACCAGCCAGCCGCGATAGGGCGCGATGATTTGCAGCGCGAGAAGCAGGGCGAGGGTGAAGAGGAGAAGGCGGGAGTTGAGGGTGAGGGGGGAGCGGGTGAGTTTGAGGAGCATTTGCAATCGTATTACGAATCACGTATCACGAACTACGCGCCGCCTACGCTTTTAATTTTAGAATCTCTTTCGCCCAAGCGGCATCTTCGAGGGTGAGGGGTGGATCGGGTTCAACGTTGTAGTCAATCGTCAAATCATAATTGGCTCGCTCATACAGACTACTCAAGATCGCGCCGAGGTCTATGATGGGTTCGCTATCGCCCTCTCGCAACGGAAGCGGGAAGCGCGGGATAGGTTCGCGCACGTTGAAAGGATACAGATCAGATAGGGGGCGGTTGCCGACTCTGCTGACCAGAAGGCGGTAGTCGCTGTGACGGCGCTGGGTTCGCCAGCGGATCGGCAAAGGTTCGTATCCACGCAGAAGATCTATTTCGACGAAATGCGCGCTTGAGGCTAACACGTTGTTACGTTTCTGCTCGTACTTGGCTCTGCCTTCGCCCGGACGTTTGTTTATAGGTGAAAGAACTTCGATGACCGTCACGACTTCACCCGAAGACACGTCCCGAACTTCGAGCCAGCGATGTCTGATCTCTTCGCGTTGAGGAATTTCTACGACGATAGGAGTAGGCGAAACGGGAGAATAGACAGCTTTGGCTTCAGATACTTTGTGGATTGTGATATCCGGCTTGCCCAATAATTCGTCAGAGTCGAGGGTGGCAACGTAAACGTATTCTTCGACTTCTGCTTGATAACGAGGGCGTAGATGCGGATTGAGATCATCTGCCAACGCTACGATCACTCGCGCGTGAACGCTTCCCCATAAACTGGGGCGCTCCAGCCACGGATTCATGCCAGGAAAGGGAGATGACATAAAAAGATTTTACCAGTAGATTCATCGGGGCGAAAAACACGCCTCTTGAAATAACTTTTCGCACTTCACGAAGCGCGCGCCGCCTCTCGACTCGACGGTACGGCGGTCTTCACCAAAATCTCTTGCAGAACTTTTTCGGCGGTGAGGTTTTTGAGGCGCGCGGCGGGGGCAAGGATGACGCGGTGACTCAATGTGGAGGACGCCAGGGCTTTGATGTCATCGGGCAGGACGTAATCGCGCCCGTGCATGGCGGCGGCGGCTTGACCGGCGCGCTGCAAGGCTAAGCTGCCGCGTGGGCTCGCGCCCAGATACACATCGGGATAGTTGCGGGTTTGATGGGTGATGTCTACGATGTAACGCTTGACGGCGGGCGAGACGTAAATAGCTTTCACCGCCTCTTGCGCTTGCAAAAGTTCGTCAGCCGTTGCGACGGATTCGAGATGAGTCAATGGGTGTTGAAATTGTTGACTCTCCATAATTTGCATTTCGTCTTCCACGCTGGGGTAGCCCAAGCGCACGCGCATGAAGAATCGATCCAGCTGCGCTTCGGGCAGGGGGAACGTGCCCTCGTATTCAATCGGGTTTTGAGTCGCCAGCACCATAAAGGGTTTCGGCAAGATGTGCGCTATGCCGTCTACCGTGATCTGTTTCTCGTCCATCGCTTCGAGCAATGCCGATTGAGTCTTGGGCGTGGCGCGGTTGATTTCGTCGGCGAGGACGATCTGCGCCATGAGCGGACCCGAGCGATATTCAAATTGGCGTGAGACTTGATCGAAAATTGAAACGCCGGTCACGTCGCTGGGCAGCATATCGGGCGTGAACTGCACGCGGCTAAATGAGCAGCCCAACGATTTTGCCAAACTGCGCGCCAGCATGGTCTTGCCCACGCCGGGCATGTCTTCGATGAGCAAGTGACCATCGCACAACAACCCAACGACTACTGATTCAACCGTGCCGCGTTTGCCGATGATGACGCGCTCGATGTTGGAAATTATTTTGTCTGAAAGGTTTTGGACGGATGACATGAAGCCTCATAACGTATTGCGTAAATTGGAAGGCAAGCACTCCGAGCGGAGCGGCGGTGCAGTTTCTGCCGCGTAGTCGAGGAGCGCGGAAAAATAATGCAGGACCCCATTTTTGTTAGTTAACAATTTTGCCAATGACTATTTGCCGATTACTTCTTTCAGTTTATCCGGTCTATTAGAAATAATCCCATCCACGCCCAGCGCGATAAATTTTTTCATATCGCTCTCGTTGTCCACTGTCCACACTTCGACCGCCACTCTGCGAGCGCGGGCTTCTTGGACGAGCTGGGCGTTGAGGTAATCTTTGTTGACGGCGATGATCTCCGCGCCGAGTGAGGTGACGTGGTCAATAATTGTTTTGGGCGTGTTGACGTCGTAAGCGCGGAAATAATCTACAGACATCAGGGCAACGGTTTTGATTTTGGGGTTGAGGGCTTTCACTTCCTTGATCACGTCCATATTGAACGAACTGATCTGGACCCGATCCGTCATGTCGCGGGCGACGATCTCGTCAATCATCTTTTGTTCGATGCCTTGATACCGCCCCTGCGCGGAGACTTTGATCTCCACTTCAACTTTTACGTTTGCCGGTTTTGCCAAATCTAAAACTTGAGCGAATGTGGGGATGGCTTCTTTGCTGGTGACGCTTAACGATTTTGCGGCGGCGTTGTACGTTTGTAATTGCGCCAGCGTGAGGTTACTGATCTGACCAAAACCGTCCGTCGTGCGTTCAAGTGATGGATCGTGAATGATCACGGGGACGCCGTCTTTCGTTAAATGTGCGTCCATCTCAATGAAATCGGATTTAAGGGCGATGCCGTTTTTGAATGAGGCGAGCGTGTTCTCTGGCATCAGCCCGGCGCCGCCGCGATGGGCGATGACGAGAACGTTGGAAGCGGCGATAGCGGTTGTGGGCGTGGTTGGCGGCGTCACCGTAGAGGAGGTGCAGGCGGTGAGGATCAGAATCAGGATGGGGAGGGATCGTTTAATCATCAGGTAGAGTGTAGGGGCGACTCTTGCAGTCGCCCAATCGGGTTATACCATTAAAAGAGTAGAGACGCGCTATAGCGCGTCTCTACGAATGCGGGTGTGAACTGTTACTTCACCGTCTTGTTGTAATCGGTGAGTGCCTTCGTCACATCGTCGGCGGCTTTGTCGAGCGCCTCTTTAGGCGTCGCCTTACCTTGAATCACTTCTTCAATTGCCAGTTCGATTCGTTGGCGAGTCTGCGGCATTGGACCGGCGAGTCCGCCTTGCGTGGCGCGCGTGTTGGGCGCGAGGTGCAATTGATCAACGGCGGTGACGAATTGCGGATACTTGGCGACCCACTCTTTGTCTATCTGCTCATCGTAAGCTTTCTTGGTGACCGGATAGTAACCGCTGGCGGTGTGCCAGTAGGCTTGAATCTGCGGCGAGGTAGTGAACTTGACGAATTGCCAGGCGCAGTTCTGTTCGGTTTTGGGGCGATCCTTCATGATGTAAACGGATGCGCCACCGATGATGGTGCCGGCGCTCTTGAATGCTGCTTCGTCGGGGCGAGGCAGGAACGATGTGCCAAGCTCAAACTTGCCTTGCGCGGCATTGAGGCGGGCGCGCAAACCGGCGGTGGATTCGATCATCATCGAGGTCTGCTGTGCGTCAAAGGCTTTTTGCGTGTCGGCGGTGGGGCGTCCAAAGTTGCCAAACACCTTGGCATCGTAACCTTCTTTCCACCACGTCAGAATCTTCACGCCCTCGGCGCTGTTGAAGGCGGCTTTGGTGGCGCGAGCATCGCGTCCATTGCCGTTATCCAAATACAAACCACCCGAAGCGGCGAGCAGTTGTTCAAAGAACCAACCGTAGATCGCCATCGAGTAACCGTATTGCGTCACTTTGTCGCCGTCTTTCTTCGTCAACTTTTTGGCGGCGTCCAGTACTTCGGCGTAGGTGCGCGGCGGCTTGGCAGGGTCTAACCCGGCGGCTTTGAAGTGATCTTTGTTGTAATACAACATCGGGTTCGAGGTGTTGAACGGCATACCGTAGAGTTTGCCGTCCACCGTGTAATAGGCTAACACGTTGGTCTCGTAGTCGGAGATGTTGAACTTCTCGGCGTCAATGAACTCCTGCATCGGCGCGATCACTTTCAGATCGATCAATACTTGCGTTGCCAGATCGAACATCTGCACAATGGCGGGGATGTCTTTCGATTGCAAACCGGCTTTGAGCTTGTTGAGCGCGTCATCGTACGAGCCTTGGAAGACGGCTTCACCGATGCAGGCTTTTTGCGAGTCGTTGAAGCGCTTCATCATTTCGGTGATGGCTTCGCCGTTGCTGCCGCCCATCGAGTGCCAGAACGCGAACTTGGTGGGACCCGATGCGGTGGGTTCCACGGCTGGCGCGGGTGTGGCGCAGGCGCTGACGATCAGCGACAACACCACCATAACAAACAACATTTTACGTTTCATATTGCCTCCTTTGAGGGTTGAGAAAAAAGAACGCAGATAAGGGTTTGGCGTTCTCTAAATCCTTTGCGTTTAACCTTTCACCGCACCCGCCGTCAGACCGCGAATGAGTTGGCGGTTGCCGGCGATGAAGAGGATGAAAGTGGGGAGCAGGATCATGACCACGCCTGCCATGACGATGTTCCACAAGAACCGCTCTTGATCTTGCAGCAGGGCTAAACCGATCTGCACGGTTCGCATGTTTTTATCGTTGGTGACGAGCAGCGGCCAAAAGTATTGGTTATAGGTTTGCAAAAAACTAAACACGGCAAGCGTGCCGAGCGCCGGGCGGGCGAGCGGCACGGCGATGGTCAACAAGAACCGTATGCGCCCGCAGCCGTCAATCACCGCCGCGTCATAGAGATCGCGCGGGATGCTCATGAAGAATTGGCGCAGCATGAACGTGCCGAAAGCAGTGGCAAGGTAGGGCAGGGTGAGCCCGATGAAGTTATCCTTGAGGCGCAGGTCGTTGACGATGGTCATGTAGTTGGGGATGATCGTCGCTTCCCAAGGGATCATCATTGTCGAAAGGAAGAGCAAGAAGAAAAATTGTTTGAAGCGAAACTCGATGAAGGCGAAGGCGTAGGCGGCGAGACTGGCTAAGATGAGATGCGCGAGAGTAACAATTGAAGATTGAATGATGCTGTTCAACAGATAGCGCAAAATGGGCGCGGTGTTCAATGCATCCGAAAAGTTTTCGAAGCGGAAATTGGTGGGGATGATCTTCGGCGGGTAGTTGGAGACGTCGGCTTCGCTGGCGACGCTGGTGACGAGGGCTTGATACAACGGGAAGAGGACGACGATTGCCGTCACGACCAATACTGCATATAACAAAACCTGACTCAGCACATTTCGTTTCATAATTTGTTCCTCTGGTTGAGACCGACACGGTTCGCTTCGCGGAACCCTTCGGGTCTGACGTTGTTAGTTGTAATGTACGCGGCGTTCCAACACGCCGAATTGGATGATGGTCAACATCAGCATGATCAGAAACAGCACCATAGACATGGCGGCGGCGATGCCGTACTGCCCGTTAAAGTAGAAGGCGCGATAGATCAAATAGACGATCACGTTGGTGGATTCCACAGGTCCGCCGCTTGTCATCACGCTGATCTGCGTGAAGGTTTGCAGCGCACCCAACGTGGAGACGACGATGAGGAAAAAGATCGTCGGCGAGATCATGGGGATGGTGATGTGGCGGAATGACGCCCAAAAGCCCGCGCCGTCAATCTTGGCACTCTCGTAGAGTTCTTCGGGGATGCCCTGCAAGCTGGCGAGGAAAATAACCGTGTTGAATCCGAGGGTCAACCAGATCGTGACCATCGAAACCGAAATGAGCGACGTGGCGTCGCTGGTCAACCACTGCACACGCGGCAGCTTCACCAGATCCAAAATGTAGTTGAAGATGCCAATGGCCGGATGAAAGAGGAAGAGGAAGATCAGCGAGGCGGTAGCCCCTGAGACGGCGATGGTGGAGGAGAAGATCACGCGGAAGATGCTGATCCCTTTCGTCTCCACATTAGAAAGCACGGCGAGGAACAATGCGAAGATCAACGACGTTGGCACGACGTACATGGCAAACGTCAGCGAGACTTTGAGGCTGTTGTAGAGGTCTTTCTCTTCAAAGATGCGCTGATAGTTTTCGATGCCGTTAAAAGCGGCGGGGCGACCGATGGCGTCGGTGAGATAGAAACTGAGGTTGATGGTTTTGAGCAGAGGGATAAAAACGAAAAAAACGAAAATGAGGAGCGAGGGCAGCAAGAACAACATCGCGGTGAAAAAATTATTCAGCGCGCGCATCTGTTGACGGGTGATAAATTGACTGCCACTACGGACGGAACGTTGGCTTTCAAGTGTTGCCATAGTCTGTGTCCTTTAAGATGAAGTGTTGCGATTGTAGCAAACAATCGTGCGTGATGTCAAAGCTTATGAACAATAGCGATGAGAATCTGTTCACGCCTATTACAAAGATCATGCGTTGCAATTTGGTGAACTTACTCACGAAAGGCATCATCCTCTAATCGATTAATGGAATGATCTCGCCTTTCACAAGGCTATCACTAATCGTTATTATTCCCACGCCTGCGCCATAGCGCGTGTAATAGTCGGGACCCACCGAACCGGCGTTGAAGATCAAGACGCCGTTGCACATTTTGTTGTAGGGGCGATGGGTATGACCGAAGACAACGGCGTGAACATCCTTGAAGCGTGATTGAATACGATCCACCGTGCGCCCCACGTTGTAGCCCAACGTATGATAACGCAGCTTCTCGGCGAGGTAGCCTTTCACGCCGCCGTGCCCGTGCGTTAACCCGATTCGCACGTCGCCGATTTCTATCAGCCGATCCGTTGGCAGCGTCTGCCCGTAGAGCGTGATCATGTCGCGGTTGCCTTGCACGGTTAACACCGGCGCAATCGTTTCCAAATCTTTCACCACGTGCGCCGCGCTTAAATCTCCGGCGTGAAGGATCACATCCACGCCGCGCAATTTTTCGAACACGCTCGGCGGCAATTTCTTCAGGCGATCCGGGATATGTGTGTCGGCGATGACGCCGATACGGGTGAAGTGAGAGGGAAGTTGATTAATAATCAAAATGCTTGGAACGCTGATCGCGCTGATAGCACTGCCTCACGCTGATTAATTTTAGATTATCAGCGCTGATCAGCGAATATCAGCGTCTTCAGCGTTCAATCTTTTTCTTGACGAGCAAACCTACCCGCGCAAGCCTTTCATCCTTTGCCCACCGTTCTGCGGCGGCGGACACCGCCTCGGGATCGTACTTCGCCAGATCGCGCATAGACAACGCCACCGCGCTGCGAACAGTTTTGTCATCATCGTTGGCGAGCGTTTCTAAAATTTGGATCGCTTCTTTGATTCGATTCTTCGCCCACACATTGCCTAACGCGCCCGCCACGATCCAACGATTTCCTTTGTATGTATCCCTTGCCCACTCGCGCAAAGTTTCCAACATTACGTCGGGGTTGTCGTCGTTGCCTTTGCCTAAAATGGGGTGCTGTGTTTTGGCAATTTGCTGCAAACAAAAGCGCACGTTCTTGCGAACATACTCGCTGTCATCGTGGCGCAGTTGATTCATAAGCGCGATCACCTTGCGCGGCTGCTTGATTCCGTAGCGCATCAACGAATTGGTCACGCCGCGCCGCACGTTGGGGCTGGAGTCGGCAACCCACTGGCTCATCAGCCGATAAACCGATTCCGGCTGCGCGGGTGAAATCTGATCGTCAAACGCATTGGCAATGCACTCACGCACTTCCCAACGCTCATCTGCCGCCAACTTGTGCGCGATGGGGATGATCGAATCGAAATCGGTTTTGCCCGTCTCGCCCAACACCACGCAGGCCACGCAGCGCACGGCGGCTTTCTCGTCGGCGGCGAGTTTCTTTAACCAACTCAGCCCAAATTTTTTCCTCGCCAACTTTTCGCCGACGGCGATCCCGATCTTCTTGATCGTCTTCACCACAAAGCCGATCTCGACTTTGCCGTTGCTCCTCACCCCGCCGATCTTTTTGAACCCGCGCAGCGCCGACTCGAAATCTTCGAGCGAACCCGAATCAATCGCGGCGACGAAATTTGCGAGTATACTTTCGACTATGTTACCCACTTTAATTTTCCTTCACAGCAGACTCTTCGTTACTTGTCTTATCTTCAGCGTCTTCATCGGCGTGTACGGCTTGTGGCGCTGGCGCAGTGGCGGCGTGGACGGCAATATGTTCGGGATGCTTGCCCTCGGCGAAGGTCTTTATGTCGTGCAAGCCATCATCGGCGTGTTGATGGCGCTCAACGGCGCATCACCGGCGCGCGGCGTCGTGCATTATCTGTACGGCGTGATCATGATCATCGCCGTGCCGGGCATCTACCTCTTCACGCGCGGGCGCAACGGCAAAAACGAAGCGCTGCTCTATGCCATGATGGCGTTCTTTTTGGGGGGCATTGCCTTTCGCGCGATGACGACGGCGTACGAATAATTTATTGCCCGACCACCACCACATCGTTCTCGAATCGTTTTTGATTCGTATCCAGCGCGATGTAGCGTTGACCATTTCCCGGATTATAGAGTCCGATCTCGATTCGATAACACGCGCTCAACTTTTCGAGCGGGATAAATCGCACATCGGTGAGGCGGTCACTCGCGCGCCACAGCCACACCGGGTAAACGCCCCCAAGTGCGGGACCGTCGCCCAAGCCTAACACATTCCCCTCGCAATCCAGAATGTGGCGGAATACCTCACCTTGAATCGGCTTCGTCACGTACCATGACAGCGTTAAGCGCATCTCATTTTTAACAGTATCTGCCTTCGCCGACACCAACAAAATTTTTTCGTCAAAACTTGCGATGTGACTGGCAAATGTGATCGGCGCATTTGATTCTACTTTGCCCGCTTCTACAATATCTACAATCTCATCACTATAGCGCGTCAGCCACACCCGATCATAATTCGGCAAACGAGTCGCCATCGTCTCCCAATCCGCGTTTTGCGAATCGGCGGCGAGACTGTACCAATGATTCTTAAGTTGGGGCTTGATGTTGTCGAACACCACGCCGTCAATGTTTGCCCATACACCCGTGTTGGCGTACGCCAGACCGCGCAGGGTGAGATAGCCCGGCAAAATTTGCACCGTCTCGTGCCCCATCGCGTAGCGCGGTTTGTTGTTAGCGATCCAATCAATCGGGTTGATGATTAAATGTTTTTGAGTCGGGTTCGCTTTGACGATCTCGCGCAAGTCGTGAACCGAGTTGAGGCTCAAGGTGTGAAGAGTCATTGACTCTTGAATTATGAAGGATGAAGGAAGAAGGATGATTGAAGCCACAAGCACCCTGAGCGGAGTGCCGAGCGAAGCGAGGAACGAAGTCGAAGGGTGCGGTGTTGCAACAAGACCCGCGTCCCTCGACTGCGCCCCTTCGGGG
>Ga0172368_10005709_pt1 | contig 13733 bp, 22 predicted proteins | sample Lak11m_FD_114540 | JGI IMG/M metagenome (GOLD analysis project Ga0172368, IMG submission 114540) | Freshwater microbial communities from Kabuno Bay, South-Kivu, Congo - kab_022012_11m | ecosystem: Environmental > Aquatic > Freshwater > Lake | place: Democratic Republic of the Congo: South-Kivu...
AAATATCAGTATATAAAAAAACTCCTTCATAAAAAAGGAAGGAGTTATGACAAACAATACTTTTTAATCATTAACAAGAGTATAAAGGATATATTATTGGTTCATTAACATATACCGCTAATTCTCTTTTTACAAGTTCTTCAGCAACGATTTTATTGCCAATAAACATCATATCATTGCTCCTAAAGATAGGATAAGAATTATTTTCCAAAAGATCAATACCACGACCATCAATTCCTTCTATAATTTCAACTATAAGAACATAAATCTTATAATTAATAATCTTTAAAGTAATAGGATTAATGATAAATATCCCTGGTTTTTCTGATGTACGATCACGAAATTTTTCAGGACTAAAATCCCAATGTCTAATCAAATTAAGTGTTTGAAAGTACGCTAAATTTTTTTGTTTTTGCATATCATTTTGTTTTTACATTTATATTATTGTATATATTTACCATAAAAAGTCAATTAAAAAAAGCCTGGTAATATAGAGTACAAAACTTTATAGAAAATAGTATTTTATATAGTGGTCAATACATAGATTCAAAGTCCGAGCATAAGTATTCATACGATGAGATGGATCAGTTTGGTCTTTTCATGTTTGATCTTAGCGAGTTTATCTACATTTACATATCAGAACGCTACCATAGCCGCTATAGCAAGCATAGGCAATACAAAGATTAAGTTATATACTATCAGATAAATATATCATCGGAGATTGAGATTTTTACTTTGAGAACTCATAAATCACAAGATAGTGAAATACGGACCAGATGAACAAGGAAGAAGGAATAAACTAACTAATATTCACACAAAAAATGCTCATAGAGGCGAAGAGACATTTTCAATCAATGCCATCATTTTAGGTCTTCGACTGAATGGAACCTCCATTACAAATCGTTTTCCATATCGGAAATAATCTTTAAGATTAGCAAGTCAGACAATAAGTCACAATATTCCTACAACAAGTTTGAGAATGAAAGTATTGTTTGCACTTGCAAGAGCTGAGAATAATCAGACACCCATAGCAAGATAGGTAAGGAATACTGCTAGAGCGAATAATCATCATGCAAGCAATGTTTTTCTTCTACTCTTATGTCTAGTAAGTATTGTTGAAAGCAATAATAACATAACTGCGAACGCACATGGATTTATACTATCAGAAATAGCAGCCGGAAGCATAATTCAGAAAAATGATAATCTTTGCTTCAAGCTTTTTTCTATAGGTTGCATTCCTCCACTCAATGCCGTGTCTTTACATGCTGCAGCAGTTATCGAAGCTAATTTGCCGGAAAAATATTCTATGATATTTTTATCTCCATTGATATAATTACAATCTGCACCACTAGTAATAATCAGGAAAGGAACACCGATATTCTCATAGGTCAATTTGTGTTTCTCGAGATATCCGTTGAACTCATTCAGATTCTTTTTATTGAAAAAAACTTCTTTTTGAGTCAGATCAAATTGTTTGGTTATCTTGTTGTCTTTGATATAATCCTCTACTTTGGCGCAATGCGGACACCCATTTCCATAAAATAAGATATATTCCTGGGCGAAATTCACGCCTACCATTCCCATTACGAAAACTATTATTCATAATACATATTTCATAACACTATATAATAATATAAAGTTTAAAAATTAGAAAATGAAAATTAAAAATTCTATTCATATTTCGTAGCTTCGATAGTCAAAACTCAATTGAGATCAACACTTACCGACAAAAGATTTTCGACATTGGTATCTAATAACGCATGATTTTCATAGACGATTCATTTACTCAGACCATCGATATCCAATCATGAAATATATTTTACATTGCCGATATTCGCAATCGCTTGAGCTTGTTTGGAATTATTACTTACAAATAAACCAGCCTTTTGTGCTATCGTTTCAGCTTGTTGCATAGCGGTATCATAAGCTCATGTATAGACGATAATTATTGAAACAGATCAGCTCGTAATATTTTTTTGTGATGCTGTCATATCAAGATTCATTCATACAGGCAATGTCATTCACATCTTCTTTGCCCAAAGCGGTAAGGTATATGAAGGTAATGAGCTTTCATCGAATGTTTGCTGTAAAGTATCAAAAGTCGTTTCAATATCTTTATCAGTAGTATCAGTAAGATCGACATATTTTTGTTGAAGCTGTTCTACAAGTCCCTGAGCCTGTTCCATTGATATAGTTCATTCTTTTACTTCTTCAGATACTTCAGTGATAGTGGCTTGTAAAGTAGGTAAATCTACGATTTTGGTCACATCTATTTCGGTGATATCGTTTTTTTTACATCACAACAAAACTAATGAGAACAAAAGACTCAATAAAAGATATTTTTTCATGAGAGGATATAATAAAGTAAATTTTAGTTTTTGAACATATTTTCATTCTTTAAGATCAATATCAATAATATTCAAGTAATCAAAAGATTAAAAAAACTTCCTCAGAAACTTCCATATGATTTGTATGAATATAGTCCTACAGGTATCAAACTAATGATAAATGAAGCTACAGAAACGACGAATCCAAGCACAGCCAAAGAGATGACTCGTTTTTTGAATCTAATCATACCGATTCATGTAAAGAGCGAAAGCAATGAAAATACTATAGCTAATAATACAGTAATCAACACACGGAGTCCGATACCAAATCCTAAACTAAACATAAATCCGAGTCCACTCAAAGAAATCAAAAACGAGAATATTCCGATGATTCAAGTAATAAGCGATATTCGTCCTACAATGGTGAAGATAGTCTTGAGATATGGTTGTAATTTATGATTGATATCAACAACAAAATGAGCACTAAGGATATCTTTCACGATTTTAATATTAAGAAATTTTTGTACGAATCCTTTATTCATGATTTTTTCCATGTTGTAATCGATTTTTTTTTCTACTTTGTCTAAAGTCTCTTCTTCACTGAAATGTTTCTTTTGATGTGGTTCGTGAGTGTGTTCCATAGGTGATATATAATAAAAACTAAAAAAACAAAAATACTTACCAAGCTTATATGAAAACTATATTCAATTTCAAGACCTTAAAACGAGTTCAGAATTTAGAATTCAGAGTTCAAAATTATATATTTTTCTCTACATTCTGAATTCTACATTCTGCATTCTACATTAAATTAAAAGTTTCCTTTGCTATCATATATTCTTCATTGGTTGGTATAATGACAACAGCGACTTTGGAATCCGGAGTAGAAATAACCGTATCTTGAGATATTTCATTCTGATTGATTTTTTCATTAAGATTAATTCCCATCCACGCCAATCTTTCAAAAAGTTTAGTTCTAATAATCGCTCTATGCTCCATAATACCGGCCGTTAATACGATAACATCGACTCATCATAAAAGTGTAGCATACGCTCAGATATATTTCACCAAAGAGTTGAGGTACATATCCAAAGCAAGTGAACATTTTTCATTTCATTGCTCTATGCCAGTAAGAATATCTCTCATATCGCTAGACACTCATGAGATACCGAGGAGTCCGCTTTCGTATTCAAGTATATGCTCTATGGTTTCGTCAGAAAGTTTGTCATGTTTATGAAGATGAAAAATAATGGCAGGATCGATATTTCCTGATCTCGTTCACATCATCAAACCTTCCAATGGCGTCATACCCATAGATGTTTCAACTACTTTCCCATCTTTGATTGCAGTGATACTGACTCAATTCCCCACATGACAAGTAATGACTTTATTTTTTTTCTGAATTTTGAATTCTACATTCTGCATTAATTTCTCATACACATATTGATGAGAAGTTCCATGAAATCCATATCTTCTGATCTTATATTGTTCATAATATTTATATGGTATGGGATAAAGATAATGTTCGGGAGTCATGCCTTGATAGAAAGAAGTATCGAAGACAGCAACCTGAGGAATATTTGGAAGTAATGCTATACATGCACGAATTCATTCTAGATTTGCAGGATTATGTAATGGTGCCAGAATAACACACTCCTCTATTTTACTGATAACATCAGGAGTTATGATTACAGGGTGTTGAAAATATTCTCCCCCATGCACGACTCTATGTCCGACCGCATCGATAGGTCAATGAGTAGATAAATCAGCCAATACCGAAGCTATTGCATCATGATGATTTTTGACAGAAGAACCTTTGATTCAGACCTTTTCCACGATTCATTTTGCTACGACACTATTCTGTGGCATATCCAATAATTGGTATTTCAAGGACGAACTTCACACATTGATGACTAAGATTTTCATAGAAACAATAAGAAAAATAAATCTACTATGTATGTAAGCTTTTTACGATAGTTTTCAATCAAAAAAATCCCCGGGAAAGACCCAGGGATTAATGTTATACAGAAATATCTGCTTTGATGTTCGGATGTGGATCATATTCCTTGAGTTGAAAATCTTCATAATGAAAATTGAAGATATCTTTGACGGTAGGATTGATAAACATCGTAGGAGCTTTACGTGGATCACGGGTAAGCTGAAGTCGAGCCTGTTCCAGATGATTAAGATACAGATGTGTACTTCCGCCAGTCCAAACAAATGTACCTGGTTGAAGATCACACACTTGAGCAATCATCATGGTCAGAAGTGCATACGAAGCGATATTGAACGGTACGCCCAAAAAAGTATCACAACTCCTTTGATAAAGTTGTAAACTGAGCTTACCATCAGTCACATCGAATTGGAAAAGACAGTGACAGGGTGGTAACTTCATCTGAGAAATCTGAGCGACATTCCACGCAACGATAAGATTCTGACGGGAATTAGGATTCTTCTTTATTTTTTGTATTGCTTCGGAAATCTGGTCGATATGACCCCCATTATAGTCAGGCCATGATCGCCATTGATAGCCATAAATAGGACCTAATTCGCCATTTTTATCTGCCCATTCATCCCAGATACTCACCTTATTATCATTCAGGTATTTGATATTGGTCTCTCCATTAAGGAACCAAAGTAATTCATAGATGATAGACCTGAGATGAAGTTTTTTTGTAGTAAGTAGGGGAAATCCGTGACTGAGATCGAAACGCATCTGATATCCGAAAGTATCTAATGTTCCCGTACCGGTGCGATCGCCTTTTTGTTTTCCGTTATTTAGAATATGCTCCAAAAGTTTGTGATACTCTGCATCAAACGGATTGATGTCTTTCATTTCTGTGTAATACATAATTTTTTATTTTAGTTTGACATTAATTTTTTATTTTCGAAAAATACTATATCAAAAAAATAAGATAAAGCAAGGACAATATTTAGGCTTTCAGCTTTATGCTTTCAGCTTTAAGCTAAAGTTTATACAGCAATAGAAAATTCGATCTTTGGATGTGAGTCGTATCATTGAAGTTCAAAATCCGTGTATTTCCAGTCCCAGATTGAAGTGAAATTTGGTAATTCTAAAGTCGGAAGTTTTTTAGGTTCACGAGAGAGTTGTTTATTCGCTCCATCAATATGATTTTCATACACATGAACATCACCAAGTGATCCCATCAAAATACCAGGGACCATATTCACTTCTTTAGCGAGAAGAAGCAATAACAATGCATAACTAGCAATATTATATGGCAATCACAACATAGTATCTACAGATCTTTGATTTCGGGTAAGATTCAATACTTTTTCACCTGCATGATTCAAAGTAACGATAACTTGCCGGGAATAGTGACATGGTGGCAATGCCATCTGATTGAGTTCGGAAGGATTCCATGCGTTGACGATCATACGTCTGTCGAACGGATTAGATTTTAATTTATCGACGATTTCTTTTAGCTGATCTATATTTCACATTCGGTCTCTTCGTTGAACGCCATATATTCTTCCCAGTTCATCCTCTTCCATCATTTTCTTTTTGCTTTCTTCATCATTGCCGTAGGGAACTTTTTGTGGATTACATCGTTCATCTCGGATATGACAATTTCTTTCATGGAACTCTTTTTTGGTATGAAGTCCTTTGATGAAACATTCAAGTTCTGCAGCTATAGTCTTCATTCCCATCTTTTTGGTCGTCAACAAAGGAAATCCGTCAGCCATATCATGTCTGATAGATCGACACGCGATAGCATAGGTAGAAATTCATGTTCTATTTTCTTTTTTAGGAGCTTTGAGAATCTCTTTGACTAGATTCTGATACTGGACATCAATATGTTCCATGATAGACAAGAAAAAATAAAGAACGATATAAGGAAGCTAAATAATTACCCCAAAAATACAATGTAATTTCCGAAAAATGTTTCCTTGGACTTGAAAGCTCCCCTTGATTTGTTATAGTAGCTATTCAATAATAAGACAGCAATTTAGCAATTAAACATTTTAACACTTCAGCAATTTAGTTATGAATCAGAAAGAATTGAATCAAAGTCTTAACGCGTATTGGAAAGAACATAAGATTTTCGAGAAATCGCTCGATCAGAGATCAGAAAAATTTCAATCGGTCACTTATGACGGTCCCCCCTTCGCTTCAGGGACACCGCATTTTGGACATGGACTCACATCATCGATGAAAGACGCTATCCTCAGATACAAGACTATGAAAGGATACAAAGTAAATAGAGATCGAGGACGAGATTGTCACGGATTGCCTGCAGAAAAAGCAGTAGAAAAAGAGCTTGGTATCGACGGGAAAAAAGACATCGAACAAAAAATAGGTATAGAAAAATTTGTGGAAGAATGTAGAAAATACGTAAACAATACTAGTGATGAACGGAGAACATTTGTCGATCGGATTGGAAGACGAGCTGATATGGATCACGCATATTATACGATGAATCTTGATTATATGGAATCCGTAATACGAGTAATACAAAATATGTACAACCAGAATTTAGTATATAAATGATTCAACGTCCAATGGATGTGTCCAAGTTGTGCAACTACGCTTTCAAATTCTGAAGTAAACGAAGGATATAAAGATAGACAAGATCCAGCAATCACGATAAAATTTCCACTAATAATAGATAACATAGACAATCAAACTAAAACAGATATCAGCAAATACGAACTTACCAAAGATGGATTCATCCAAGTAGTGGATTGTATAATCAAACGTGATGGAAAAATATTTATGAACTATAGCGTCAAAGCACAAAAATATGTATGCCCAGGAGGTAAAGTAGATAAAGGAGATACTATAGAATGAACAATAAAAAAAGAAATACTAGAAGAATTAGGCGTCACCGTTACAAAGATAACTAAGCTTGGAAGTGTTAAAGAAATTTTACGCGGAACGCTACGAAATCTGAATATGTTCGAGATAGAAATCGAAGGCGAACCAAAAATCATGGAGCCAGAAAAACTCCCTCAAATGGTGCGAGCAGAAATCATACCTTCTGACAACAAGCTCGGATTTGCCGTAAAGATAGAAAATACCATCATCGATGATGATATGGAAATCATGAGCCAATTTTATGATCTCTACCTCTACCAAAAAAGAATTTTTGGGAAAACAGATCCAGACGCACAATTTAGTGCATTAGCATGGACGACTACACCACGAACATTACCAAGCAATATGTTTTTGGCTATAGGAAATCACATCCGCTATTCGTGCGTATACGATCCTGCAGCAAAGGAATATTTTGTCATCGCCGAAAATCTACTGAAACAATATTATAGAAATTCTGAAGAATACATATTAATCAACACTATCCAATGAGAAGCTATGGCAGGATTGAAATACGAACCATTGTTTCAGCATATCAACAAGAGCAAAATCGATAAGAAATACAAAAAACAATTTTTCAAAATCATACCGGGAGAATTTGTAAGTACTGAAGATGGAACAGGTATCGTCCACATCGCACCAGCATTTGGTATGGAAGACTTCAACGCCGTCGCACAATTCATGCCGAGAGAATTTGCTAAAGAACGGTTATTTTTGCCAGTAAACGAATATGGTGAATTTACAGACGAAGTGCCTGAATGGAAAGGTATCAGAGTATATGATGCGAATAAGGATGTCATCCAAAAACTCAAAGAAGCAGGAAAACTCATCGGACAAAGATCATACGAACATTCATATCCGCACTGCCGGAGATGTGATACGGCTTTGATATCCAAAGCATTGACGAGTCGGTTCATCAAAGAGCCATCGCTCACACCGATGACGGTTCCTCATGCTGAAGAGATAGGATTCGTACCAGAGACGGTGAAAAAAAGATTTATCGACGTCATCAAAACAGCTCCCGATCGGAATCTCGCAAGAAATAGATACCGATGAGCACCACTTCCTATCTGGGAAAATACCAAGAAACCAGAAGATATTATCGTAGCAGGAACATTGGAAGAAATCTATCAAGGAACAAGAACATGATCACAAAATATTACAAAAAACATAATCATCAGACACGGTGAGACCATATACAATGAAACACATACTCATGATAGCTACAGCAAGACCGAGCTAAATAAAAACGGTTTGAAACACGCAAAACAAGTAAGTAAACATTTAGCATCACTCAAAAAAGATGATCGAGTTGTTGTGGTAACTCCACTCGCAAGATCATTACAAACAGTGTTACCATTTTTGGAAAAGAAATTTCCAGATACCATACAAGACATACAAAAAAAATATCAAGACATTCAAAATATATATCAGAATCTTCGAAACAACAAAAAAATTCAACAATATATCCAAGATACTTCGACACAGAAATTATTTGAGATCAATGAAAAACTCTATGTAGATTTTAGAACAACTGATATCATAATTCCAGAATTACAGGATCAAATATTCCCTAGTGGATTGACGACAAGCAAACCAACACATGAAAAGCTTACTCTTGAAGGAGAGACAATGGACAATGTCATAGCAAGATGCAAAGCATATACACAAGAGGTGAACAAAAAATTTGCAACAAAGACAATCATTACGATAACACACAAAGACTCAGTTATTTTGATACAAAAAACATTCAAGGATTTTGATTATCTGACCAAAAAACACGAATACTCTCCAAAAAATGGACAGATCATTGTTCGCTATCGAGACAACGACAGAAATATGGAGATGGATCTTCATAAACCATACGTAGATAGCTATCGATTTAAGAAATGAACAAAAGAATATCGTAGGATACCAGAAGTTATGGATTGTCGATTTGAATCATGATCAATGCCATTCGGTCAATGCGGATATACCGGAGAAAATAATTCTAAATTCTGAATTCTAAATTCTAAATTAATTTACCCTGCTGATTTCATCATCGAAGGATTAGATCAGACCAGAGGTCGATTTAGAGGAATGCACGTCTGTGGAAATGCTGTCATGAAAAAGAATTCATTCAATAATGTAATAATAAATGGAATGATTCTCGCAGAAGATGGAAAGAAAATGTCAAAGAAATTGAAAAATTATCCAGATCCAGAATATATATTTGGAAAATATGGAACAGACGCATATAGATTGTATCTCCTCTCTTCACCAGGTGTAAGGGCTGAAGCGATAAAATTTTCAGAAAAATGAGTAGAACAAGTATACAAAGATTTCACCGCTTCGATATTAAATGCATATAAATTTTTCGAAACCTATGCAAATGTAGATAAACGATCTACAGAAAACACTACACTCTACTTCATGAGACATGCAAAAGCGAAAGGATTGGATAAAGAAAGTAAACTCACCGAAGAAGGCATTCAAAGCATGCAAGATCCGAAATTTATTGAAAACGTGTTGAGAATAAATCCTGATATCATCTATGCAAGTCCTTCACTCAGGACAGTCCAGACAGCTGAAGAAGTGGTAAAGATAATGAAGCAATATAGAGATAAAAAAGTGAAGATCAAAACTGATGAAAAATTATGGTCAGGAGAAAATATGGATACGATAGGGATATATAAAAAATTAATCAAAAAATGAGGTAATATTCTGATTATTTCCCACGATATCAACTTCAACGATTTACGAAAACAATTGTACGACAAAGATGCTTCGATCCAAAAACTAGAAGCAGTAAAACTTCCTAGTTATACTATCGATAATGAGTTGGACAAACGGATACTTGCAGAACTCCACAATCTTGGTATCCAACTTGAACAGGAAATGGACAAATATTCTCTCGATACGAGCGCGAAATTGGTATTATGATTTATAGAAAAATTAAATAACCGATTTATCAGAAGATCAAGAAGAAGATTCCGAGCATCAGGTATGGACAACGATAAACGCTCAGCATTCAATACACTTTTTGAAGTGTTGCAAAGTTATTTGAAAATTTGCGCGCCATTTGCGCCATTTGTAAGCGAACATATCTATCTTGAATTACAAAAATTCACGACAAAAGGCAAAGTCGAAGGAGATTCGGTACATTTGAAACATCTTCCACTCTATTCAGAAAAATATATCGACAAACAATTGCTTGAGGAAATAGAAATAGTCAGAAGGATAATATCGCTCGGACTCTTTATTAGATCAAAAAATAAGATAGCGGTAAAACAGCCACTCAATAGTATGAAGATAAAATTATAGAAATAGATTTTTTGCTTTTTTCGGAGATTGATATATATTTATAGATATATTTATATACATATATACAAAAACTATGGATGAAACTATACAACCGATATCGATAGCGAAAGACAACGAAAAAAAATCATACGCTAATCCCTTACTAAAAAATCTTCAAATGAACGAGCTGACTGAAGTAAATTTTCATGTATTCCAAAAAGACATATCAAAAATACTCCTCCATCTCATGGCATATACCAATGGAGTATGAATACAGATGACGCCGGCAAATCTGAAGGACGATTTTCGAGTCGACGTAAATATAGAATGATTGGAAAAACAATGTAGGCTATTGTGAGAATACTGTGATTATTTCAAAAATTTTACAGATGAAATACCGTTGCCTTATATATATCTATGAGAAGTTGCGCATAGTATGAAACCCTTCGCGGGTAATCTGAATACATTCATCTCAATATATAAAGAGCATAATAATAAAGAAGCAAAAGACAGAACATTTGATGGGATCAAAGAGATGATAAAGATTATGGTAAAAGATCTATGAAAACATATAGAACAGATATCGCATATAAAATTTATAGACAAATTGATATTTAAACCATCAATATTTTCTCCAGACAAAAGTATATGTAATATCATCGCATCCCAAGAATCAGAAATCGAAAAGAAAAACATAACCATAAAGAATATGATACCAAAAGATTATGTATTATATAGTTATAAAGAGATTTTCGAAATAGTAGTGCACAATCTTATAAGTAATGCTGTAAAATTTAGTCAACAGGAAGGGGTGATTACGATAGATTTTTCAGAAGAAGATAATAATAGGACAAGATTTTTTATTAAGGATACATGAATCTGAATACCGGAAAATGTAGACGTATTCAAAAACGGATATACTACTCCATCACAAGAATGACAACAATGAACATGACTAGGACTCAATCAATCTAAAGTTTTTCTCGACATCACATGATGATGAATCTCTCATAAAAAGAACATTCCCTCATGAACGATTTTTTCTTTCGTCATGCGCAAAAAAAGCTCAATATCAAAATAAAATAACATTGACACTGAATGATATATTCGTATATTCGACTTAATCACTTTATTTTTTTACACAAAAAATAATGCCAGCTAAAAAAACTACTAAAAAATCCTCAGCAAGAAGTTCAGTAGAACTCAAGGCAAAATCTTTTGCAAAAAATTTCGAAAAAGAAGCAAAAGTAATCAAAAACGAAGGTAAGGAATTTGGAAGCAAAATCGGAGCTCGATGGGAAGTGGCTACTACCGAAGAGAAAATGTTCACTATCATTGGCATTCTCCTTCTAATCTTTGGTCTCTATGTCCTTCGCAATATGATTGGTGGAATGTTATTGATTGTACTTGGTATCTTATTCGTTACAGGATTCTTCCTCAAGAGAAAAAAATAATCTCACTATTACACATCATTAAAAAACTCCAAAGAAAATTGGAGTTTTTTTTATTTTTTTGAATAATTACCCTCATTCCAACCCTCTCCTTCAAAGAAGGAGCAACCCCTCTCAGAAGGAGAGGGGGAAGGGGATGGAAATAAATAGCTAAGTTTAATACACTTGATAATCCAGCTCTTTTCCATACAAAAAAACATACGGAAACTTTATTATATTAGTATATAGTATGGCAAAACTCACACCAAGATCCCAAGACTACAGCGAACGGTACAATCAGCTTGCAGAAGAACTCGCAGAAAACTCTGCAGTCAGATGATGTATGGTCATCAAACCATATGGTTTTGCGTTACGGGAAAACATCAGAGACGTCCTCGACAGGATGTTCAAAAATACAGGACATGTAAATGCATATTTTCCGATATTTATACCAAAATCCTTTCTGAATAAAGAAGCTTCTCACGTAGAGCATTTTGCCAAAGAATGTGCAATCGTGACACACTATAGACTAATGAATGATCCTAATGGGAAATGAATAGTCGTAGATCCTGAAGCGAAGCTCGAAGAGGAATTGATTGTCAGACCGACATCTGAAACAATTATCTGGAATAGCTACAAGGATCGGATCCATTCTTACCGTGATTTACCGTTATTGATCAATCAACGGGCAAATGTAGTAAGACGAGAAATGAGGACAAGATTGTTTTTGAGAAGCGCTGAATTTTTACGGCAAGAATGACATACCGCTCATGCAAGCGCACAAGACGCTGATGATGAAGCAAGAAAGATGCTTGATGTCTACAATGATTTTTGTGTAAACTTTATGGCGATCTCTCCTAGACTCGGAACCAAACCAGAACATGATAAATTTGCTGGAGCAGTCGCAACCTACACGTTTGAACCGATGATGCAAGATGGAAAAGCTTTGCAAGCAGGTACGAGTCACAACCTCGGACAAAATTTTGCGAAAGCATTTGATGTAAAATTCACCAACGAAAAAAACGAGTTGGAATTTGTTTATGCAACTTCACGAGGAGTTTCTACAAGATTGATAGGAGGATTGATCATGGCTCATTCAGACGATAATTGACTTATATTACCTCCAGCATTAGCACCACTTCATGTAGTCATCATTCCTATTTTCAAAACACCAGAAGAACTTAAACAGATCAAAGATTATATTCAGCCACTTATTGATAGGCTCGAGACCACTAGACTCGATTTCAAATCAAAATATTTTCATGATACTATTCCATTGAAACGAAAGATAGACGAAGACAGTAATAAATCAGCAGGACGAAAGTTTAATGAATATGAACTCAAAGGTGTCCCTGTGAGAATAACCGTCGGAGCAAGAGATATCTCAAACGGTGTGGTAGAAGTATTCAAGAGAGAATCCGGAGAAAAAATATCAGTAAATATTTGAGATGTAGAAGTGCATATAGATCAGTATCTCTATAAAGCACAAAACAATCTCTTGAGAAAAAATACAGAATTTAGAGAAACACATACATTTACCGTAGATACCTACGAAGAATTCAAAGAAAAAATACAACAAGGATTTGTCTTCGCACATCGAGACGGAACCGTTGAAACTGCAGACAAAATCAAAGAAGAAACTGCTGCTACGGTAAGATGTCTGCCATTCGACCTTAAAGACGAGAAATGAACTTGCATATATTCAGGTAAACCAAGCAAGAGAAGAGTATTGTTTGCAAGAAGTTATTAAATAGTGACATCGCACAAACCACCATTTTGTCACATTATACGCAACCCTATGTCGCGAAAAGTACCATTATCGCTTCTATGACGACACTCTATGTCGCACAGAAGCTAGTT
>Ga0172368_10005713_pt1 | contig 13728 bp, 9 predicted proteins | sample Lak11m_FD_114540 | JGI IMG/M metagenome (GOLD analysis project Ga0172368, IMG submission 114540) | Freshwater microbial communities from Kabuno Bay, South-Kivu, Congo - kab_022012_11m | ecosystem: Environmental > Aquatic > Freshwater > Lake | place: Democratic Republic of the Congo: South-Kivu...
ACCAAATAATCTTTTTTGCGTTGGGCGAGCAGTTTCACTTTATCAATCTCGCCGCGATCTTGAAAGACTTTGACCGCCTCTTTGAGCGGAATGATTTCTTTGCTGATCGGCAAATTTTGTTCAACCATTTTGCTCATGTGATCGGCGATGCGTTTTAATTCGGAGTCGTTAAAATTCTCGCGCCCGCGCACTTGGCAAAAGTAGCCGCCGGAAGATGTGGAATGGTCAATAAAAACGTCCGCTTCGGGAAACAAATCGGCGGCTGCCGCAACGAGCAGAAAGGTGAGGCTGCGGCGATAGATTCGCATCCCATCTTCACTGCTCATGGTGATCGGGGTGAGATCGGCATCGCGCTTGATGGTGTAGGTTAATTCGCGCAAACGTCCGTCTAATAATGTGGCGACAATAGGGGCGTCGGCGCACATCGTGGGATAGGCGATGCGGGCGAATGTTTCCAGCGTGGTGCCAATAGGCGCGGCGAAGATTCGTCCATCGTTCCATTTCGCTTGCACGGTGGTTCGCTCGGTTGCTGGTTGAACGGTGATGTGGCTCATGCGACTCCAGAGAGACGAGAAGGCATCGCGCACTCATTTGCTCGAATGCCGATGCCTTGTGAATCTGTATGTGGTTCGCGAGAGTATACCACTTTTGATTGACAGGCTTAACTGCGTATGGTATTATCTCGCGCGCTTGCGAAAAAGGACCCGTGGTGTAGCGGCCTAACATGCGGCCCTGTCAAGGCCGAGATCGCGGGTTCGAATCCCGTCGGGTCCGCAGTTACACAGAGAGACATCTCTTAAGAGAGACAGAAACGTAATGGTTGGTTGAAGCCCTGCCAAGACGTTCTCTCGCACAAAAGCTACTTCGATCACTAGTCGAAGTAGCTTTTTCTTTTCAGTTGGTAAAAGGTGATCCCACCGATTCAACGAATCGGCGATACTAACTTTTAGTGCTATAATAGCATTTAATTCATTTTCGCGCAAGTCCCTTTTTAGAGACAGCAAACGCTGGCACTCCTCATCGTACTTGGCGCGATCAATTTCTCCTGCAAGGTAAAGCGCTTTCGCGCGTTCCAATCTAGCATTGGCTTGAGCCAATTGAGTCTGTGAAAGTTCGATATTTGAATTGTTACTGCTCCTTTTTACCACATCGTGTATAAAATTCACTACCTGATTTTCGATGATCTCCGCCTTGACATTTTTCTGCCGACACTCTTTTGTGTGTTCTATGCGAGAAGCGTCACGATATTTACGCCTCCCTTTGGTTGAAACAGCCCGCATCATCGCCCCGCACAAGCTACAGCGTAGCATACCTGAAAGAGGGAATACATTGATGCTTTTCTCACCGCGTTTTCGAGAATTGCGTTCCATGAGCGTGCGCACCTCTTGTGCACGTTGGTAGGTTTCCTCATCAATAATGGCGGGATGCATCCCGGGATATATCTCTATATAATCCGTCCGCCGACGCTTTTTGCCGTTGGCTGCCGGTCCATAGTAGGGAATCTTGCCAGTGTAGAAAATGCGCTGCAACAATCCCCGCAACGAATCTTTGCTGAATTTCCATTCTACTTCTTTTCTCTTAAGCATGTTTTTGTTGCGGAATTTTACTAGACGCCCATCATCTAAGGGATGTTCCTGCTTGTTAAGCATGTCGGCGATTTCGCACATTGAATAGTCCCCTGATCCATACCACGCATAGATTAATTTCACGGCAACACTCTCAATAGGATGTGCAATTAATGTTTTGCCGTCACTGCGATCAGGCTGACCGTAACCTGGGCAGTACCCTTTGCCATTTGGATGCGTGCAGCGCGAGCATAGGCCGTTGCAATATCCAAAGGTTAAACTGCCGTTCCATAGTCCTTTGCGTGCCCTTTGACGTTTTCCTTTGCGAGTCTCTTGGCGTAAGTTGTCAATGTAAATTTCTGCCAGCATCCCTAACATAGTCAATGTGAGCTTGCCCCAAGGAGTGGTGAAGTCGAGTTGTTCCTGCACAGAAACAAACGACACACCCCAATTGTCTCATTCATCTAAAGCTTTGAGTAACCCATTGAGATGACGATAGAAACGATCTATCTTGTCGGCAATAATCACATTAAACTTGCCTGCTTGAGCATCCTCCATCAGTTGCGCGAGAGCAGGGCGTTGGCTATCCTTCTTGGCTGAAATACCAGCATCAGTATAAATTTCGACCAGTTCCCACCCGCGAGACTGTGCATATTGGCGGATATGCACTGCTTGAGCTTCAAGGCTATGCCCATCCAGCTGATCGCGCATCGAAACCCGGCGGTAGCCAACGGCACGGCATGTGATATTATCCATTTGGCAAACTCCATTATTGATGTAAAGAGATGTTGCTTAATATAACCCCTAATTACATCTGAAGACACATGCCGCCATCGAAACCTCTTTCCACCGTGCGTCGTTTGGCGAAGCAACGGAAATATGATCCGCAGCCGTTTAACAAGCGGTTGCTTGAACTCCTAGCCGAGCACAATGAGTCCTATCGCGAGGCGGGACTTAAAGCCGATCTAGATCATCAAGCGATTCGAAGATATTTATCGGGGCGACGACCTGATCTCAATGCTTGTATCTTGCTAGCCGATCATTTTGGCTTGAATCCAAACGAGTTGTTGGAACTTGCGGGATATCCGCCGATGAAGATATTTGACGTTAAGATGGCCAGCGTCGAGCGGCTGCCCACCGAAGCGGCCGACGTGGCGATGGATATTGCGCGGATTGCCAGCCCTGCGACTCGCAAGGCAGTGGCTCAAGCGATCCGCACATTGCTGAGGAAGTATTTTGAGGCGGAATAACAACCAGATATCCTGAAGGAAAGATCTGGCTGCTATCTAGTGTTTCCAACAGCTCAAAGATTCTCGGGGATTTTTAGGAGTTGGTCGAACGGGCTGTTAACTCTGATCTTCCGGATCTGTGCTTCTTGATCAATGAACACATCCGTAAACATGATGCGTATTAGCGCGGATTGTTCAACGCGCTCCAACTGACCCCATAGCCGCCCGAAATCATTTATCAATGGCAGGATCGCAGCGGAGTCCATGTGCCTAAGCGGACTAGCCTGTGCCAGCTTGCGCGCCAACCCATCGCTTTTTTGATCGAACTGCGCCCGGGTTATTATGCCCTTCTCGAACATGGTTTGCGTGTTTCCTAGTGCTTGCCGCAAGTTGTGCTGTTCACGTTCGAACTCAATCAATCCGTCGTCGTTTAGGGTGTAAGCCACAATTTGGTCAAGCCACTCGGCTGGAATGACGAATTGTTTTACCATGTTGAAGATGGCTTGTTGCGCCGGCTCAAGCGGGATAAACGATTTATGCTTCGTAATGAGCTCTTCATCCAATAACGAATTGGGGACAGATTCTAATTCCCCGATTTGCTCCAGGTTGCTGTTGGATCGTTCTAATCGCTGCTGTTGGCTATACTTGTGCAGAAGAGCGCAGCGTAGCCCATCGCGCCCTTGCGAATTCTTGACGCCCTGTAGATTGGAGAGCCGCCGATCATGTTCGTAACATACCCAACAGCGGCCGCTGCCGTAGAACAAAGACTGTTGTTTAGGTTTGTTTTTCGAGATGGGAGTGGTGCCCCTCCTTTGACGGCGTTGCTGACTCTCTTGCCATAATGTGAAAGGATAGATGGCTTCGTGCTTGCCCCTGATCAGCTCAATAGGCGTGCGCGCATTGCCCTGCAATTTCGATGAGCGCTTGCGCTTAGGATGTTCGACATCATCCTCCATATCTAATGGCGGCCGTGGGTAACGTGCCACCATTCCCGCTGGAAATGGATTTTTCAAGATGTCACGGATGGTATCGCGGGAGAACGGTCCGGGCGGGAATCGCCCGCGAATGCCACGTGTGCGGAAATGAATTTGTGTTCCGTCTGGCAGCACAAAATCATGACGATTCAAATAGTCGGCAATTTCCAGATCGCTCCAGCCATCGGCAGATAAACTGACAACCAGCCATACGGCATGTGAATCTATTGGATGTTGAATGGGTATGCGCTCATGAGTCCAATCTGCTTGCCCAAAACGCGGGCAATAGCCCTTGCCATTTGGATCTAAGCAGGTGGAACAGTTGCCCCGACAATAGCCGTGGCTTAAGTTGCCATTTGGAAGACCTGCTTGCGCCCGCGCCATTTTGGACTCGCGAGTCCGTTCGCTTGTATAGCGGACGTACATTTCCGCTAAAGCCCCTAGGACATATAAAACCAACCGCCCCCATGGCGATTCAGTGTCAATGTGTTCCGTGACGGAAATCAGGCGCACGTTGTGCCGCTGTATCAAACGAATGAAGCCCAGCAGGGACTCGAGATTCCGATATAGCCGATCCAGGCGGTGGATAACGATAATTTTGAATTTCCCTGCCTGCATATCGCGTATGAGACGTTGCAATCCGTCACGGCGACTGTGCCGTCCCGTGCGATCGGGATCGGTGTAAACATCATGGATCCTCCAACCCTTGGAGCGAGCATATTCTTCAGAACGATCCGGTTGGATTTCCATAGAGTAACTGTGGCTATGCTTATCAAGTCGTGATATGCGGACATACACGGCCGCCCATTCCGACTCCGGCGGCGACGAAGGCGGGTGTTCTGTTAACAACTTCTCCACGTCTCCGCGAAGGTTGTCGGTTGGTTGACATCTGGAGCTGCTTTTCTGATTTTGTTTATGTTCCATTTTTTTTCTCATTCTTTCTCTCTGAACTCTCACACGGATTCCGTTCATCTTCCAATTTAGATACCACTGGCTTGGGTAACGTGACAGCCGCGGATTTACTCCCTGAGGAAATACGTCGAAGAGCGGTTGCAAGTTCTTGGCAAAAGCCATGTATTGAGCGTCGCGTTGCGATGGTCTGTTGTGTCATCGTGTGTTATTCTTTTATTCAAAATCTTCCAAGAACGTATCACAAAACGCCGCAGAGACCTCCTGTTTTTTGGGAAGTTTTTTGGGCTGGATTGTCGGCGGTTTGTAAGGGATTTCTTTTTTAGAGGAACGCCAACATGCGATCATCCACCATACAAGATATACTTCTTTTCGAAAGAATCACTCAAGCAGCAACCTCTGACTATCAACTTCGGCACGGGGTCAGTAGGTTACTAACCTCCCGTGAATTTTTTAAGAAACAAACGCGGAAAGGTGTAAGCTCGGTTCCTAAAGCGATGGCGGGAACGGAATTTCTGACTGTCAAGAGTTTCAAAAACATTGTGGAATTATTGGCTGGTTATAATGGGCTCGGAACCGAATCGGAGATTAGGATGTATGCCAAGGCGGCAGGTAGATGCTTTGTTGATGCGTTGCAAGGTACGTGGTGGGAAGATATTAGATTGAGACTTAAGCCCGCGCAGGAGGAAATTTTATCGAGTCTTGAGCGCGCCGCCTCTCTGGACGAACAATACTCTAATCTATCCCGTGATCAGCAACTGCAGACACGATCGCTGGGGGTGTTGCCACATCTCGAATCTTATAAACTATTCGTCTTTGTCGCGTTGTGGAAAGTGAATGAAGAACAGGCTCGGAGCACCCTTAGCACCATGGAAAAAAGGGGTTGGGTAAAGCAGTATCGTGATGGTTGGCAAATCCCCTTGCCTGTGCTTAACTACTGTGCAAAATTGCTTCAGGACACGCCATCCTATGAACGAAAGCAAACCAATAGGTGGCATGAACGCGCCTTGAAATCGCCGGACTACTTGGCGTATGTTTTCCGATTTCGGGCATGTGGTGATTTTCGTCGAATGTGGCGCTTCAACCTTTCGGTGTGGGAAACCATCGAGCGTGTTCTAGAACGTTTGTGGCGACCGGACACTGCTTCCGATTTGTTGTTTCGTGCACGCGGCAACTATTCCCATTTAAACTCATGTGACTATCTTTTGCTTTGGGAGTCCTCGAAGCGCGATATCTTTACTAATTACGTCGCGATTTTTAGCCTTGTGTCTTTCGTCTTATCGATCCTTATGACCTGCTGGCTTTCGACTAGCCCGCTGAGCACGTTACGTCTCGCGAGTATTTTTCTTGTGATGCTGGGTTTGGTGCTTGGCATATATTATCTTATTTTGGGCATTTTCTACTGCTGCAAGGATCTACCGCGGTTTTATCGCTTGCTACCCTAATGCTTGATTCGCTAGCCGTACCCGATGAAATCCAAACGACTGCGGTAGAACATTGTCATCTTGTGTTAGGCATCGCGCTCAAGTAGGTTTGAACATAAGCCTTCACTTGCCTCTCTCTTCCCTTCGCCTTATACTCCCCTCTAAGATTGTGCGACATTTCCCCCGTCGCCGTTTTGAGGGGAGTTTTCTTTACCCTCTTCTCTTCATCAAGTGAATAGTGTGCCGTGAGGTGGTTATGCCTGACGAAACTGCGAAACAACTTGCGCAACTCAAAAAGGCGTTTGACTCGGGTGTGATTGACGAGAGCACCTATCGAAGCGCTGTCTCTGCATTGGAGCGTCAATCACGCGTCGAGAATTCCGCCTCGGGCGCGGTTGCCACCAGCCGCGGTGTCGCCGCCGGTGAAAGTGGAGTCGCCGTTGGCGGCGACGTGCATGGCAACATCATCATCAATCCGCCGCCCACCGAACACGCCCTCTCACTCCCCGAAGCATTACGCCATTACCTCAATCACCTCATCGAAGAACATCAACGTCTGCGCTTGCAGGGCATCCGCGCCGGCAGTCAGCCCATGAGCATTGATTTAGAAAAAGTGTATATCTCGCTCACGGCGATTGAGAAAGGTCGCGTGGTAGAGACGCGCCACGTAGAGACGTTGCATGCAACATCTCTACAAAGCGGCATCCTCACCATCGCCGTTACGTTGGGACGCTACAAGCGTTTAGTGATCATCGGCGACCCCGGCAGTGGCAAGACCACATTGCTGTCGTATCTCGCTCTTACGTATGCCCGCACCTTGCGCGATGGCGCAAATACAGTGAAGGAACGTTTGCAGTTGGATGAACGCGAACACTTGCCTATCCTTTTACCTCTGCGCGACTTCGGGCGGCATCTCAAAGAGAATTATCACGACCCTAGCAAAGACGGTGCAGCGTTGTTGCTCAACTATCTGCGTCAGTATTACGAAGGGCAAGATATTGCGTTGCCCAAAGATTTCTTCTCGTCGCATCTCGAAGAGGGTCAGGCTGTTGTGTTGCTCGACGGCATGGACGAAGTGGCTGAAGTGAAACTGCGCCAGCGTGTGGCGCGGCTGGTTGAAAAATTTGCTGTGCGCTACAAACACGAAGGCAATCGCTTCATCGTCACCAGCCGCGAAGTGGGCTACGAAGGCGCGGCGCGCATCGGCGAAGACTTTGGCTTGATGAAAGTGCGCGACTTCAACCGTGATGAAGTGCGCCGCTTCGTGCGCGACTGGACTCATGCCGTCGAAGCCACGCTTGCCAGACACGACACGCCCGAACTGCAACGCCTGGCAAACGCCCAAGCCGAAAAGCTCATCACGGCAATCGAAAGCAACCCGCGCGTGAATGATTTGGCAGTGAACCCTTTACTGCTCACCGTCATTGCGCTCGTGCATCGTTACCGCGCTTCATTACCCGACCGCCGCTCGGAGTTATACGAAGAAGCGGTGGAAGTCCTTTTGGGTAAATGGGACGAAGCCAAAGGGATGGAAACCGAAATGATATTAGCCGGGCGCGCGCTCGATGCCGGCGACCGCCGCAGTTTGCTCGCACCCGTCGCCTTTTGGCTGCACGAGAAGAAGCGCCGCGAGATCGAATTGGACGATCTTCGCAAATTGTTACTTCCACCATTCACCGCGTTAGCCCAACAAGATAAGAATGCCGCCGCGAAAGCCGTCGAACAATTCCTCGACCTGATCAACGAGCGCAGCGGTCTCTTGATTGAACGCGGCACCGGCGTGTATGGCTTTGCCCATCTCACCTTTCAAGAATATCTGGCAGCGCGTGTGGTTGCCGACCGCGAAGACCTGATTGAATATACCTTGAACCGTTTGCCCGACGTATGGTGGCGCGAAGTGATCTTGCTCGAAGCAGGCTTTCTCAGCACGCAGGGCAAACGCCGCGTGACTGAACTGATCCGCGCTATTATGAACGCCGACGTGAAGACCGAGCCCGAACCGTGCCATCACTTGGTGCTTGCCGCCGAATGTTTGTTTGACGTGGGGCAGGCGCGAGTGGAAGGCGACTTGTTGGGTGAAGTGAAAGCCAAACTGCAAAAAGAGGCTGACGCGCCTTTCAAGAAAGGCAACCGCGATCTCATCTTACGTAAAGTGGTTGCCACCAGCGCTTTGGGTCGCATTGAGAGCGGCACCTTAAGTAGCGCAGGCAAGTATTGGAAGCTGCCACACGGCGAACCGGAATGGGTGACGGTACCCGCCGGAGAATTTTGGATGGGGAGTGACCGAGGTGATAGCGATGGAAGACCTTTGCATCGCGTTCATGTCTCCGAGTTTCAAATTGCCAAAGTGCCAATCACCAATGCTCAATATGCCTTGTATGTGGCTGCTGCCAAAGTAGAATCGCCGCCGCATTGGGAAAAAGGACAACCGCCAAAGAACAAGGAGAATCACCCAGTGGTGTATGTGAGTTGGCACGATGCGCGAAATTATTGCGCGTGGTTGAGTGACAAGATTAACCGTGAAGTGCGCCTGCCCACCGAAGCCGAATGGGAGAAGGCAGCGCGCGGCGATAAAGATAAACGCGAGTACCCGTGGGGCGATGAATGGCAGGAGATGCGCTGCAACTCTGATGAGTTGGGTTTAGGTGACACTTCACCTGTTGGTGTTTTTAACAACGCCAGTCCTTACGGATGTTTAGATATGGTGGGCAATGTGTGGGAGTGGACGAGAAGCTTGCGTGGGAAGTTAAAGAAAGATTACTCACTTGAGACTCAATTCAACTACCCTTATAAAGTTGATGATGGACGCGAGAACCTAAACGCCGGGGATGAATTTGCGCGCGTGGTGCGCGGCGGGTCGTTCGGCGACCGTCGTGGGGGCGCGCGCTGTGCGTTTCGCTTCGACGCCCGCCCGGGCTACCGCAACGCCTACATCGGTTTTCGGGTAGTGGTCTCCCCTATCTCTCGCACTTGAATCTCTGATCCCTGACGCCCCTGATCTCTGTGGGGATGGGGTTTGGGGAAGGGGCGGTGTTTGCCCCTTCCCCAACGAAAGAGTTTTATGAAACCTTACACCAATCTTTATCCTCAAGTGTGCAGTTGGGAGAATCTTTTGCTAGCCTACGCCAAAGCGCGCAAAGGCAAACGCGGTCAAACGCCGGCTGCCTCGTTTGAACGTAAGCTCGAAGACAATTTGATTGAGCTGCGTAATGAACTTGTGGCGCGCACCTATCAGCCCGGCGCGTACCATAGCTTTTATATTCATGAACCCAAGCGCCGTCTGATCTCCGCCGCGCCGTTTCGGGACCGCGTGGCGCATCATGCGTTGTGCAACATCATCGAACCGATCTTCGAGCGCAGCTTCATTTTCGATTCGTATGCCAATCGCAAAGAAAAAGGCACGCATCGCGCTATTGATCGGGCGCAGTTTTTCGCGCGGCGCTATGAATACGTCCTGCAGTTGGACGTGACGCAGTTCTTCCCCAGCATTGACCACGCTTTGCTGCGCGATGCGTTACAGCGCAAAATCGGCGACGCTGACGTGTTGAACTTGTGCGCGGTGATTATGCGGAGCGGCGTTGGCGTGCAGACGGAAGAATACGATATGGTGTATTTCCCCGGCGATGATCTGTTTGCGGCGCGCCGCCTGCGTGGGCTGCCCATTGGCAACCTCACCTCGCAGTTCTGGGCAAACGTTTATCTCAACGCCTTCGATCATTTCGTCAAGCGCGAGTTGAAGTGTCCCGCTTACGTGCGCTATGTGGACGACCTACTGCTCTTCGCCGACGACAAACGCTTGTTGTGGCAGTGGCGCGATGCGGCTTTAGGCTATTTAGCCAAGCTGCGTTTGACGGTTCATGTTGAGCGGGCAGCGCCTTACCCGTCACGAACGGGCATACCGTTTTTAGGCTTCAACATTTTTCCAGAACACCGCCGTTTGAAATCGCAGAAAGTGATCTCCTTTCGTCAGCGTCTGCGAACACGTTTGGCAGATTATGCCGCTCGACGAATTACTATTGACGAAGTACATGCCACCGTGCGCGGTTGGATCAATCACGTGCGCTACGGTGATACGTGGGGTTTGCGCCGCGCCGTCTTTGGCGGTTTCACCTTATAAGGACTCTTACATGGACTCTTCTCCTCTGTTTGCCCGCACGTTTGATTTCGTTTCGTGGCTTCTGCCTCGCACGCAAGATTTTCCGCGCCCGCATCGCTTTGGCCTCACTCAGCGTTTACAATCTGCCGCGTTCGATTTCCAAGAATTGATTGTGGAAGCCGAAGCGCTGCGCGGCGGCAAACGCTTGGAGCGTCTGCGGTTGGCCGATGCGGCGTTGGGCAAAGTGCGTTTGTATTTGCGTTTGTGCCATGCGTGGCAGTGGCTGACAGCGGGTCAATATGAACACGCCGCGGGCATGGTCACGGAAATAGGGAAGTTATTAGGCGGGTGGTTGAAAGCGAGTAGCGGCATCCACGGAGAGTGATCTCCGAATGCAGGGACAAGCCGATGGAGGCGCGTGGTGCGCGGCGGGTCGTTCAACAACAATCGTAGGAACGCGCGCTGTGCGTATCGCAACAACAACCACCCGAACAACCGCAACAACAACATCGGTTTTCGGGTAGTGGTCTCCCACACCTGTCTTTTTTTGCCGGAAATGCGGTTGGGCTGCGGCTCGACCGCCGAGGCGCCCCTAGAGAGATGGCGCGGCTTGCGCCCTGATCGCAGTCGAGCAACTGGACTCGGTCGAATACAAAAGAGGCTCGTGTTTTATTCTTAGGTGAACTCAACGCGAGCCGACCAAAAATTTTTTGGCGAGAGTGCTATGGCTAAATCTTCTTCTAAACCTAAAAGCAAGATCAAACGCTCCGCGAAAACGCGCATGACCAACAGAGGTTCGGGCGCGGTTGCTGCGCGCGGCGGCGTGGCGGCGGGCAAAGGCGGTGTGGCGGTGGCGGGGAGTGTTAAGGGTGATGTCGTTATCAACAACATCACCAAAATATATGCCGCTAAAGATCGCCAGAACGCTAAGCTCTTCTTGCGCCAATATTTCAGTTGGGTGGTCAACGATTGCGCGCCGCTCAAACTCAAAGCAATTGATCAGAGCGCCTCACGGCCTGGACGTGAGCCGTTAGGCTTGGCGAACGTATACGTTGACCTGTATTTGGAATTGCAGATTCCGCAGAAGATGTCATTGACAAAATACTTGGCGGCGCCCGTTTCGCATGAAATGACAGAAATGCCGCGCGAGCGTCAAGAGCTGCGGCGTGTTTCGGTGTTAGAAGCTTTCACCCATCACACTCAGTGTGTGTTGTTAGGTAAGCCCGGCTCGGGCAAATCTACTTTTGGCGCTTACCTTGCGCTCAGTTTAGCCGAAGCGGGCTTGGGGAACAAAGAGGCGCTGAAACGATTAGGCAAAGAGTGGAAGGGTGGCGTTTTACTGCCTATCCGCGTCACCCTGCGCGAGTTTGCCGCTTTGCTGCCTGTTCCATTGCCCAATGGCAGCGCCGCTCTGCTTTGGCAGTTCATCCTGGATGACATGAAAAAGCACGCCACACTGAATGACGAAAATCTGTTGAAGGAGATCGTAACGAAGCGCGGCGCGCTGTTTGTGTTGGACGGCTTGGACGAAACAGGAGATGCCGCCCGCCGTGCCTGTGCCTTGGAGTGCGTTGCCGATTTTATCCGCGCTTATTCTCAGTGCCGCTTTCTCATCACCGCGCGCCCTTACGCTTGGGCTGAGACCGAACAACGCATCGCCGATCTGCCAGCCGTTTATACCCTCGATGACTTTGACGCCGAACAGATCAGGTTGTTTATTGCTCATTGGTATGACTCGCTGGCTTCGCTGGGTTGGATTACGCCTGATGAATCTCAAAACAAAAAAGTGGAATTGCAGGGCGTAGTGCGCCGCCCCGATCTTTATGCGCTGGCGAAGAATCCGCTTTTGCTCACGCTCATGGCGACGCTCCACAGCAACCGCACTCGTTTACCCGATGATCGCGCTGAACTGTATAACGAAGTGGTGGAGCTGCTGCTGCAACGCTGGAATGAAAACATCGGAGCGGATCGCAGTTTGATCAACGAATTGGGTGTGCCAACCCTGACAATGGCGAATATTCGCGGCGCGGTCGAGCGTCTGGCGCTGCATGTTCATCAGGCAAATGTCGGCAACGAAGGCACAGCTGATATTTCCGAGACGGAATTGATTGAGGAGTTCCGCGATCTATTGGGCGGTAGCCGCGATAAAGCTGAACGGTTAGTGGATTACATCGAGAAGCGTGCCGGTTTGCTTTTGGGGCAGGGCGCGCGCAACAAAATTCGTTTGTTCACCTTTCCGCATCGCACTTTTCAAGAATTTCTAGCGGGCTGCGCTTTGGAAGCCGACGAACACTTTGAAGAGCTGGTCTTAGAGAAAGCTTACAGCCACCCGGCGCATTGGCGTGAAGTGCTGCGCTTTGCTGCCCGCCGCGCTCGCGAAAATCGCGGCACTTCGGCGGCGCATGATTTAGTGCATGATCAGAGTCTCGCTGAATATCGCCGCGCCGGTATGCAGCCCGCGGAGAAGGATTGGCTGGCGGCGATTGTAGCGGGCGAGATGCTTTTAGAGATTGGCGCGGCGGCCGTGCGCAGTCGCGAACACTATCGGGTGAAGAGCGATCATGTGGTGAGTTGGTTGGTTGGATTAGTTGAGAATGGCGCCCTACCGGTTAAAGAACGCGTGCGGGCAGGTGATGTGTTGGGCAAGTTGGGCGACCCGCGCAACTTTGATGAGTTCCGCACAGTGCCGGCTGGCAAGTTCTGGATGGGCAATGCGAATAAAGATTTCCCATCGGCTCTTGACGAGACGCCGGAGCATGAAGTGCATGTGGGAGAATTTCAAATCGGCAAATATCCAGTGACAGTAGGGCAGTGGAAAAAGTTTGTAGAGGCGACGAAATATGAATGTCACCCCGCTTCATTGCACGACGATGATAATAAACCTGTTAGCGTTGTATCGTGGCACGATGCGCGCGCCTATTGCGCTTGGCTGACGAATGAACTGCGTCGAACCAATACCATTAGTGATGATCAGGAAGTTCGCTTGCCTACCGAATCTGAATGGGAGAAAGCGGCGCGCGGCACTGACAAGCGTATTTGGACGTGGGGAAATGATTTTGACGAGGAGACGATCAAAGCCAATATTAATGAAGTGGGTATTAGGCGCACTTGCGCTGTTGGAATCTTCCCCGATGGCGTTTCGCCCTATGGCTGCCACGATATGATCGGCAACGTGTGGGAGTGGTGTCAAACTAAACCAAAGAATTATCCTTATCAAGCGGATGAGCGAGAGCAAGTGGATGCGAGTAACGATACCCGCGTGGTGCGCGGCGGGTCGTTCGGCTTCAATCGTGGGTACGCGCGCTGTGCGTTTCGCAGCTACTACCGCCCGTACAACCGCTTCGGCAGCTTCGGTTTTCGGGTAGTGGTCTCCCCCATCTCTCGCAGTTGAATCCCTGATCCCTGACACCCCTGATCTCTGTGGGGTGGGGGTTTGGGGGAGGGGCGTTGTTTGCCCCTTCCCCAACGAAAAATATTTTAAGGAGAGTGAATTATGCAAATCGATCCAGAAACCGCTGTTACTGTTGCCGC
>Ga0172368_10005719_pt1 | contig 13716 bp, 9 predicted proteins | sample Lak11m_FD_114540 | JGI IMG/M metagenome (GOLD analysis project Ga0172368, IMG submission 114540) | Freshwater microbial communities from Kabuno Bay, South-Kivu, Congo - kab_022012_11m | ecosystem: Environmental > Aquatic > Freshwater > Lake | place: Democratic Republic of the Congo: South-Kivu...
ATGAAAAATCATATCATTGTTTTGATGACAATATTCGCATTTGCGATGCTGATGTCATCGTGCTCCCCCAAAACAATACCACAGGATAGGCAAAATATGACCTGGACCTGTCCGATGCATCAAGAGGTTATCAGCGATAAACCCGGAACCTGCCCGAAATGCGGAATGGAACTTGTCGCTGAAAAAGGCAAATCCGGCCACAATCATAAAAACGGTAAGATGAACTCGGGCAGCGGTCATGATCATAGCGGCGGCGGATGTGGTATGATGAAGTAACCACTGGTATTAATTTAATAAGTACTAATTTTAACATTTAATTTGAATGAATATGAAAACTAAAATTGTTGCATTAATCATGACCTGCCTTTTCGCAGGTAGTTCAAATATCCTGTCGGCCCAGAATGCCGCGCATGACATGAAGGGTCACAATATGAACATGAGCCAGTCTTCACAGTCGGCTAAACCGGCCACAGGCAAGACGGATTCTGTTAAGGTGATGGGAAATTGCGGTCAATGCAAGACCCGGATCGAAAAGGCAGCTATGTCGGTCAGCGGTGTGAAGAGCGCCAGCTGGGACAAGCAGACAGAAATGTTGCACCTGGTCTTTACTGGTGACAATAAGACTGTCGAAGTCCAGAAAGCCGTTGCCAAAGCAGGACATGATACCGGGCCGTACAAGGCGACCAAAGAGGCGTATAACACCCTGCCTGGTTGCTGCCAGTACAGGGATGAATAATCCAGATGTGATCCCGGCAAGTATTGTAGTAAGTGTGAATTAAAAATCAGAATCGTATGCTATTTAACCGGCTTGTCAAGTATTTCCTCGATAACAGACTTGTGACGTTCATCTTGTTTATGACTTTCCTGGTCGGAGGAATCATCACTGCCCCGTTCAACTGGAATCTGGATTTCCTCCCGCGTAATCCGGTTCCGGTTGACGCAATTCCTGATCTCGGAGATAACCAGCAGATTGTTGCCACCGAGTGGATGGGCAGATCCCCCAAGGATATCCAGGACCAGGTCACCTACCCGCTGACTACAGCCTTGCTGGGAATACCCGGAGTCAAGACGATCCGGAGCACATCCATGTTTGGAATGTCATTCATCTACATCATCTTTAAAGATGGGATCGACTTCTACTGGAGTCGTTCCCGCATCCTTGAAAAGCTGAACTCACTTCCGTCAGGTACTTTGCCGGTTGGAATTCAACCAACTCTTGGGCCCGACGCCACAGCTCTGGGCCAGATCTTCTGGTACACGCTTGAAGGTCGAAACCCGAAGACCGGCCAGCCCAATGGCGGCTGGAATCCGGAAGAGCTGAGGACCATCCAGGATTTTTATGTGAAGTATGGCCTTGCTACAGCTGAAGGTGTATCGGAAGTTGCTTCTGTCGGCGGGTTTGTAAAGGAGTACCAGGTCGATCTTGACCCGGATGCACTGAAGGCCTACGGTGTTTCTGTGATGGATGTGATGAATGCAGTGAAGAAAAGCAACCTTGACATCGGAGCTGAGACCATAGAGATGAATAATGTCGAATACATCATCCGTGGTCTGGGTTACGTTAAAAACCTCTCAGATGTTGAAAATTCAGTCGTTGCAGTCAGGAACAACGTGCCGGTCAGGGTCAAGGATGTTTCGGTAGTCTTATTTGGTCCGGCGACCCGCAGGGGAGGACTGGATAAATCAGGATCGGAGGCAGTAGGCGCCGTGGTTGTAGCACGGTATGGCAGCAATCCTCTCGAGGTGATCAATAATATTAAGGAGAAAATCAAAGATATAGATGCAGGACTGCCGCAGAAGACATTACCTGACGGGAGTATTTCCAAAGTCACCATTGTTCCTTTCTATGACCGAACCGGCCTGATCAAAGAGACGATCGGAACGCTGGAAACGGCATTGACGCATGAAATTCTCATCAGCATCCTGGTCATCATAGTCCTGGTGATGAACCTGCGTTCCTCGTTCATAATTGCCAGTCTGCTGCCAATTGGAGTGATAATGACCTTCATCGCCATGAAAGCTTTCGGCGTGGATGCCAACATTGTCGCATTGTCGGGTATTGCCATTGCCATCGGCGTCATGGTCGATATGGGAATTGTAGATGTGGAGAATATTACCAGGCATCTGGAAATGCCGGAAAACCACAACGCGAAGGGGAAGCATTTGCTCAAAGTGATTTACGATGCCTCCTGTGAGGTAAGAGCAGCAGTTGTCACCGGATTGGCTACTACCATTGTTAGCTTTTTACCGGTATTTGCCATGGAAGCGGCCGAAGGCAAGCTTTTCCGCCCGCTTGCCTTCACCAAGACATTTGCTCTTGGCGCATCTTTTCTTCTCGGCATCATTGTTTTGCCCACACTGGCTTACCTGATATTCTCCATTAAATTCGACAGGAAGAAGATACGGCGGATTTGGAACAGCATCCTGATCTTTGCCGGACTCCTCTTTATCATAATATGGGGAACATGGATCGCCGTGGCCATGATCGCAATCGGTATCAACAACCTGCTTGCCTTCAGATGGCAGGGCAAACGCATAGGATTCCCGAATCATATCAACATCGCGATTACCCTGCTTGTGGCCCTCTGGTATCTTTCAGTCGAATGGCTGCCGCTTGGTGCTCATAACAGTACCCTGGCTAATTTTCTGTTTGTCGGTGGTATCGTCGCGGTTATTTTGTCGGCACTTATGCTTATGGTTCACTTTTACACTTCGATCATGCGCTGGTGCCTCGCCAATAAATGGAAGTTCCTGACTATCCCGGGACTTGTTCTGCTTTGGGGTATGATGGTATGGCAGGGATCGGACAGGATCTTTGGTGTCGTGGCATCAGGAATGGAGAAGGCGGGCTGGAAAACTTTCCGGCAAACAGCAGTATGGACTGGATTTACCAACCTTTTCCCCGGTACCGGAAAGGAGTTCATGCCATCCTTGAATGAAGGTTCGTTTCTGCTCATGCCAACCAGCATGCCACACTCCAGCATTGTGAAAAACCTTCAATATATTGAGATCCTTGATAAGCGGCTTTCCATGATCCCGGAAGTTGAAGTGGCTGCCGGAAAATGGGGCAGGGTTAATTCTGCCCTTGATCCTGCACCGGTTCAGATGTTCGAGAATACGATCAACTACCGGCCGGAGTATATCCTGAATGAAGACGGCCACAGGGAAAGATTTAAAACCGATGGTCATGGAAGTTTTTATCTGGATATTCCTAAGATACGGGCTGAGTTGAAAAGTATCGGAGATACGATTGAAATACGTGGAAATACAGTTGAAAAACATGGAAATACACTTGATCCCAGGAATATTCAGGAGGTAAAATTTGATCAGGCTGAACAGAAGTTTTCATTGATGGTTGACGGAAATTTGATTGATATTCAGGTTAGCAGAACAGCTCATGACACAGCGTATTTCAACCTTAATTCAATTGTATTTCAAAATATTGCCGGTAACATCTCCGAGTTCCTGATAAAAGATAAGACTGGCGAGTATTTTCGTCAGTGGAGACCGCAAATAAAGAAACCGCTGGATATCTGGAACGAGATCGTGAAGGTCACCAATATACCGGGTCTTACTTCCGCTCCTAAGCTTCAGCCGATTGAAACCCGGCTTGTCATGCTATCCACAGGGATGCGGGCTCCAATGGGTTTAAAAGTTTATGGTCCTGACCTGGAAACCATTCAACAAGCCGGTCTTGAACTGGAGAAGGCATTAAAGGATGTTCCATCAGTCAAACAGAGCTCCGTATTCTATGATCGTGCAGTGGGAGCTCCTTACATTGAGATCAGGCTCAACCGGGAGGCAATGGCACGCTACGGGATGTCCATCAACGATGTACAGGAGATTTTGCAGGTTGCCGTAGGTGGCATGTCCCTAAGCACATCTGTTGAAGGGCGCGAACGGTTTCCACTGAGGGTCAGGTATGCCAGGGAGCTCAGGGATAATCCCGAGGATTTGAAACGGATCCTGATCCCATCAATGAACGGCGTGCAAGTTCCCCTTGGAGAGATCGCGGATATCGGTTATACCACCGGCGCCCAGATGATCCGAAGCGAAAATACATTCCTGGTCGGTTACGTGATCTTCGACAAAGTCGAAAACAGGGCGGAAGTGGATGTGGTTGAAGATGCAGCCGCGATTCTGAAACAGAAGATCGATAACGGTTCTCTGAAGCTTCCTCCCGGTGTGTCATATAAGTTCGCCGGCAATTATGAGCAGCAGATACGGGCCACGAAACGACTGATGATCGTCATTCCGATCAGCCTTATCCTGATCTTTCTCCTTCTCTATTTCCAGTTCAGAACCATTACAGCCTCATTTATCCATTTCTCAGGAGTATTTGTTGCGTTTGCAGGAGGATTCATCATGATCTGGCTTTACGGCCAGGGATGGTTCCTGGATTTCTCTATCGCCGGTGTGAACCTGCGGGATCTTTTCCAGATGCACACGATCAATCTTAGCGTGGCGGTCTGGGTGGGATTTATCGCCCTATTCGGGATAGCAACCAACGACGGTGTCATCATGGGTACCTACATTCACCAGGTCTTTGAGGATAAGCATCCCAAAAGTGTTGAAGGTGTTCGAGAAGCGGTAATCATAGCCGGGAAAAAGCGTGTCAGGCCGGCCATGATGACCACGGCTGTTGCCGTCATTGCATTGCTGCCGGTACTCACATCTACTGGAAAAGGAGCTGACATCATGGTTCCCATGGCAATCCCTACATTCGGAGGAATGGTCATTCAGGTTATGACCGTCTTCGTCGTACCCCTGTTTCAGGCAATATGGAGGGAGAGGACGGTTAAATAATTTTATCAATCAGACCAAAGATGAAAACGAAAAATCGTAATAACAGGTACAGCAGGAAAAAAATAATATTACTTCTATTGTATTTCTATTGTATTTCCACGTATTTTCATGTATCTCAATCATTCGCTCAGCTGCCTTCCGACTCTCTGATCCATTATCTTGAAATTGCGGCACAAAATAATCCAACCGTGCTGCAGCGGTTTTCAGAATACAAGGCTGCCCTCCAGAAGGTACTCCAGGTTGGCGCTCTGAATGACCCGGAATTCAATGCAGGAGTTTTCATCCAGCCGATGGAGCTTGTAGAAGGCAGGCAATATGCCGATTTTCAGCTCATGCAGATGTTCCCCTGGTTTGGCACCCTGAAGGCGGCAAAGGATGAAATGAGCCTGATGGCTAAAGCCAGGTACGAATTGTTCAGGGATGCCCGGCTGCAGGTATTTTATGACGTTCAGCGTACCTGGTATGAGCTCTATAAGATCAGCAAGGAAAAGAATATATCCGAAAAGAATATGCAACTACTGAAAACAATTGAGCGTCTAGCGATTGTAAGGTTCAAGACTGCTTCGCCGGGAACCGGTGGATCGTCCAATTCTTCCTATGGCGCTTCTTCGTCCCTTATTCAGCAATCCAATAATACGGGATCAAACGGTATGCAAAGCATGGGAGGCGGACAATCGAATCTGTCGTCAGTGCCTTCCGCTTTTTCGTCAATGCAACCGGATGGGATGGGATCATCCCCCGAAGGCGGAAGCCTTTCCGATCTGTACCGGATCCAGATCGAGATGGGTGAACTTGGTAACAACATAGCTCTGCTTGAAACGCTGAAAAATACCGTTCAGGCAAGGTTCAACAGTTACCTGAACCGGCCGGTTGAAATGCAGGTTGATATCCCGGACACCCTGGTCGCAGACACCTTAAATATCTCTCATTCTGCAATTCAGGACAGCGTATTAAAAAATAATCCCATGCTGGGAATGCTCTGGTATGAACAGCAATCCATTGATGCCCGTCAGAGAATGGCTACACGCATGGGATTGCCGATGTTCGGCGTAGGGGTGGATTACTCCCTGATCGGAAAAAGCGATATGTCCACTTCATCGATGAACGGCAAGGATATGATCATGCCCATGGTCAGACTTACCCTTCCGGTCTACCGCCAGAAATATAATGCGCTGAAAAAGGAAGCAGATTTACTGAAAATTGCGACCAGTGAGAATCTTAAGGCTACTGCCAACTCTCTTCAGGCGGAATATTACCAGGCTCTTCAGCTTTATCTTGATTCAAAGCGAAGAATAAACTTGTACTCAAGCCAACTGCAGCTTGCCAGGAAGACACTCGATCTCATGCTGGTCAGTTTCTCCACTTCCGGCGGAAGCCTGACCGATATCCTCAGGATCCGTCAGCAGACGCTGGATTACGAACTGAAGAGCATCGAAGCCGTGGCCGATCTGAATACTGGAACGGCATGGATAAAGCGATTGATGGCAGTCAACGAGAATTGAGATATGTGGAAGCACATTGAAATATATTGAAATAAGAAGCAGATAAGGATAATAAATAATAGACAAATGAAACTGGATTTTTTGAAATTGGAAATTATCAGAAAGGTGATCATGAACCGGTATGTGCTTTTCGGATTGCTGTTCCTTGCCGGTTTGTTTCTGGGTTGGATACTGTTCCATTCTTCGCATGAACCTGCCGGAGATCAGCAGACCTTATCACAGAGTGGGAAAGAAACCATCTGGACGTGTGCCATGCATCCCCAGATACGGATGGATCATCAGGGTAAATGTCCAATCTGCGGCATGGATCTCATTCCGTTGAACCAGACTTCGGATACCACATTGGATCCTTCTGCCATCCGGCTTACTAAGGATGCTGCCCAGCTGGCTAATGTCATGACATCGGTAGTAACCCGTCAGCAGCCTGTGAAAGAGGTTCGTCTTTACGGGAAAGTGCAGGCAGATGAACGCCTGATTCAGAGTCAGGTTTCCCATCTGCCCGGCAGGATTGAAAAGCTGACGGTAAACTTTACAGGTGAACCTGTAACTAAAGGGCAGGCGCTGGCGGTCATTTATTCTCCCGGTCTGGTCACTGCACAGCAGGAATTGCTTGAAGCAACAGAGATGAAATCCACCCAACCGGAGATTTATGAAGCTGCTAAAGCTAAGCTGCGTCTCTGGAAACTTACAGATAACCAGATAAACAACATCGAAGGATCCGGCAAGGTTCAGGCTGATTTTGAAATTGAATCCAACACGAGTGGCGTGGTTACTTCCCGGAGGGTCAATGCCGGTGATTATGTGGCCGAAGGATCCGTCATCTTCGAGGTTGCGGATCTTTCTCACGTATGGGTACTGTTTGATGCATATGAAAGCGACCTTCCGTTCATGAAGACAGGCGATCAGATCGGTTTTACCGTTCAGGCCATTCCGGGGAAAAACTTCACAGGGAAAATCCTGTTCATCGATCCGGTCATTGATCCGGTGACCCGTGTTGCAAAGGTCAGGGTTGAAATGGACAATTCCTCAGGGATACTAAAGCCCGAAATGTTTGCCACAGGGATCATCGATGCACGGCTTGACAGTCAAGGCAACAGTCTGGTCATTCCGCAGTCCGCCGTATTGTGGACAGGGAAACGATCGGTCGTTTATGTCAAACAACCGGGAACAGATGAGCCGGTGTTCATGCTCAGGGAGATTGAACTTGGTCCCAGACTAACCAACAGCTATGTGGTGGAAAGCGGACTGACTGAGGGCGAGGAGATCGTTACCGAAGGTACTTTCAGTGTGGACGCAGCAGCCCAGCTTGAGGGAAAACCAAGCATGATGAATCCGTCAGGGGGTAAGGTGTCGGCAATGCCAGGGATGGATATGCCCGGAATGGATATGTCAGGGAAAGAAACTTCGACACCCGGTCTGAAAAAGGAATCCTCCGGTCAGCCAATGGGTGATATGATCGGGCATGCTACGTTCCATGTTTCCGGGAACTGTGATATGTGTAAGGCCCGCATTGAAAAAGCTGCCAAATCGGTCGAGGGCGTAAAATCAGCTTACTGGGACGAGAAATCCCGAAAGATCCATGTCGGATACGATGAAATGAAAACCGACCCTACTAAGATCGGGGCTTCGATTGCCAGGGCAGGCCATGATACGGAAAAAATTAAGGCAGACGATAAAGTATACGACGCACTGCCCGAATGTTGCAAGTACAGAAAATAACCTAAACTATTTGAAAATGAATAAAATCCTGGAATTTTTTACTTCAGTTACACTTTTATCGCTTGCCACACATGCAAGCAGCCAGATAGTACTGACAGAATCTGATCTTCCATCAGTTGGAGACGTACAGATAAGCATCAAGGTAGATTCCATTCAGGCGGCATCCCTGTCTGAAGGTCCGGCCGGCGAAAATCACCTATGGAACTTTAGTAACCTTATTCCATGCTGCGGTCTGCCTGCATCAGAGGACACAGTAGAATGGCTCGATGCGCACAATGCAGATCCCGACAATAACTTTCCGGGGGCAACATTGGCTGTAAAAGGCCATTTATACACGTATCATTCTCATGTCACCCACAAGGATGAAACAGTAATACATCACAAATTCTACTTTAAGGATACCGGAGGATTGAAATTCTATAGTACGGATTATCCTGCAAACGCAATCTCTCAGCCATCTCTGCTGGTTCAGCCGTTGCTTGTATACAATGAATTAATTGTTGTCAACACAAGGCTGGTCTTTGAGCTGTCATCTGACAGTCTTCAGAAATTTTCAGTAATTGATTCGATCTTCGCTGATGCATGGGGAACATTGATCACCCCGACAGATACTTTCAGCACCATCAGGTACCGTACGGTTGAATATTCAGTTGATTCTCTTTTTGTGAACGGTTCACTCACATCGACTGCGAATTCCAATGGAACATCGTGGAAATGGTTCACAAATGGCATCAGTTTGCCGGTTTTACAAATCGGTGAAGGGATACTGTCGGCCCAAACCGGTAGCCGGTCAGCGGAATATTCGATCAAATCAGGGAACTTCCTCGGTATCGATGATCCCGTAGCTAACCAATTCCCAGTAAAAGTTTTTCCGAATCCTTTTCAGACTAAAACCACATTTCTGTTAGGAGTGAACCGCTCCTCAAAGCTCTTCCTGGAAATTTGTGACCTGGCAGGTCGCCAGGTGAATCGTGTCGATGGAATCAATTCCACGGAGGTAATTATTGAAAGGGGAAACCTGCCTGCGGGGCTGTACTTTTATAGGATCTTTTCTTCCGGGATTCCCGTTACTTCAGGTAAGCTGATTGTTCAGTAATGAATCACCCGATTCAGGGGTTTTGCTTGAGTGCCGGAAAGGAAAGGTGGTAATAAAGCAGACAAAAAGAAGGCCTTTTGGTTCATCCTGAAGCACTTCACCGATCACCGGGATACCCGGGTCAGGTTCACTTTTGTCCTTTCTCAATATCTGTATTGAGTATTTCGATGAAGATCGGTCAACATTCCTCTGGTGAACTTTTCCTATCATTTAAGTATAATGTGTTGGCATCTTCGGGTGGAAATGTTTAGAAGATCGAGTTTGGCTTCAGGTATTACGGCAAGTTTCTGGCTTTGGGCATCGGGAGAGGCACTATTTCACTTGGATAAGAAATCCCTTGCTTCTTGGAGCGCCTCACGTTTCGATCCGGGGCTTGTTTGTTCCAGTAGTTGGTGATAGAATCTGGCAGCCGTTTGTGAACTGTCAGTTGCGCGGGCAGAACGCGCCGCCCCTAGCAGAGAATTAAAACGTCCGGGATAAAGCCCCAGTGAGCGCTGATAAGCTTTATTGGCTTCGACGGGCATTCCCAACTCGAGAAGCAGATCCCCCAGAAGTTCGTATGCTGGTAATGTCCCGCCAGGGGTGACGGCATGCTTAGGTGTAGATGTTTCCAGTTCGGCCGCCCGGGTCATCAGCGTGATACTCGAGTCACGCAAACCCTCCACATGAGCTACCCACGCCGCAAGCTCAAGACGGAAGACGCGGATATTACGAGCAAAAAGCACCTCCTTTGCATTTGTGGAAACATCCTCCAGTTCTGACAATCGACGCAGCGACCTCTTTGCCCCGGCAACATTTCCCGTACGAACAGATCCCAGACCGCATGCGAACCAGCTGATTGACTCCGGCCACGGGAACTTCTGCCAGTCAACCTGATTGAAAGCGCATGGCACGATGGACGCCGCTTCGACCCACGCTTTTCGCTCAAGGGCGTATCGGGCCTGGGTAAAGGCAAGATGAAAAGCCGTCTTGAAGGTGGGCTCAAGACCCGGTGTATTCTGAAGGCGCTTGAGCTGTGCGGCTGCCGAATCATCCGCACCCATCTGAAGATATGCATAGATCAGATACTCGATGGCGTGGGAGAATTCATCCCAAACAAACTGCCCATGATCACCAGCAGGAAAATCCAGTGCTGCTTCAGCTGCCTTGATATTGCCTCGGACGACCTCTGGCCAGTTACCGAGGCGTGTGTAGATATGGGTAGGCATATGCAGCGCATGGGGATTATGAGGCGCTATTTCCTCGTAGGCACGCAGAATGTCAAGCGACTCATGTTCACGGCCAGGTGCATCATTTGCGTGAATCAGGTAGTGCATGGCACCAGGGTGGCGGGGATTCCCTTTCAGGATATGAAGCAGGATCTCCGCAGCCCTGGCGTTGTTCGGTGATGAGACCTGATCTGGTGGAACCGTTGCAACCAGACTTAGTGCGTAAAATGCAGCGCTTCATCATCATCCGGAAATGCGGCGTAACATTTTTCCATGCCATCCGCCCAGGAGCGAATACGCCTCCAGTAATCACCCGATTCCGGTTCCCGGAAAAATGCCGCGGTAGCGTCGATCAGGAGCTGTTCGCGAAGTGTCGGTGGATTCAACGTTATTGCCTTTTGTATTACTTCCCATCCCCGCTGCAGATCTGCAGGACCGGGCCGCGTCGGCCACACGGGTTGAAACAAGGTCATGGCAATTCCCCAGTAAGCCATAGCACACCCGGAATCCTGTTGAGCTATCCTCTGGAATGCTTCCCTTGCTTGTGGATATGTCATATGGTGTAACAGAATGACTGCATGGTTGAATTGGTTTTGACTGCCGGGTAAGCAAGAAATGGAAAAGTTGACTACACCAAGCGTGTCTTCGCTATGGCGGTTCATCTGACCGTGTGAGGTACCCATTCCGTTGAAAAGTAATACAACCACGATCAACACTCGAATAATGGTCTTCCTATAAATCATGAGAACTCCTGCTTTATCTGGTTATTGAGGTCATTATGAAGTCTGATCAGCAAACCAATGGCAAGTAACGTGAGCGGGTATGAAATATTGCGGATTATGCAGTTGTATCTGATCACCCAGAACGGAACAATGTTATAAGAACTGCAATATCAATACAGTATCGTTAGTACAACTATTGTTGACCTCCGGGCATTAGGAGATCAACGGGTTCTATATGATGGATATCAATGGAGGATTCCTTTATTTAATGAGAGTCATTACAAGCCATGATAACAAAACGAGAGCAACAATGAATCCAGCAATTATTAATCAAGGACACATTGATAGATATACAAATGAATATCATCAATGGGTGTATTGTTTCTAATGAAAATAAAACTTGTGGATCAGGGAAACAGGTTAATCAGATCTGAAATTTGCAAATCTTCTCCAAACGGGTAGAAGTGGAGAGGCTCATCAAACCGGAAAGACGAACCAGGGAAGATAAATTGTTGTTGAATTCCGGGATTTCACTGGAATAATGTTTTTCAGAAAATAATTTTACTAATGGTAATACTTGGTTGTGTGCCCTGTCAACATTGGGATTGATGTATTCTACAGAACAGGATATTAATTGAACAAATTCAATTATATCTCCCTTTTTATGCATCTCGTTAACAACAGAATCGTTAACCTGATACCTTGTAAACAATAAAAACACTATAAGGATAATCAGATTGTAGAGAGTTCCAGATTTTCTAAAGAAGTCCATCGTTATGATTATCAAGATGCTTGCAAAAATACATAAAAAAAAATAACTTTGTTAACTCGAACTAACTCATTGATGACCCCCTCCATTGATAATATCATTCTGCTTGGGACAATTTTGCTTTTCATTGGACTTATAGGTACCAGAACAACAAAATATGGGATTCCCATCCTACTATTATTTTTGCTGGTCGGAATGTTAGCTGGATCTGATGGCATTGGAGGTATTAATTTTTATGATCCCCAGGTAACAAAGTTTATCGGAGCAATCGCACTTTCATTTATACTTTTTTCAGGGGGATTAGAGACAAGGTGGGGGGACATTAAGTCTATCTTATGGCAGGGTATAACTCTTTCCAGTTTAGGGGTTATGCTTACTGCCTTTATAATCGGGATTTTTGTGTCACTCGTAACAAAGTTTTCATTATTGGAAGGTCTCCTTTTGGGTTCGATCGTTTCATCAACTGATGCAGCAGCGGTTTTTTCAATATTACGTTCTCGGAGTATTGCTTTGAAAGGAAACCTTCGTTATCTGCTTGAGCTTGAAAGTGGAAGTAATGATCCGATGGCATATTTCCTTACCATTGTTTTTACATATCTGCTCATTAATAAAGAGGCTTCCTATATTTCTTTGATACCCATGTTTTTTCAACAGATGATCCTTGGAGGGTTGATTGGCTATCTGATGGGAATTATCATGCAAAAGATTATCAACTGGATAAAGCTAGAATTTGATGGTCTTTATTCAGTGTTACTCATCACCATGATGTTATTCACTTTTTCGTTTACAGATTTTATAGGTGGTAATGGATTTCTTGCAGTTTACCTGTCAGCTTGCATTCTTGGGAACAAAACATTTATTCATAAGAAAAGCCTTATTAAACATTTTGATGGACAGGCCTGGCTAATGCAGGGAATCATGTTTATCACGCTTGGATTACTTGTATTTCCTAAACAGATTATCCCTCTAATCGTTGTCGGTTTAATTATATCATTAGTTTTAATTCTTATAGCCCGTCCCATCAGTGTTTTTGTTTCATTATACCTTTATAAAGTTAGTATTCGGAAGAAATTGTTTATCTCTTGGGTTGGATTACGTGGTGCTGTTCCAATTATTTTGGCAACCTATCCGCTGACTGCAGGAGTTGATAAAGCAAATATCATATTCAACCTTGTTTTCTTTATTTCAATAACTTCAATCCTTTTACAAGGTACAACAATTCCCATTATTGCAAAGTGGTTAAATTTGATCCTTCCTTCTGATATTAAAAAGAATTCGACACTGGATAAAGAAATGATACCAAGATCTAAATCGGTAATGATCAAGTACACTATTGAATCATCGTGTCCTTTCGTTGGTAAATCTTTGGTTGATCTTGGTTTGAGTGGGAGTATAACAATTGCTTCAATAGAACGGAATGGCAAATTTTTAAATCCGGAGGGTTTTACTAAAATTCAAACTGGTGACCAATTGTTAGTTATGGCAGATGATGTTGAAACTATCGGAAAATTTTTCATTAACATTGGAATTGATCCCAAGTCACAAGAGTTCCCAAATATTTAGCATTGGGCATCTTTCAATTTCATCTGATTTTCATTTACATATTAATTTTGGATTCATTAAATTAGGTTTGCAGAGAAATATGCAAAAAATAATAATATCTCAATATACTGAGTAAATTATCTCAACGTATTGAGTAAATTGAGGAAGTGACCCGTCACGCCTCACCTGTCAAGCGTCACTCCCCCTCCCCAGAGAGTAAGCATAATATAATGGCAGGAATATCAGTCTCTGTTCGCGAAGTTCCCCGTACCCGGCTGTCGATAATACATATCCTGTTTCAATATGCGGGTATTTTTCCAGCAACAGATGCATACTCTTCAATTTTCCTGCA
>Ga0172368_10005722_pt1 | contig 13715 bp, 11 predicted proteins | sample Lak11m_FD_114540 | JGI IMG/M metagenome (GOLD analysis project Ga0172368, IMG submission 114540) | Freshwater microbial communities from Kabuno Bay, South-Kivu, Congo - kab_022012_11m | ecosystem: Environmental > Aquatic > Freshwater > Lake | place: Democratic Republic of the Congo: South-Kivu...
AGTGGCAGATTCACGATAAAAGTAGATATGAATCAGGGAGTAAATGCGAGGATCAGCATTATCAACCTGATAGGAGAAGAAGTAAAGGTAGTGAATAATGGAACACTGCTGACAGATCAGTATAAAGTTGATATGAGTGCTTATGCATCAGGCATATATATGGTAAAGGTACAGACAGCCACAGTAACAACACTTGAAAAACTGATATTGACAAAATAATGTTTATCAAATAAAAATAAGCCCTGACAACTCAAAGTCAGGGCTTTTTTGTTTTAATAAGTTATATGGATAATTTTATTATTGTAGATAGTGGGTCAAGTAAATCATCATGGAAATATATAAATGGTAAAATAATAAAAGAATTTGTTATTGAAGGGATAAACCCAGCATTGCAAAAACATGAGGATATTACTTTCGTCCTTACAAAAGGATTTGTAAATCAGGAAACTATATTTAATGCAGAAAAGATATTTTTTTATGGAGCAGGTTGTGCTTCAGAAGAAAATTGTCGAAAACTGGAATTGGCCTTAAGAAGTATTTTCCCTTATGCAGAAATAAAAATATTTAGTGACCTGATGGCTGCAGCACATGCTTTGTTTAATAAAAGTAAAGGAATTCCCTGCATTTTAGGCACTGGATCAAATTCAGCATATTACAATGGTTCAGTGCTTTTTAAATCAGTGCCCTCTTTAGGTTATGTGTTAGGTGATGAAGGCTCAGGGGCATACATTGGAAAATACTTTATTCGTGATTTATTGTATAATAATGTACCAGAAAGTTTGGGAAATAATTACCTTGAAAAGTTTAATCTGAACAAAATAAATTTAGTGGCTTATTTTTATTCATTAAAACGTCCAAATGTTTTCTTAGCAAATACAGGTGGATTTATTAGTGAAAATAATACCAACGAATACGCATGGAATTTAATTGAAAAGAGTTTTACCGAATTCATTGAAATACACATATTGCCATATTTACATTTTGAAAAGAATTTATCATTATCATTTGTTGGTTCAATAGCCTTTAAAAATTTGGAAATTCTTTCGGAGGCATTGAAAAAATTTGACCTTGCTTTTACAGAAGTTATCCAGTTTCCTATTGAAAGGTTATTGGATTTTTATTGTAAACATCGTTAGATTTTTATTTTTTCTTTTTGCCATTTACACAAACAAAAATTACAAACTGATTAACTTTGCTTAAAATCATAGTTGCTTATGCATGAAATAGAACCATTTTATCAGTGGCGAGATTATTATATTTCTGAGGAAGACAGATGGTCACCATACTATCGCAAGCAATATGATGAATTTAATTTTACAAATACTATTTACAACTATCTTATTCATCCGCAATGGGATTATTTTGGTTCTGATACCATGTTTATTAAAATTCTTTTTGCAAATTATCAGGATCATTATGCAATAATTGAAATGATTGGAGAATGGAATGACTGTATTGGCAACGATATCATGTTTTTAAAAAGGGATATTCTTGATGTGTTCATTGAGAAAGGTGTTTATAAATTTATTTTAATTGCAGAAAATGTATTGAATTTTCATTACGAAATGGATGATTATTATGCTGAATTGCACGAAGACACTGAAAACGGATGGATTGTTATGATAGGGCTACATGAACATGTTTTAACTGAATTTAAAAAATATCATCTGGATAATTATATTGTATTAAATGAGCAAATCAATGATTTACCCTGGAGAATTTACAATCCTGAGACTTTAATTGCTGAAATTGAACAAATTATTGAAAAAAACCAAGCAATTTAAAAATCTAAATTATGACGTATAAATCAATAAATCCGGCCACACTTGAGAAATTAGGCGAATTTCCTTTGTTGGACAATACTTTATTGGAAGATAAATTAAAGATAAGCAAAAACGTATTTTTAACTTGGAAAAATCTTTCAATAGATGAAAGACTCAGGTATGTGAAAGAAATTGGCTTACATTTAAAATCTGACCTTGTTTATCATGCTAAATTGATTTCAACTGAAATGGGGAAACCATTTACTCAGGCAAAAACAGAAATAGAAAAGTGCATTTTACTTTGCGATTTTTATTTCGACAATGCTAAAAGTTTAATAAAAGACAAGGAGTTTAATGAAAATGGAAAGTTGAGTTATATAACTTATGAACCAATGGGTATTATTTATGGAATTATGCCGTGGAATTTTCCGTATTGGCAAGTGTTCAGGTTTTTTATTCCAAATATTATTCTTGGAAATACAACTTTGTTAAAGCATGCGTCAAATGTGCCGCAATGTGCTCTGGCTATTGAAAAAATTGTTAAAAGTGCCGGTGTACCTGACGGAGTTTTTACTAACTTATTTATTGACTATCAGCAATCTGAAAAAGTGATCTCTTTTGATGGTGTTTGTGGTGTAACACTTACAGGAAGTGAAATGGCTGGTTCAAAAGTAGCAGAATTAGCTGGTAAAAACCTGAAAAAAACTGTATTAGAGCTTGGTGGTAGCGACCCATTTATTGTATTTGACGATGCTGATATTGATAAAGCAGTTGAAATTGGTTTATTTGCACGCATGCAAAATGCAGGACAAAGTTGTATTGCTTCAAAACGCTTTTTAATTCATCAAAGTGTTTTTGACAATTTTACTGAAAAATTTATACTTGCATGTAATAACCTGAAAATGGACAGTCCATTGTCAGAAGATACTGAATTAGGTCCGTTGGCAAATCCTTATTTGTTAGAGGAGCTTGAAAATCAAGTTAATACTTCTGTGAGGTTGGGGGCTAAAGTGTTATGTGGCGGTGGTGTGCTTGAAAAGGGGAGATTGTTTTATAAACCAACTGTAATAACCGATGTAAATCAAGGAATGCCTCTGTTTAAAGAAGAAGTATTTGGCCCTGTTGCTGTATTTTTTAAATTTAATTCTGATGTTGAAGCAATTGAGTTAGCAAACAATACTGAATTTGGTCTTGGAGCATCAGTATGGACAAAAAATATTGAAAAAGCTATGAAAGTGGCTAAAAATATTGTTACAGGGACAGTGGCTATAAATGGTTTGGTAAAATCGGACCCAAAACTGCCGTTTGGAGGAGTTAAAAAATCAGGATTTGGAAGAGAACTGGGTGAATTAGGTTTGAAAGAGTTTGCAAACATTAAAACAATTAATGTTTTTTAATGAATACAATCTTTTTTTCAATAGGAAGCAATATCGGTAACCGAAGGGAAAACATTAATCAGGCAATAATGTTGCTTGAAAGTAAAGTAGGTTATATCCAAAAAGTTTCAAGTTTTTATGAAACACAACCCTGGGGACTTGAAACACAAAATGATTTCTATAATATTGTATTGAAACTATCTACAAAACTGGATATTGAAGAAGTATTTGTAAAAATAATGGATATTGAAAAAAAAATGAAACGTGAAAGCAGAAAAAAGTGGGAGAGTAGAATTATTGATATTGATGTACTTTTTTTTAACAATGATATAATTAATAAGGTAGGAATTCAGGTACCACATCCATGGTTACATTTAAGGAAATTTGTTTTAGCACCTTTAGCGGAGATAGATGCTGATTTTGTTCATCCTGTACTCAATAAATCAGTTTTAGAAATACTTAATACATGTCCTGACAAATTGGATGTAAAAATTATTGAATAACACTAATTGTGAGATACAATTATATTGCTATAAGTGGAACAATCGGAGCAGGGAAAACTGAATTGGCAACCAGGTTTGCTGATTATTTTAATGCTCAAATTATACTTGAGGAATTTGCCAACAATAGTTTCCTTGAAAAATTTTATAACAACCCTGAAAGGTATGCTTTTCCGCTTGAGATAAGCTTTTTGTTTGAACGATTTCAGCAAATGAAAACCTGCTTTGCCAAAGCTGATATTTTTAAAAATTTGTTTGTATCAGATTACTTTTTTGATAAATCTGTACTTTTTGCAAAAAATAATTTAACTGCAGATCAATTTTCAGTGTTTTATCCTTTGTTTGAAACTTTTAAAGAACAGTTGCCATTCCCTGACCTGTTGATTTATCTTAAACGTCCTGTGGAAGTACTTTTACAAAATATTGGAAAACGAGGACGTGATTTTGAAAAGAAAATTACAGTTGATTATCTTGAAAGTATTCAAAATTATTACCTAAATTACTTCAAGACAGTTAATGTTAAAATTGCATTAATTTTGGAAATGGGAGATAAAGATTTTATAAAAGACGAAAATCTTTTAGTTAATTTGTATGAACTTGCAATAACGGAATTCAAAACAGGAATACATTTTATTTCATTTTAATTTTGAGTACAATTGTGTTTTATAATTTTTTAAAAAGTATTAAAGTTAGTATTGTTTTAGCAGTATTCATCAATTTATTTATTGTTGTTAATGCACAGGAAAATGCCGTTTTATATGGTAAAATTACTGAAAAAAACAATAGTGAAATACTAATTGGAGCAAATATTTCATTAAAAGGTACGAATAAAGGAACATCTACCGGTATTGATGGCACTTACCGTATTTCTGATATTAAACCTGGCACATACGATTTTGAAATTACCTATATTGGATATAAAAAAACAGTTGTTACTGGCGTAAAATTATTGAAGGGAGAAGAGAGAAAACTGGATATTCAATTGGAACCGACTTCCCTGACAATAGACGAGGAAATTGTGATAGTTGGAGAAAGACCATTGATTGATCAGGATCAGTCAAAAACAGAGAATATTATTTCCTCTGATAAAATTGAAGCTGCACCAGTGAGGCAAATTAATCAGATGCTGAATTCTCAGGCAGGAGTTATCAATTCTCCGTTTGGTATAAATATTCGTGGTGGCAGAACCTATGAAACAGGTTTTTTTATTGATGGTGTTTCAGCAAAAGATCCTTTGGCAGGAACTGGCTTTGGATTAGATATTGGTTCAAATTCAATTCAGGAAATGGAAATATCTACTGGTGGCGTTGATGTTGAATATGGAAACAGCACTGCAGGAACAGTAAATACAAAAACACGTTCAGGTGGTGATAAAAGTGAGATTAATTTGAATTACAAACGCGATAATTTTATTTTTAATAAAAATGCTTCTTCTTGTTTTAATCAGCAGCTTTTTGAACTGAATCTTGGAGGAAGATTAAAATTTAATGAAAAATATCTTCACGGAAAGGATGCAAAAGTAAGATATTATCTGGCTTTGCGTACAAGTTTAACAGACGATTATCTAAAAAATCCAGCAAAGCAGCTTCATTCATCAATTGTTGAAAATGACTTTTGGGCACCTTATCAGGATAATCGATGGTCAGCATTTGCCAAATTAAACTATGATTTTGACCCAACAAAACGTTTAACATTTTCGTATCTGAAGTCACTCAATATCAATCAGGACCTAAATATGCTGAGGGTAACCGGTAATGAAGTGACATTTAGTCCCGGATATCAGTTTAATTTCTATTTACAACCCGACAACGCGGCAACATTTACTCATGAATCAAATCTGGAATCCATTCGATGGGATCATACTCCTTCAAACAGATTTTCGTATAATGCCACTTTATCAAGGTTATTTGTGCATCTTCGTGGTGATGCTAATGGACGGCCTTGGCGTCCTGATATTGTCGATACTGAATTTGATCCTTATTCAATAAAGGATTTTCCTGTGAGTTATTTTAATCCTGATGATAGCGTTGTTTTTGCAATTGCTGGGCCAGGTCTTTATAATAATAATGGTATCACTACACTTTGGCATGATCACATTGTAGAAGAATATACATTTCGCTTCGGAAGTAGTGTTTATTCAAAAAACTCAAGGAATACTCTTTCTACAGGATTTGAATATAAATATCAGTATCTGAGATGGGTTGATATTAAAAGACCATGGATAGGAGCACCAATACAATTACCTGATGGAAGTTTTTCGCAATCGTTCCGATTAGGCGAACAAAGTGATATATGGGAAGTTGAACCTACACATTTTTCAGTTTATTGCAGTGATAAATATAAATTTCTCGGCCTTGTTGCAACTATAGGAGGAAGGCTTGAGTTTTGGGCACCCGGCATTTTTGTCGATAATTCTATTGCAAATGATAAAGCTCCAATATTGGAAGAAATCAGGGAATCATACCTGTCAAAAACATGGCTTATGCTGAATAAAAGATATAAAGTTAGATTTTTACCTAAGTTTTCAGCCTCATTTCCGGTAAGAGAAAATCAGGTCATGTATTTCAATTATGGTCATTCTACAGTGTTACCCCATCCTTCTTATTTATATACAGGATTAGACCCGCAATATAGCGATCAATCAACATTGTCGTTTTTAGGAAACCCTAATCTTGATCCTGAAGTGGATATTTCTTATGAATTGGGTTTAAAATCTCAGATTACTTCCAATGATGCTTTGAATGTTTCAGCATTTTGGAAAGATAAATATGATTTTATTACATCAGCTTCAGTTCAAATCAAGGATATCACAGGCAAAGAAGTTACACGTACTATCAGGATTAATTCTGATTATGCCCGAATTCGGGGATTGGAGTTTTCTTATATTAAAAGAATAAAAAAATGGTTCCGGGGACAATTATCTTTTGCTTACATGAATGCAGCAGGTCAAAGTGCTTCTGCTTCTGAAAGCTTGAAAGAAATAATAAATTCAGGTAACAGAGAGGATACAAAGGAATATCCACTTCCATGGGACCGACCACTGGATATAAAATTCAATACATTGTTCATTGTAAATAATGAATCAGGTTTACTGAACATCAATTTTTTTAATAAGTTTAAATTTTATCTCGAAGGAAATTATCGTTCAGGAATTCGATATACACCTTATATCCTGCAAGGTTATGAAAATTATTCAAAGCGTCCTATTTATGTGATTAATACTGACCCAAAGGCCCGATATTCTGAATTGGGGAAATATTGGCTCTGGTTTGATGCAAACCTGATGAAATGGTGGAATTTAAAAAATGTTGAGCTTATATTAACATTCGAGATTACCAATATTTTTAATAATAAAAATGCTGCCATCCTGAATCCGGTAACAGGAAATGCTTATGAGTATGGTGATCCTGTGCCTTCCGAATGGAGAGACCCTATGTTTAACGACCCGCGTGATCCACGTTCTTCTAATTTGCCACCAGATAATCCTGCACGCTATTTGCCTCAAAGACATTTCCTTTTAGGATTGAGTTTGAAAATTAAATAATTTGATTTGTAAAAATGATATTTAAATCTAAATTGCTACCTTTGCATCTCGTAAAAAACTTGAAACTTGGTAATAGAAACAATAAAATCTGGAAATTTGAAAAGAAATGTTTATGCTTTTAACAGGAATTTAATAGCTGTTTTTAAAAAGATTCCTGGTGTATTAATCTTATTATTTAGTCTGTTCCTTGTAACATCCTGCATTCCACAGAAGAAAATTATTTATTTTCAGGATAAAGAAGGCCAAACATCACAAAATCAGTTCACTAATCACCGATTTCAGTACAAGCTGCGAGCAGGTGATGAAGTAATGGTTAAAATTGTAGGTCTGGATGACAAAACAGCATCTTTATTTTTAGATAAAAATAGTCAAAATGCCAATTTGACTCAAAATAGTCAGGGTGGTATGATCTATTACCAAACTTTAACATTAAATGAAGAAGGATATATTCCATTTCCTACCATTGGTAAAATAAATATTAAAGGATTAAACATTTTTGATGCACGTAAAATTATTCAGGATAGCCTGAATTCATATGTAAATTATGGCTCAGTTGAAGTGAAACTTGCAAATTTTAAAGTGAATGTATTGGGAGAGGTTAATAATCCTGGTACTTTTTATAATTTTGATGAAGAGGGAACAATCCTTGATGCCATTAGTATGGCAGGTGATCTTACCGAATATGGCAATAGACAAAAGATTTCTGTTATCAGGCAGAATGAAAATGGCACACAGATAGTTTGTGTAAATTTAACTGATAAAAGTATCTTTACTTCACCTGTTTATTACCTTCAGCCTGGTGATGTTGTATATATCCCGGCTCTTGGAGCAAAAGCTTTTGGATTTGCAAATTTTCAGTGGAGCGTTCTTTTTTCTGTGATAAGTACAACATTTTCTGCTATTTCAATCATTGTATTGCTTAACAAATAGGTTTTAATTTTAATTCATTACAAGTGGAAAATAATCAACAATTTTATACATTACCTGAAGAGCAAAAAGTTGATATAAAACTATATCTTTATAAGGTTTTACGGTTCTGGTATCTTTTTCCTATTTCACTTTTCATAACTCTTCTAGTTGCAAACTTTATAAATAAATATACTGAACCTCAATATGTTGTGTCCTCAACATTGCTTATAAACGACAATTCATGGAACAATCGAAATGCCAGAGACAACTTTTGGCCAGGATTTGAAATGTTTTCAGGGTATAAAAACTTTCAGAACGAAATGTTAATTGTTACATCTGAAGCATTGAGAAGAAGAGCTATGGCCAATTTAGATCTTGAAGTATTGTATTATCGTCAGGATAGATTCTTAAGAATTGAGCTATATAAGGAATCTCCATTTTTTGTTTATTATGATTCTCTTCATGTTCAGCCTTTGGATTTAAAATTTTTTATCGAATTCACTTCTCCTGAAACATTTATCTTAAAGGTAAGAGGTGAAGCAGCAGAGCTTTTTATTTTCAGAACAAAAGAAAAAAAAGGTGTTATTCCTGAAATAGATTTTGAAAATGAATTCAAATTAAATGACTGGGTTCAAACGCCATATTTTAAATTTAAAATAACAGCTGATGGAGCTCTTTTTGATAATAGTGTGATTGGACAGACTTATGTTTTTACCTTTAATAATGTAGATGATTTGCCCGCTCCTGGTATTGAGTATGAACAAGTGATTGAAGGTGCTAGCGTTGTTAATTATAGTACTGAAGGAAACAGTGTCAATAAAATGATTGCTTATCTGAACGAAGTAGCAAAAGCATATATCAGAAGAGAAATTGAAAACAAAAACAGGACAAGTGTAAATACAATTAATTTTATTGATGAACAACTGAGAATTATTTCTGACTCTTTGAGTCAAACTGAAAGACAGCTTCTTGAGTTCCGAAGAAATAACAACGTGTTGGATATTGAATCACAAAGTCAGGATATTCTAAGCAATGTGCAGGATTTAGACAACCAGAAAACCGTATTGGTTGTCAAATTAAAATATTACCGTTATCTTAAAGATTATATACAAAAGAGCAAAGATTTAAAAGGTATTGTAGCGCCTGCGACATTAGGAATTGACGACCCGTTGCTTTCCCAGCTAATCACTCAATTATTGAACTTGATTGAAGAGCGTGATGCCTTGATGTTAACTGCCAATATGAAAAGCCCATTGATTGATGACCTTAACCGAAGAATTGAAAAAATTAAAAGAACTATACTTGAAAGTGTTGAAAATGTGATGTATGCAACTAACATATCATTACAGGATCTGGAAGGTAGGATTAGTTCAAAAAGTTCTAAGATATTAAGTTTGCCAGCTACCCAGTTACAGTTATTAAATCTTGAGAGAAAGTACAAGATTAACGAAAATATTTACACCTTTTTCCTTGAAAAACAATCAGAAGCACAAATTGCAAAGGCAGCAACAGTAAGTGAGAATGAAGTGGTCGATCCACCACATTTAATTGAACAGAAAAAACCCAAGACAAAGCAGAATTTATCCATTGCCTTTATTTTAGGGCTATTGGTGCCAATAGGTTTCGTATTTATTAAAGAAATGCTGAATGACAGAATTATTGACAGACAGGAAGTTGAAAGAAATACAAGCCTTTCTATTATAGGTCATACCATTCATAATTCAAAAAAATCGAATATTGTTGTGAAAGATTTTCCAAAATCTGCCATATCGGAATCTTTCAGGGCCATTCGTACCAATCTTCAGTATTATTCTGAAGGAAAAGAAAAACAAACTATTTTGGTCACTTCTTCTGTGGTGGGTGAAGGAAAAACCTTTATTTCAATGAATCTGGCAGCTATTTTTGCACTAAATGGGAAAAAAACTTTGCTGATGGGATTCGACTTACGTAAACCTAAAATTTATCAGGATTTTGGGCTCATTAACATTAATGGTATAAGTACTTACCTCGCTAACAAGTGTGATGTTAAGGATATTATCCAGCATACTTCCATGGAGTATCTTGACTTAGTTTCTGCTGGACCAGTGCCTCCTAATCCTTCTGAGTTAATTGCATCAGACCGGACGGATACTTTGTTTGAAAAGCTACGTGAGATGTATGATTACATCATCATCGATAGTCCCCCTATAGGTATTGTTACCGATGCTTATCTCCTGATGAAATATGCAGATGCAAAAATCTTTGTTGTTCGTCAAAATTATACATTTAAAAAAGTATTTTCATCAATTTCGAGAGAAATTGAGAAAAACAAAATTGACCATATTAGTATCCTCATTAATGACGTTAGGGTTGAAGACAGTTATTACGGATATAGCTATGGTTATGGTTACGGCTATGGTTATGGTTACGGCTATGGTTATGGTTACGGCTATGGTTATGGGCATGGTTATTATGATGAAAGTGCTGATAAGAAAAAGGCATCAATGCTTAACAGAATGCTGAAAATTTAATTATTATTAATTTTTTCTTAAATTGAATTATTAGGTTTAAAATTAAAACTTGTTTGTTTTGTTTCTTGAAAATATTCGATCGAATAATTTAGATGTTTTGCAACTAATTTCATTTTTGTTTACTGGATACCTGACAAATTTTATTTTTTTTTCAACCAAAGTGCTTGATTTATTACATTATTCGGCTTTAAAGTACAAACATTCAGGATTTTTTTTAGCTCAATTTTCAAACTTTAACTTTTAATTTTTTTTCCATATTATGAAACCAATTCGAATGGTTGACCTGCTTGGTCAATATCATAAGATAAAATCTGAAATAGATCATGCAATAATGGATGTTGTTGAGCAAACTGCTTTTATTAACGGAAGTTATGTGTCCGATTTTAGTGAAAATCTTGAAAATTACCTGAATGTTAAGCATGTTATTCCATGTGCCAACGGCACCGATGCTCTTCAGATTGCCATGATGGCATTAGACCTGCAACCTGATGATGAAGTAATCACAGCTCCGTTTACTTTTATTGCAACTGCTGAAGTAATTTCACTTTTAAAATTGAAACCTGTTTTAGTTGATGTTGATTACCATACCTTTAATATTAACACTGATTTAATAGAAAAGGCAATTACCAATAAAACTAAAGCAATTTTACCTGTCCATTTGTTTGGACAATCTGCCAATATGGAGGAAATAATGAATATTTCAAAAAAATATAATCTGTATGTTATTGAAGATAATTGTCAGGCTATAGGTGCAGATTTTAAATTTTCAAATGGTAAAACTCAAAAGGCTGGAACTATTGGACATGTTGGCTGTACATCGTTTTTCCCTTCAAAAAATTTAGGCTGTTTTGGCGATGGAGGTGCTATTTTTACCAATGATGATCAATTAGCCGATAAAATGAAAATGATTGTCAATCATGGTATGAAAATTAGGTATTACCATGATATAATTGGTGTTAACTCTCGTCTTGATACAATTCAGGCTGCCGTTTTAAATGTGAAATTAAAATATCTGGACGATTATATTCACTCACGTCAGAACGCTGCCGCATTTTACAATGAACATCTTTCCAATCATCCCAATATCGAGACTCCGCATGTTTCAGAATTTTCAACTCATGTTTACCATCAATACACTTTAAAAATTAATAATGCTGATAGAAATGAGTTGCAAAAGTATTTAGCCAATAATAACATACCTGCAATGATTTATTACCCGGTTCCCCTGCATCTTCAGAAAGCATTTCACAATTCAGATTTTACTAGTGGTATGTACCCTGTTTCTGAAAAATTATGTGAGATAGTCTTATCCTTACCAATGCATACTGAACTGGATGAGGAGCAATTGAGTTATATTTGCAGAACTATTTTAAACTATGCAAAGTAAAAAGTAAAAAGTAAAAAGTAAAAAGAATGATTCATGAAAATTAATGAATTAGCAGAAAGATTATTTTTATTTGCAGTATCCGTTATTAAATTTATAAAAAAAAATGAGAACACACCTGAATTAAAAATAATTAAATATCAACTTACAAAGGCTGCAACTTCTTCAGGTGCTAATTATGAAGAATCACAAGCAGGGTCTTCTACAGCTGACTTTAGTAATAAAGTAAAAATCTCTTTGAAGGAGATGAGAGAGTCAAATTACTGGTTAAGACTTATTAAATATTCCGAATTGTGTCTGGAAAATCATAAAGATGAGTTGGAAAACTTAATAGCTGAGTCCGAAGAATTAAAAAAGATTCTAGGTGCAATCGTTGTTAAAATAAATAAAAACTTTATAAAATGAGTTATTATCTTTTTAGTTCAATTAAAGTCAAATTTTTAGTTTTTACTCTAAACTTTTTACTTTTTACTTTTTACTTTAAACTTTTTACTTTTTACTTTTTACTTGATAATTAAACTTCCCCTTATGCATAAACATTATTTTTCCCATAATTCTGCCATCATTGACGAAAATTGTGAAATAGGTGAGGGAACAAAAATCTGGCATTTTTCTCACATTATGTCAAATTGCAAAATAGGTAAAAACTGCAATATTGGCCAGAATGTAGTGGTTTCTCCTGATGTGATTCTTGGTGATAATGTCAAGGTGCAAAACAATGTTTCCATCTATACGGGTGTAATTTGTGAAGACGATGTATTTCTTGGCCCTTCCATGGTTTTCACCAATGTAGTAAATCCTCGTTCTGCCGTAAATCGCAAAGGACAATACACTAAAACCATTGTGAAAAAGGGTGCTTCAATTGGGGCTAATGCAACCATTGTTTGTGGGCACAATATTGGTGAATATGCTTTCATTGGTGCAGGCGCTGTAATAACAAAAGAAGTCCCTGCCTATGCATTGGTTGTCGGAAATCCGGCAAAACAAATAGGTTGGATGTCTGAATTTGGTCATCGGCTTCACTTCGATGAAAATGGGATAGCTGTTTGTCCCGAAAGCCTGGAAAAATATCAACTATTTGAAAATAAAGTATCAAAAATCAAATAATAAAAATCAAATAACAAAAAACAAAAAGAACCCTGAACCCTGAACAAAATTAACCCTGAACAAAATTAACGATGAACAAAATGAAAAACTTTGCACTGATAGGAGCTGCCGGATACATCGCTCCACGTCACATGAAAGCCATTAAAGATACTGGAAATAATCTGATTGCTGCCTTAGACCCAAATGATAGCGTTGGAATTATCGATTCATACTTTCCTGAAGCAGACTTTTTCATTGAGCCAGAACGATTTGATCGTCATCTTGATAAGCTTCGCAGGTCAGGAACACCAATAGATTATATGTCGATTTGCTCTCCTAATTTTTTACATGATTCACATATTAGGATGTCTTTGAGAAACAATGCTCATGCCATTTGTGAAAAGCCAATTGTCCTCAATCCATGGAACATCGATGCACTTTTAGAAATAGAAAAGGAAACTGGAAAAGAAATCTATACAATTCTTCAATTACGATTACATCCTGCTATTATTAAACTGAAAAAAAGAATTGATAATTCTAATTCAAATGCAAAACATAAAGTAAAACTGAAATATATCACCAGCCGTGGAAAATGGTACCATTTTTCATGGAAGGGCGATGTTCACAAATCGGGGGGAATAGC
>Ga0172368_10005723_pt1 | contig 13714 bp, 11 predicted proteins | sample Lak11m_FD_114540 | JGI IMG/M metagenome (GOLD analysis project Ga0172368, IMG submission 114540) | Freshwater microbial communities from Kabuno Bay, South-Kivu, Congo - kab_022012_11m | ecosystem: Environmental > Aquatic > Freshwater > Lake | place: Democratic Republic of the Congo: South-Kivu...
CGATGAAAGCCGGCGCGACAATTACGTGCGCAACAACATCCTGCTGACCAGCCAGTTCAAAGAGATCGTTTTTGTGCCCACCGCCGTCGAAGGCCTGCCCTCGCCGATCCCGGCCTCCGGCCCGCTCAACTTCAAGCTGATTGGCGACCTGACCATCAAAGACGTCACCAAGCAGGTGACCTGGGAAGTGACCGGCACGGTCAACGGGGACGCGGCCGAAGGCGTGGCCACGACCAGCTTCAAGTTCGCCGAGTTCAACCTCAAGCAGCCGCAGGTGCCGATCGTGCTGAGCCTGGTGGACAACATCACCCTGACGGTTGAGTTGGCGCTGCAAAAGGCAAAGTAAGAAACCCCCACCCCGGCCCGCCCCCTGCAAGGGGGCGGGAGCAAAGATGATTGTAGTTTTGGCACGCCAAAGGCGTGCCAAAACTACAAAAAAATTTTTAAACCCGAATGGGCGCGCCAGCGCCCATTCGGGTTTAATGAGAAGCTGCCAGGCGCGCGGCCAGGGAGGGTTCGCCGCGCTCGAGCAGCTCGCTGAAGGCGGTGACGACGCCGTTAGTCCAGCCAAAGCCTTCCTGGTTGGGGTATTCCCCGCCCCCGCCCGGGCGGGACAGGTCGCACACGTCGTACTTTTCCATCATCTTGCCGGTTTCGGCGTAAGTCTTGCGCGCCAGACCCACAAAACGCGCCGCGATCGCGCGCGCTTCTTCCTCAAAGCCGTAGTTCAGCATGCCGATCGCGGCCACCCACTGCAGCGGCGCCCAGCCGTTGGGCATGTCCCACTGCTGCCCGCTGCGCACCAGGCTGGTGGTCACGCCGCCCGGCATCAGGAAGCGCTCGGCCAGGTTGTCGCGCACGCGGCGGGCCAGCGCGGCTTCGGCCGGGTCGCTGGCATCGAGCAGCTTGCAGAAGAGCGGGTAGACGCCCGCCAGCGACCAGACCTGGGTTTGGGCCTGGGCGGTCATATCATAGTCAAAGAACCAGCCTGCCTCAGCATTCCAGCACAGGCGCAGCACGGCCGCCTTGCGCGCGGCCGCCATGGCGGCGTATTCGCCCGCCGCGCCGGTTTCGCCGTAGAAACTGGTCTGGCGCGCCAGCCAGCTTTCCACCTTATACAGCATGGCGTTTAGATCGACCGGCAGCAGGTCGGTGGTGTGGATCGCGCTCAGCGGGTAGCGCGGGGCCTGGCCCTCCTCGCCGGGCTGCGGCGCGATCCAGCGGCTGCTGAAATCCCAGCCCGATTCGGCCGCGGCGCGCAGGTGGCGGTAGACGGCCGGCGCGCCCTGTTTGCTGGCGTGCGCCGCCGCGGCGGTCTGGATGTCTTCCCAGAAACCCTCCGGGCGCGGCGTGCAGTTTTCATCCCAGTAGCGGTTCAGGCGCGCCGCGCCAAGCTGGACGCAGCGCCGGCCCTGGGTCAGGCCGGGGCTTTCCAGTGCGCTCTGGTCCATCCAAAACGCGTGTTCGCTGCGCAGGTCGCCCAGGTAGGGCTGCGCGCTGCCCTCGCCCTGGGTCAGCTCCAATAGCTCGAGGAAATGGCAGAAGAAGGGCGGCTGCGAGCGGCCCAGGTAATAGGTGCGCGTTCCGTTGGGAATGTAGCCCAGGCCGCGGATCAGGCTGGCAAAGTTGTCGACCATGCCGCGCAGCGTGGCCTCGCGCCCGGTCACCGCCAGGCCCAGGCTGGTGAAATAGCTGTCCCAGTAGTAGCTCTCCAGGTAGCGCCCGCCGGCCACGATGTACGGGTTGGGCAGGGCGATCAGGGTGCTGTTGGCCGGCAGCTCATCCGAACGCCGCTCGAGGATCTGCCACATCGCCTCGATGTGCGCTTCCATCGAGTGCGGCTGAACTTCAAACTTGTCCAGCAGCCAGGCTTTCAGGCTGGCGGTCAGCTCGCGCCGCGCCGCCTCGTCCGGCGCGGCCGCCAGGAACGCGCCCGGGCTGGCCAGGCTGCCGCGCGGCAGGCCGGCGTGCGCCGCGGCATACTGCTCGAGAAAGGCCTGAAATTCGCTTTCGATCTGGTCGGGCCAGGTCAGCGGGCGGCTGTCGGGGAAGGTCTTGGAATCTTCCCAGACGCGCAGGGTCTGGACCCACTCAAAAAGCAGGCCGCCGGTTTGGATGGATGGATCAGGCATGGATACCTCTTTTGATGAAAGGGCCGGTCTCAGTCCCGGCCGGCCGGCTGGCGTTTGCGGAAGAGCTGCAGCGCCCAACCCAGCAGCGGGCTGCCGCCCAGCCAAGTGATCAATTTGTAGAGGCCGCCCGGCACGCTGACCACGCGCCCGCGGCGCAGGTCACTCAGCGAATCGCGCACCACTTTTTCGACGCTCAGCCAGGCGAAGCTGGGGTAGTTGGAGCGCCGGAAGCTCTCCAGGCCGGGCCGGTCGTGGAAGTCGGTGATGGTGAAGCCCGGGCACAGAGCCTGCACTTTGACGCCGCTGCCATACAGCTCCTGGCTGAGGGTCTGGCTGAACATGACCAGGTAGGCCTTGGTGGCGCTGTAGGTGACGCTGCCAGGCAGGTGGGGCAGGAATGCCGCCACCGAGGCGACGTTGATGATCGCCCCGCTGGCGCGCCGCAGCATGCCGGGCAGGGCCGCGCGCGCCAGGCGCACGCTGGCGGATACGTGGACCTGGATCATATCCAAATGGGCCTGCGGATCGGATTCGGCAAAGCTGCCCTCAAAACCGAAGCCGGCGTTGTTGACCAGCAGGTCCAGCTGCGGCAGCGCGCCGATCGCGGCCTCCAGCGCGGCCTGCCCGGCCTGCTGGGCCAGGTCGCAGACCAGCACCTCCGCGCGCACGCCGTGGGTCTGGGCCAGGTCTTGGGCCAGCGCGCGCAGCTTTTGCTCGCGCCGCCCGCTCAAAATCAGGTCGTAGCCCTGGCGGGCCAGCTGGCGGGCAAACTCCGCGCCGATCCCGCTCGTCGCGCCGGTTATCAGGGCCGTTTTAGGTGCCATGTGTTTCTCCAATGGATTTTTGCCCCCTCTCCCCGGGGGAGGGCCGGGTGAGGGGAGGATGCACGATCGAATAGGGCTGCCAGTGAAATCCACTGGATTGTACCGGATTGCCCCCCAATCGCATAGATACGCGCACCCGCAACCCATGCTTTTCTTAAAGTCCTGTCGGGCGAACCCCACCCCTACCCCTCCCCATAAAATCGGGGAGGGGCAAGAAATTTTTTGAGAGAATTTGCGCACGTTTCGTGCGCAAATTCTCTCAAACTCTGTTTTCTGTCCTAACCAGTGTGAAGCGCTGTGAGAAAGCGTATTCACGTTGATCTGTCAGCAGACAATAAGTAAGCCTGATCCCGCAACCTCGGTTACAATTCCTGCTATGCAGCGCCACCCTTATTTTGACCTGTGGCTGCACAGCGACGCCGAGCTGGAGGGCCTGCTCGGCCAGCCGCTGGCGGCGCGCGCCACCCTGCACGAGTGGCCGCTCTCCTGTGTCCAGCGCATTGAGCTGGCGGATGGCGCCACCTGGGTCTACAAGACCCAGTTCCACGAAGGCGTCGAAGCCGCGTTCTACGCCCGCGTCCGCTCGCCGCTGCTGCCCGCCTGCCGTGCCCTGGGCAGTTTTGAAACCACGGTCTGCCTGCTGCTCGAGTTCATCGATGCGCCGCTGCTCGCGCAGACGAAACCGGGCGAGGCCGAGGCGCTGGCCCACGCCGCCCGCCTGGAAACCGCCATCGCGGAGATCGCGGGCGACCCGCCGCTGTATATGGACCTGGGTTCGCCCGAGCGCTGGTCGGCTTTTGCGCGCGACACCGGCGCGAAGCTCGAGCGGATTGTTGCGGACGGGCGCTTTGCCGCCCTCAGCCCGGCCGCCCTGCGCGCCCTGGATGGCTGGGTGCGCTCGCCGGAGGTGCTCGACGCGGCTTCGCGCCCGGCCCTGGCCCACGCCGACCTGTCGGCCAGCAACGTTTTCCTGGCCCCGGCCAGCCCGCTGGGCTACCGCGTGATCGACTGGCAGTATCCGCGCCGCCTGGCGGCCGGCTTTGACCGGGCCTGCCTGTTCGATTCGCTCGGCCTCGACCCGGCCCGCGCCGCCGGGCCGCTCGTGGCGCGCATCCTGTATTACCTGCGCCTGGCCTGGTTCGCCGAGTGCCAGCTGCGCCTGTTTCCGCAGGGCGACTACGCCCCGGCCTGCGCCCGCCTGCTCGCGCAGATTGTCTAGCGCTGCGCGGAGCGGGCAAATCTTGCACTCAAATCGCTTGCTGGATCGATATTACGGCGCCACGGCCTTCCAAATCGACCGCCTCCAGCGCTCTTCCAGACCCTGCGGGCCGGCGAACTCCTGGAAGATGCGCTCGAATGGATCATCTCAATAAAAGGGGTAAGTTGTGTGTGAAATTGGCGTTTCGCGCCAATTTCACACACAACCCCCCTACTTTTTGAGATGATGCGCTCGAATATGGTGGCACTTCGTCACCCTGGAAGGGCAGCGCGGAGCCGCCGCAGTTACTGGCCCTGGGCGCGGCTGAAGACGCGCACGGCGGCCTGCGACTCGAGCGGGCACTGGTTTTCACAGATGCCGCAGCCGATGCACAGGTCGCGCATCACCACCGGGCGCTGCAGGGTCAGCGGGCTGCCATCGGCGGCCCGCACGCTGACCTCTTCCAGGCGGATGGCCTTGGCCGGGCGCGGGCACATCTCCTCGCAGACGATGCAGGGCGTGTCATAGGCCCAGGGCAGGCAGCGGCCGCGGTCGATCGAGGCCAGGCCGATCTGGGTTTCGCGCTTGGCGGCCAGTTCGAGCAGGGGGATCGCGCCGGACGGGCAGACCTGGCCGCAGGCTGTGCAGGCGTAGTCGCAGGCGCCCGCGCGCGAGACCAGGCGCGGGGTGAAGAAGGCCTCCAGCCCGGCCTCGAGACCGGTTGGCTGCAGGCCGCCGGTGGGGCAGGCGCGGATGCACTGCGCGCAGCGCAGGCAGCGCGCCAGGAAGGCGTCTTCGTCCTGCGCGCCGGGCGGGCGCACCAAGAGCGGGTCGGGCAGGCGCGCGCTCAGGCTGGTCTCAGCCACCAGGCTGGCGGCCAGGGCCGCCCCGGCGCTGGCCAGCACGGCCCGCCGCGCGGGCAAGGGCGCCACCTGGGGCTCGGCAGCGGCGGGCAGGGGCGGCAGGGCCGGGCGCAGGCCAATGTCCTGCTGCGGGCAATCCACCAGGCAGTCCAGGCACATCACGCACTCGGAAGGGGCGACCTGGTACGGTTTACCCTGGGCGATGGCCGCGGTCGGGCAGGCGCGCGAGCATTTGGCGCAGGCGCGGCAGGCCTGGCCGATCTGCGGGCGCAAGAGGGCAAAACGCGAGACCAGGCCCAGCAGCCCGCCCAGCGGGCAGAGATAGCGGCACCAGAAGCGCTCGGCCAGGGCGTTCAAGGCCAGGATGCCGGCCAGCAGCAGGAAGATCCAGCCGTTGTGGGCCGCGGCGTGCGGCCGGACCGGCAGAACCGGCCCGCGCAGCCAGCTTTCCAGCCAATCGACCAGCGGGCGCAGGAAAGGCACGGCGTAAAACGCGCGCTCCAGCCCGGTGACGGCCTGGTCGAGGGCGGGCAGGACGGCCGCCGCCATGGCGCGCGTGAAGATGGAGAGCGGGTCGAAGGCCAGCAGGCTGCTGCTGCCGATCAGCGCGCTGACCAGGGCGGCCGCCAGCAGCAGGTACTTGACCTGGCGCCAACGCGGCGAAAGGCGCGCCTGGCGTTTGGCCGCGCCGGGGATGCGCGTCCAATCGATTAGCGTGCCCAGCGGGCAGATCCAGCCGCACCACACCCGCCCGAGCAGCAGGGTCAGGCCGAGCGTGACCAGGCCCAGGCCCAGGCGCGGGATCCAGGCCCGCCCGGCCAGCATGGCGCTCAGCCCGGCCAGCGGGTCGAAGCGCAGGAAAATATCGGCCCAGGCGAAGAGCGGGCGGCCCGGCAGGGCCGCGAAGAGCAAGAAGACGGCCAGGGCCAGGAAAAGCGCCTGTGAGACCTGGCGGACGCGGCGCAGCAGCCTCCAGTTCAACGCAGCGTCTCCGCCAGCAGCTGCCCGGCTGGCTGGGGGCTGGCCTGGCCAAACACCGCCGCCAGCAGGCGGCCCTGGCTGCCGCTGAGCAGCAGGTCGGGCAGGCCGTAGTTCTGCACGGCGCGCAGCCCCGCCAGCGCGCCGCCTTCATCGGGATATTCGATCAGCAGCAGTTGGGCGGGTTTGCCGTCCAGGCTGTACTCGGCCAGCACGCCGCCGGTCTGCGGGCCAAGCCCGAGGATGTTTTTGCCGCCGAGCGGCAGCCATTCCAGGATGGCGGCTTCTTCATAAAAGTAGACCAGGTTGGCGCGGTTCGCCGCGGGCACGCGGCTGACCAGGGCCGGTTTCTCGCCCCCGCTGGGCAGCCTGGCCTGCTCGCCGCGCGCATATTCTTCCAGCAGCCCGGCCGGAGCTGGTCCGCTCGCGCGCAGGATCACGGTATAGCGCTCCTGCCAGAAACCGGCCAGGCGCGCGCCGTCGCTGCAGCCCTCGTTGCCCAGCCGGACCGGCCTGGCCTGGCACAGGCGCGTGAACAGGCCATAGGCCGAGGGCGGGTCAGGCAGCTGCCAGGTTTCCACGCTGAAGCGCAGCCCGTCCGCGCTCTGGACCTGCTGGACCTGGACCTGTTCGGCGCGGTAGGCGCGGTAGAGCGCGGGCGGCAGTCCGCCCAGCTCGGGCAGGTCCGCGGCGGCGTAGACGGTGTTCTGCTGCACGGCGAAGGATTGGGCAGGGCGGGCAGCGCAGCCCGCGGCCAGCAGCAGCGCCAGGGCTGCCAGGCAGGCCCGCAGCGCGCCGCGCCGCTCAGACATTGATTTCCTCCAGCTTGACGCTGCTCAAATCGAGCGCGCCCAGGCCCAGCGCCGCCGCGGCCTTGACGTAGGCGATGTCTTCACCCTTCAGACCGAAGAGGGTGGCGGCGTAGGCGTCGGCGCTGACCGGGTCGTGGCTGGCGATGACGGTGTCCGCCTGCTTGACGTCGTCCAGGCTGCCGCCGGTCGGGCCGTGGGCGACCAGGATGCGCACCGCGTCGACGATGGTCAGGCTGGGGCGGAACAGGCTGAGCAGGTCGGCGGCGCGCTGGCCGAGGCTGCTGTGCAGCTGGGGCGGGTTGGCGGCCAGGCCGAACAGGTTCTTGGCGCCCAGGCTGAGGCGGGCCAGCGAGTGGTGCTTGGCGATCGGCAGGTTGATCAGCACGTCCGCATCCAGCGCGTCGCGGTAGACCGGCCAGCTGCGGATGTCCACGCCGCGCGGGATGTCGGTTTTGACGAACTTGACCGGGCTCATGATGCTCATTTCGCCGCCGGCGGCCTTGACCGCCTCGGCGATGCCCGAGATGGCGTAGGCGCTCTCCGGCGTGCCGCCGAAGGGCATGTCCAGCACGCGCACGCGCTTGGCCCCGGCCTCCAGGCACAGCTTTGTCACCGCGGCCACCACCGCCGGGTTGGTGGTGGCGGCAAATTCGGCGCTGTGATAATCCACGCAGATGTTGGGCTTGAGGATCACCTCGCTGCCCGGTTTGACAAAGCGCTGCATCCCGCCCAGGGCCTTGAGGGCCGCGCGCACCAGGGCTTCGGGCTCCTGCCCGCGCGCCACAGCCAGGTGAGCCTGGCCCGCGGCGGGCGCGGCGGCGGGCGGGTCGGCTGGGGCGGCGGTTGAAGCGGGCGCGGCGCAGCCGCCGGCGGCCAGGGCCGCCCCCGCGCCCAACACAAGCGAAGCGCGCAGGAAGCCGCGCCGGTTGACGGTATTCATTTTATAAAGTCTCCTCGATCAGTTCGATGTTTTGCGGGTCATTCACCCCCAGGCCCAGTTGGGCCGCCTCGGCCAGATAGCTGCCCGCGCGCTGGCGGGCAAAGGCCGGGCTGCCGCCCTCGGCTTCGAGCAGGCTGGCGTAATGCTGCAGGCCAATCGTGTCGTGCGCGACCGGGTCGAAGCTCATCAAGAGCGAATCGCCGCGTTTGGCGCTGTTCCAGTTGAACAGGCAGGCCTCCAGCGCGTCGCCGATCACCAGGCGCGTTTTGGCGCGGATGGCCTCCAGCGCGTTCAGCTCGGCCATGCCGCGCGTCAGGCGCTCGCCGCTGTGCAGGCTGCCCGGGCTGTCGATGCTGCCGTAGTGGTTCTTGAGCGCGAAGGAAAACCCGGCCATGCCGTGCTGTTTGAGCAGGGGCAGGTTGATCAGCGCGTCGACCCCCAGCAGCAGCTCGCTGACCTGCATCTTGGCCCCCGCCACCGTCACCGGCCCGGCGTAGCGCCCGTTGCTGCCGGCGCAGCGCGCGCCCGGCCCGTCGCGGTTGAGCGTGTAGCCGGCCGCGCGCAGCTCGCTGTCCTGGCGGTCGAAGACCAGGATGTTTTCGGGCGGGATGCCGGCCGCCGCCAGGCGCGCGGTCAGCGCCTCGACCAGGGCGGGGTGGGTCCAGAAGCGCGACCCGGCGATGGTGTTAACCTTGATCGCGATGCGCTCGCCGGGCTTGAAGAGCGAGAGCCAGGCCTCCCCGGCCCCGTTCAGGCCGGTCAGGCGCGTGATGGCGTGGTCGAGCAGGCGGGCCAGCCCGGCCGGGGCCAGCTGGTCGCCCGCCCAGACGCCGGGCAGGTGGGCCTGCACCACGCGGCTGGGGCTGCCAGAGGCGGGCGCTTGCGTTGGGGCCGGGCGGGTGGCGGTGGCGGGCGGAGGGGTTGGGCTGGGGGCCGGGGCGCTGGCGGTGGGCGGGCGCGCCGCGGCGGCCGCGGTCGGGCTGGGGGCGGGCGGGAGGGTGGCGCTGGGCGCGGCGGGCCAGGTTGGCGCGGGCGCGGGCGGCTCGGCGGCGCGGGCGCAGCCCGCAACAAAGGGCGCGACGGCCGCGGCGGCCATCAGGCGCAGAAACTGCTGGCGGGATAAGCGTTTGTGCATGGGGAATGGGGGCGGACAATAAAAGGGATGGCGCACAATATTCCCTTTGATTGTAGCGCGCCGCGCCGCCTTTTGCGCGTGTGGATTCGCCAGGGTGGGGTAAACAAACCTCATCCCCCGGCCCCTTCCACCCCTTCGGGTGCACTGACGCTCTTCAGCGCACCCGAAGGGGTGAGAGTGTCCAATTTCACCGAAGCCGGTGAAATTGGAGAAGGGGAGCAGATTAGAGGTTTGGAGATTGTTTGTGGCACGAAGTGCCACAAACAATCTCCAAAAAACTTCTTTTCCCTCCCGCTTCGGGGGGCGGGGGCCTGCCCCGAGCTTTCGAGGGGGTGGGCTTTTGATATGTTCTAACTTGTCAAGCAGGCTTGTCTTAAAGTCCCTTCTTAACAGCGGGGTTTGGGGTCTATGGGGCAACAACGTTGCCCCATAGACCCCAAAATTATTAAAAAGCCCCTTCTCCGCTTCGGAGAAGGGGTTGGGGATGAGGTCTTTGCTCTGTTTCCGCCAGGGCTTTCGACTTTAAGAAAGCCCTGACTTGTCAAGGTATTTACCTTGACAAATTAGAACATATTTTTTATCATAGAGGTGCAGGTTTCAACTGCAGAAAAAGGACACCCAGATGCGAAAAATTATCGTGCTTGAACATATCTCGCTGGATGGCGTCATCCAGGCGCCGGGCGGACCGGACGAGGATCGCAGCGGCGGCTTTGCGCATGGCGGCTGGATCGCGCCTTTCGCCGACGAGGTGCTGGGAACGGCCCTGCGCAAGCAGATGAGCCAGTCCTTTGACCTGCTGCTGGGGCGCAAGACCTATGAGATCTGGGCGCCCTACTGGCCCCAGCACAGCGATATCTGGCCGAGCGCCAACGCGGCGACCAAATACGTCGCCTCGCGCACGCTGAGCGCGGCCGACTGGCAGCCCGGCGTGATTCTGCGCGGGGACGTCGCCGCTGAAGTCGCCGCTCTCAAGCAGCAGGATGGGCGGGATTTGCACGTGTGGGGCAGCGGCGATTTGCTGCAGACCCTGATCCGGCACGATCTGGTCGACGTGTTCTGGCTGATGATCTATCCGATCACGCTGGGCAAAGGCAAGCGCCTGTTCGCGGATGGCGCGATCCCGGCCGCCTTCACCGTCAGCGAAGCGATCGTCACCCCGTGCGGCGCGCTGGTGATGAGCTACGCGCGCGCGGGCGCGCTGGTGATGAGCTACGCGCGCGCGGGCGCGCTGGCAACCGGCAGTTTATAAACCTGCGCGGTATCCTCTCAATACAGGGGGTAAGTTGTGAGGATACCCTCCGCGCCCATTCCAGGAAGGCGGACCTCGAAGATGAACCCAGCCACGCGCATCGTTTTGATCACCGGGGCAGGCAGCGGGATTGGCAGGCAGAGCGCGCTGCTGTTCTGGCAAGCCGGTTACGCGGTGGTGCTGGCCGGCCGCCGCCTGGAGGCGCTGCGCCAGGTGGCGGCTGAAGCCGGCGCGCCCGCTGCGCGCGCCCTGATCGTGCCGACCGACGTGCGCGACCCGCGGGCGGTGGCGGACCTGTTTGGCGCGCTGGAGGCCAGGTTCGGGCGGCTGGATGTGCTCTTCAACAACGCCGGGGTGGGCGCGCCCGGCCTGGCGCTGGAAGAGCTGGCCTACGAGAGCTGGCGCGCGGTGCTGGATACCTGCCTGACCGGCGCGTTTCTGTGCACCCAGCAGGCTTTCAAGCTGATGAAGCGCCAAAACCCGCGCGGCGGGCGGATCATCAACAACGGCTCGGTCTCGGCCCACGTGCCGCGGCCCAACTCGGCCGCCTACACCGCCGCCAAGCACGCCATCAGCGGCCTGAGCAAATCGACCGAGCTGGACGGGCGCGCCTTTGACATCCACTGCGGGCAGATCGACATCGGCAACGCCGCGACCGAGATGGCGGCGCGCATGCGCGACGGGGTGGCGCAGGCCAACGGCACGCTGGCGCCCGAGCCGACCTTCGACCCCATCCACGCCGCGCGCGCCGTGCTCTACATGGCCAGCCTGCCGCTGGATGTGAATGTGCCCAGCCTGACCGTGATGGCATCGGGGATGCCCTATATCGGGAGAGGGTAAAACATACAATCGAACAAACCGCACGGGTAGGGTTTGCAGCGAATTTGAAAGGCCAGTTTTTTTCAGTTGGTCTATAATTATTCAATTAGTGGGCATTTAACTTTTCTGCTTATGGATTCGCTAAGGAGGCTGCACGGCGAGCGCTAGCTCGATGGCCTTCTCGGCCGCGCTGGTAAAATCGATCACCGACAGGAAAATGATGGCAAACAGTAACCTTGTAGAAGCCAAAAGGGCAAAGAACGATGAGTTCTATACGCAGTATCATGATATTGAAAAGGAAATATCAGCATACTTGGATTTCAACCATGATATGTTCCGGGGAAAAACCGTGTTATTGCCTTGCGACGACCCGGAGTGGAGCAATTTCACCAAGTATTTCGCGCAAAACTTTGAACGGCTTGGGTTGAAAAAACTTATCAGCACAAGCTACGCGGTGGAAAGTAAAACTTACAAGGAAAACTATCAACCAACCCTGTTTGAGATGACTGATCCGCAATTCGACAAAATAAAAACCACAAGAAACGGGAAGATATTCACTTTGACCAGCGACCGGACTGGCGATCGCAAGGTAAATGTGGACGATTTGGAATGGCATTATTTGGCTGGGGATGGCGATTTCAGAAGTAAAGAGATCAAGAAGTTGCGGGATGAGGCAGACATCATCGTTACCAACCCACCATTCTCATTATTTCGCGAGTTTTTGGCATGGATAATGGAGGCAGGGAAACAGTTTGTCATTATCGGGAATATAAATGCAATCACCTATAAAGAAGTATTCCCATCTTTGAAAAATAATAAAATTTGGTTGGGGGCAACGAACTTCAACACGGGCATGTATTTCAAAGTATCTCCCGATTTTGTTTATGCTGATACGTATAAATTTGAGCGAGAACAAAATGGAGCCAAAGTAAACCGTGTCCCAGGCGTATGTTGGTTCACCAACCTTGACCACGGCCGGCGCCACCAGCCGCTGCCCTTGATGACAATGGCTGATAACTTGAAATTCAGCAAGCACAAGGAGATCAAAGGGAAACAAGCATACGACAGGTACGATAACTATGATGCCATCGAGGTTCCATTTACGGATGCTATTCCGAGTGATTATGACGGGGTAATGGGCGTGCCAATTAGTTTTCTCGATAAATACTGCCCTGAACAATTTGAGATTATGGGGATAACAGACAGAGATAACAATTCAGGAATAAAAACCAGAGAATATACCGAAGAAGATACGCCAAACTTTGGTGATTTGAATAGACGGGGCGCAATTAAAATTGGAACCGAGTATGTGTCCACTTATGCTCGTCTCCTGATTAGGAGAAAGCAAGAATGATCACAACCTTGAAAACCGACCTCACAGTCAAAGACATTTGCGAGGGCTTTGTCTATAACGAGCTTGAGGGCAAAGGCTTGTTTGGCCTATCCGGCAGGCTGACCATCCAGCCCGAATACCAGCGCAACTACATCTACGCGGACGGCAAAAAAGATGTAGCTGTTATCGAATCACTGCTCAAAGGCTACCCGTTGGGTTTGATCTATTTCAACAAGGTGAGCGACGACGCGCTGGAAGTTTTGGACGGGCAGCAGCGCATCACCAGTTTCGGCCGCTTTGTAACCAATAAATTTGCAATCAAAGATGAAAATGGCATGGAGCAATATTTCGACAGCATCGCGGCCGATAAGCAATCCAAGATACTGGACACGCAGCTTTTGATTTACGAGTGCGAGGGTACGGAAAGCGAGATAAAAGAATGGTTTAAAACCATCAATATCGCCGGCGTGCCGCTCAATCAACAAGAGCTTCTGAACGCAGTGTACTCAGGGCCATTCGTGACACTTGGCAAAGCAGAGTTCAGTAACAGCCAGAACGCCAACATTCAAAAATGGAGCGCGTACATATCTGGAAGCGCGAACCGGCAGGATTACTTCGAGCGCGCGCTCGAATGGGTCAGCAAGGGCAACATTGGCGAATACATGAGCCGCCACCGCTTTGACAAAAATATTACAGAGCTCAAAACCTACTTCAACAGCGTGATCGATTGGATTTCCAGCGTATTTGCCGACGTCGAGGATGAGATGCGCGGATTGGAATGGGGTCGGCTGTATGAAGAGCATCATCACAAGCCCTATAACCACGCAAAGGTTTCGGCCGAGGTGCGAAAGCTTTTCGGCGATCCGTACATCAAAAATCGCAGGGGGATTTTTGAGTATGTTCTTGGCGGTTCCGTTGATACAAAACTACTCGATGTGCGCGTCTTTGATGACGCGACCAAGAAAAAAGTCTATGAAACACAAACCGCCGCGGCCACGGCGCAAAACGAATCAAACTGCCCGCTTTGCGCGCTCGGGCACGATGCCAACAAGCGCAAAATCTGGAAGTTGAGCGAAATGGATGCCGACCATGTAGCGGCATGGAGCAACGGCGGCGCAACCATGATCGCCAACTGCCAAATGTTATGCAAAACCCACAACCGCGCCAAAGGAAATCGGTAAACCCGTCCTATCCGTGCAAGGATCGGGTTTTTGCTGCACGCTTTGTATCTACTCACCCCACCACCGGCCCCGCCCCACGGAGGGGCGGGGAGAAAGAGAAACTTGGAGTATTTGCGGTCACTTTGTGACCGCAAATACTCCAAACCTCTTGGTTTTTCCCCTCTCCCTCCGGGTGAGGGGCAGGGGTGAGGGGGGGATGCCGCCTACATTCTCTTGATTTCGGGGGCGAGTGCGAAGGTGACGGCGCTGA
>Ga0172368_10005724_pt1 | contig 13711 bp, 7 predicted proteins | sample Lak11m_FD_114540 | JGI IMG/M metagenome (GOLD analysis project Ga0172368, IMG submission 114540) | Freshwater microbial communities from Kabuno Bay, South-Kivu, Congo - kab_022012_11m | ecosystem: Environmental > Aquatic > Freshwater > Lake | place: Democratic Republic of the Congo: South-Kivu...
CCCACCCCACTCGGGCGCCGACGCGTTCGCCATCGCCAACGCGGCCATCGACCACGACGCCCCGCGCCTCGACGCCCTGGACCCCTCCACCCCCAAGGGCCTGGCCGACCTGGTCGCACGGTGCCTGCAACGCGACCCCTCGGGGCGCTTCGCGCACGGCGACGAGGTCCGCGCAGCGGTCGAACGGCTGCTCGACGTCGAGCCCGCCGCGCCGGCCGTACCAACGAACCCCTACCGCGGCCTGCACGCCTTCGACGTGGAGCACCGCCACCTGTTCTTCGGCCGCGAGGCCGAGATCCGCGCCCTGCTCGAGCGCCTGCGCACCGAGTCCCTCGTCCTGGTGGTCGGCGACTCGGGCGTCGGCAAGTCCTCGCTGTGCCGCGCGGGTGTCCTGTCGCGCTTGCCGACCGCGTTCGAGCCCACGCTGGAGTGGCAGGTGGTCTCGCTGGTGCCCGGCACCCACCCGTTGGCGACCCTGGCGGCCGCGCTGGCGCCCTTGCTCTCGCAGAGCGAGGACGACGTCGCGCGCTTGGTGACCGACGACCCCGGCGGGGTCGGCCGCGCCCTCCGCGCGACGCTGGGCGAGACACGCGGCCTGGTCGTCTTCCTCGACCAGGCCGAGGAGCTGCTCACCCTGGCCGATCCGGCCGAAGCCGAAGCCGTCGAGGCGGTCTTGCACTGGCTGGCCGTTCCTACGCGCGGGCTGCGCGTGCTGGCCACCGTGCGGGCCGACTTCCTCGCGCGCCTGGCCAGCCGGCCGCGGTTCGGGGACGACGTGGCGCGCGCGCTGTTCTTCCTCGGCCCGCTCGCCGCCGAGCGCGTGCGGGATGTCATCGTCGAGCCCGCGCGGGTCGCGGGCGTCGTCTTCGAGTCCGAGGCGCTGATCGACGATCTGGTGGCCGTGACGGTGGGGACCGACGGAGGGCTCCCGCTCCTGCAGTTCGCCCTGGCCGAGCTGTGGGAAGCCCGGCGCCCGGACGACGGGACCATCCCGCGCGCGGCACTCGAGGCGATGGGCGGCGTCACGGGCGCGCTCACTCGCCACGCCGACACGGTGCTGGCCAGCATGACGCGGGCCGAGCACGCTGCCGCGCGCGTCGTGTTGTCGAGGCTCGTGTCTTCCGACGGCACGCGCCAACGTCGCCGGGCTGACGAGCTCGAGCTCGACGAGCCCGCCCGAGCGGCCCTGCGCGCGCTGGTGAACGGGCGTCTGGTGGTTGCGCGCGAGAGCCCGGAGGGCCTCGAGGTCGAGATCGCGCACGAGGCGCTGCTGTCCGGGTGGACCACGCTGGCGCGCTGGCTGACCGCCGACGCCGACGCACGGCTGGTCCGCGAGCGACTGAGGGGCGCCGTGGCCGAATGGCGGCGCCTGGGCCGGGCGCAGGACGCGCTGTGGAGCAAGCTCCAACTGGCCGAGCTCGACGGCGTGAGCCTCGGGCCCCTGCCTCCCGCCGAGGCCGAGTTCCTGCAAGCCTCACGCGACGTCCAGCGGCGGCGCAAGGCGCTCCGCCTCGCCGTGTTCGCCGGGCTCCCCCTGCTGGTGGTCGTCATCTGGGCGGCCTTCGCCGTCCAGGCGCGAGTCCGGCTCCTGCAGCGCTTGGGCGCCGAGCTCACGGCGGGGCGTACCGCGCTGGCCGCGGCGGAGCAGCTCGCGGCCGACGGCCAGGCGCGACGAACGACCGCGCTCGCGCTGTTCGACCAGCCCCGCCTCGCCGAGGCCGAAGTGGCGTGGGACGACGTCCGGGCACACGAGGCGCGGCTCCCCGCAGCCTTCTCCCGCGTGGCGGGGCATGCCGAGACGGCGCTGCTGCTCGCAGCCGGTCGATCCGAGGTGAGAGGGCTCCTGGCCGACCTTCTCTACCAGCGCGCCGTCAACGCCGAACGGCAGTACCGCCGCGACGAGGCCGACGAGCTGCTCGCGCGCCTGGCGCTCTACGACGACGACGGCGGCCGGCGCCGTGCCTGGAGCAAGCCGGCGCGCGTACGTTCGGCTGGACCCGAGGGCGCTCGACTGGCTCTCCGCCGCGTCACGACCGGCGAGGGCGAACGGTACGGGCTGGCGGCGCCGACGGTGATCGCGGCCGGGGCCGACGTGCAACTCGAGCCGGGCTCCTACGTGCTCGAAGTCGAGGCTCCCGGGCGCGCCGCGGCACACCTGCCCTTTGTCGTCGAGCGCGGCGAGGTCCTCGATCTCCGCGTGACGTTGCCTCCCGCCTCCGACGTCCCCGAGGGCTTCGTGGTCGTCCCGGCGGGGCGCTTCCTCTTCGGCAGCGCGGCGCCCGACGGGCAGCGCCGCGACTTCTTCCACACGGCGCCGTTGCACCCACGCACCACCGACTCCTACCTCATCGCGCGCCACGAGACCACGTTCCGCGAGTGGCTCGACTTCGTCGAGGCGTTGCCGCCCGACGAGCGCGACGCCCGCACGCCGCACGTGGACAAGGGAGGCTTCCAGGGCGCCCTGGGCCTCACGCAGACGGCCGACGGCCGCTGGCAGATCGCGATCCAGCCTGCCAATCAACGTCTCGTCGCCGCCGAGGGGGAGCCCGTGATCTTCCCCGGGCGCGATCGGCGCCGCGCGCAGGACTGGCGACGCTTCCCCGTGGTGGGGATCGCCGTGGCCGACGCCCGGGCGTATGTAGCCTGGCTGGCCGCCTCGGGGCGCGTACCCGGGGCGCGGCTCTGCACCGAGCTGGAGTGGGAGCGCGCCGCGCGCGGCGCCGACGCCCGCGAGTTCCCCCACGGCGAGCGCCTGGCCCCCGACGACGCCGCGTTCGACGGCACGTACGCCAAGGATCCCGCGGCCATGGGTCCCGACGAGGTCGGCTCGCATCCGGCGTCGGCCTCGCCCTTCGGCGTCGACGACCTGGCCGGCAACGTGTGGGAGTGGACCCGCTCGGTCCTGGAGCCCGACGGCTACGTGGCTCGCGGGGGCAGCTACTACTACGGGCCCAACACCTGCCGCTCCACCGAGCGCGCCGTCACCGAGATCGCGTTCCGCGATACGAGCGTGGGCCTGCGAGTCTGCGCCGACCTGCCCACGCGCTGACTTCGCACGCTCACGCCGTTTCAGCGCGCCGATTCGGCACGGCCGACGCCGAACGACCGGCTCCGAACGACGGCGCGCCCTTGTTTTCATTTGGTTTTCTTCGAGAGCCAGCGCTGGCACGGGGCCTGCATTGTCGAAGGACAGGCCCGATCCGTGGAGGACGCCATGAAACTCACGAACGTGCTCTCATCGTTGTTGGTCTGTGGAACGTTGGCGGCGGCCCTGGAGCCTGCTCCAGCCGGCGCGGGGATCCTGCCGCCGTCGGTGTTCGACGTCGGTCGCCTGATCGGGTACCGCACGGGGCTCGTGGGGATCGACCTGAACGGCACCGAGCTCGAGGGCTCGCCGATCGGCGAGGCACACCTGGTGGGCGTCTCGCGCAGCGGCGTGTTGACGGCCAAGGGCAAGGTCGTGTCGGTCGAGGTCAAGGAGTCGCGGCTCGTACCGTCCTCCGGCGGCGCAGGTCTCCAGGCCCTGGTGGGCGCCGAGCTGGTCGGGCTGCTGGACGACGGCCAGACCGTCTTGCTGGTTGTGGCGGCCGTGGATCGTGCGCCCGAGGATCGCAACAAGGACGTGATCCTGTACGACGTCGACGTGGCCGGCGCCGGCGGCGCCCAGCCGCTCTGTGGCGTCGACGACGCGGGCGTTCGGAGGAGCGCCATCGCGCTCACCGGTCGCTGGGACTTCTCGGAGGGCACGGCCACCGGCGGCGCCTGGATCGACGACCCCGAGGTCTTCACCTTCGCGTGCCAGGGCTACGTGGTCGCCAAGTGCGTCGAGGCCGGTTACAAGCCCTGGCGCAAGGCCCTGGTGTGCGCCAAGGGCCAGGGCTGCAAGCAGGTCGCGCTGACCGCCTGGCACCAGGCCTGCACGCGGCTGCTGCGCGCCGACTACTGCGGCGACGGCCGCTCGCACACGGTCGACGGCGTGCCCGTGAACCTGTACGACAACCTGGGCGTGCGGGTGGACGGCGAAGCCTGGAGGACCGAGGCGGAGTGGGACGCCGCCGGCGCGCGCTGCCTGGCGAACGTCCGGCGCCCCGACCAGGTGCCCGATTGCTACGACGAGCTCGTATCCGACGAGTGCGGCGATCCCGCCCACGGCGCGGACGGCACGCTGATCATCTCCGAGATCCAGTAGGCCGGCCCCCCGCGAGCGGCTATCGGACGCTCGCACGGCGTGGACTCCAGGGTCCGCGCCGCAAACAACAACCGACCCAAAAAAGAAAAGGGGGAGCCTTTCGACTCCCGGTCGAATGCGCCTGGACTCCAGGCGTCCAGGCGCCAGACAGCAACAAAAGAAAAGGGGGAGCCTTTCGACTCCCCCTTTTCTTTTTGGTCGGGGCGATTGGATTTGAACCAACGACTCCTTGGTCCCGAACCAAGTGCGCTACCAAACTGCGCTACGCCCCGAACATGTCCGACACCGTCACCGGTACCGGTCGAGAACTGCTTGAAGAGAACGTACGCGACCCGGCACGTCGTCGGCTTCGAACACCGCCGAACCCGCCACGATCACGTCGGCCCCCGGGTCGAGGGCGAGCGACATGGTATCCGATTTCATGCCTCCGTCAACCTCGATCTGCACGGGGCGCCCGGCCGCCGCGGCCATCGCGCGTGCCTCGGCGATCTTGGGGAGCGCCGCACGGATCAGCGACTGCCCGCCGAAGCCGGGGTTGACCGTCATGATCAGCACGAGGTCGGTCACGTGCAGCACGTACGGCAGCACCCCGAGGGACGTGGACGGGTTGAACGCCACGCCCGCCCTGCACCCGCGCTCGCGGATGTGCGCCAGGATGCGCTCGAGGTGCGTGCAGGCCTCGGCGTGCACGGTGATGACGTTCGAGCCGGCGTCGGCGAACGCGTCGATATAGCGCTCGGGCTCGACGATCATGAGGTGCGTGTCGAGCACCGCCGTGGCCGTGCGACGCCGGATGGCCTTCACCACCGGCGGCCCGAAGGTCAGGTTGGGCACGAAGCGCCCATCCATCACGTCGAGGTGCAGCCAGGTGACGCCGGCGCCCTCGAGGGTGCGCACGGCGCCGGCGAGATCGGCGAAGTCGGCGGAGAGCAACGAGGGCGCCAGCACGCGCATGGGACACCTCCAGTCGCGCAACTATACGACACGAATTCGTTCGGGACCACCCACACGAGGGTTGCACGCGACCGCCTGCGGCTGTTCAATAGATGGCGACCACCCGCGGAGCGTGAGATGCCGTCGCTTTCGGTCGTGATTCCCGCGTACAACGAAGAAGCCACCCTCGAAAAGCTGCTCGCGCGCGTCGAGGCGCTGCCGATCGACAAGGAGATCCTGGTGATCGACGACGGCTCGCGCGACCGAACGCGCGAGATCCTGCGCGGCTACGAGGGGCGGCCCGGGTACCGCGTGCTCTTCCAGCCGAAGAACCGGGGCAAGGGCGCCGCGATCCGGCGCGGCTTCCAGGAGGCCACGGGCGACGTGGTGGCCGTGCAGGACGCCGACCTCGAGTACGATCCGACCGAGCTGCCGCGCCTGGCCCAGCCCATCCTCGACGGACGGGCCGACGTGGTCTACGGCGCGCGCTTCATGCCGGGCGAGCGGCGGGTGAACGCGCTGATGCACACGGTGGGCAACCGCGGCCTCACGCTGCTGTCGAACCTTTGCTCGAACCTCGACCTGAACGACATGGAGACCTGCTACAAGCTCTTCCGGCGCGACGTGATCCAGAAGCTGAACCTCGAGAGCGAGCGCTTCGGCATCGAGCCCGAGGTCACGGCCAAGCTGGCCAAGATCCCGAACCTCCGCCTGTACGAGATGCCCATCTCGTACAACCCGCGCTGGTACGACGAAGGCAAGAAGATCGGCTGGAAAGACGCGGTGCAAGCCGTGTGGTGCATCGTGAAGTACAACCTCCTCACGACCGAGGACGAGGCGTTCCGCCGCTGATGACACGGCGCATCGGGAACCGCTACGAGGTGATCCGCGAGCTCGGGCGCGGCGGCATGGCCGAAGTGCTGCTGGCCCGCGACACGCTGCTCGATCGGATGGTGGCGGTCAAGGTGCTCTACCCCCACCTGACGCGCGACGAGGAAGGCCGACGCCGCTTCCAGCGCGAGGCTCGCGCCACGGCCCGCCTGCGTCACGAGAACATCGTCGAGGTCTACGACTTCTCCGGTGACGACTCGGCCGAGATGTACCTGGTGGCCGAGTACATCGAGGGGCGCACGCTGCGGGACCAGATCGACGAGGATCCACCCGCGGTCCCGGAGCTCGGAGCGATGGTCGTGCACGAGGTGCTGAACGCGCTCGAGGCGGCCCACGCCGAGGGCATCATCCACCGCGACATCAAGCCCGAGAACGTCATGCTGAGCCGCGAGGGCAAGGTGAAGCTGATGGACTTCGGGATCGCGCGCCTCGTGAACCTGGAGTCCTTCACCCAGACCGACGTGCTCATCGGCTCGCCGCTGTACATGGCCCCCGAGCAGATCGAAGAGGGGACGATCGACCACCGCGCCGACCTGTTCGCCGCGGGAAACCTGCTGTACTTCGCCGCGACCGGCGCGCTGCCGTTCCAGGCCGATTCGGCCCCCAAGGTGCTGCGCCGCATCTGCGCGGGACGCTACCAGCCCCCCGACCAGGTCTGCCCGGCCACCTGCGGACCCCTGACCCGCATCATCGCCCGCGCGCTGCAGGTCGATCCTGCGGCGCGCTACCAGACCGCCGCCGAGTTCCGCGAGGCCCTCGCCGCGTACCTGGCCGACCTCGGCATCACCGACGTGCGCGCCGAGTTGACGCGCTGGTTCCAGGGGCCCGACGCCTGGGTCGCGGCCTTCCGCGCACGCCTGGTGCCGCTGCTGCTCGAGCGCGGGCGCAAGCTGTTCGCCGATCGCCAGGTGGCGGCGGGCACCGATTGCTTCAACCGCCTGCTGACCATCGAACCCGACCACCCCGAGGTGATGGCGCTCCTGCGTCGCACCGAGAGCCGCGCTCGCCTCAGGCGCCGGGCTCCCTGGGTCGCGGGGATCGTGGCGTTGTGCGTGGCGGGCGCGCTGCTCGTCCTGTGGCTGCCCGAGTGGCTGGCGTCGCGCCCGACCGGGCGGCCGCTGCGCTGGAGCCGCCTGGGGGCGCCCGTGCTCGCCGTCTTCCCCGCGGAGCGCGCCCACGCCCTGCGCGAGGCGTTGACCACCCCCGCCGCGAGCCGCCCCCGGCGCGCGCTCGACACCACGCCGAACGCACCCGCGGTCAAGCCGGCCCGCCGACCCGCGGAGACACCGCGCAACGGCACGTCCGCGGCCCACGACGAGGTGGCCGTGACCATCGTGCCCTTCCCCCCGGCCGTCGAAGTGACCATCGACGGAAAGCCGGCCGGCAAGGGCCCGCGCCTCGATCTGAAGCTCGCTCCCGGTCGCCACGAGGTCACGCTCACCCACCCGTCGTGCCCGGTGTGCCTGCCCACGAGCTATCCCATCGAGGTCGACGCGAAGCGCGCCAAGAACTTCCGCCTGGCCATCCGCTACGAGCCGGTGCACCTCACCGTGCAGGGCCCGAAGGGCGCGAAAATCCTGGTCGACGGCGTGCTCAGGGGAGCCACTAACGAAGAGCTGCGCATTCCCGTGCGCGGCCTGGGCGCGCAGGCGCTGGACGTGGTGGTGCGGTGGGGCGACGCAGAGGAGCGGCGCCGCGTGACGGCCCGCGCAGGGGAGAAGGTCTCGATCGACGTGCCGTGACGCGCCTCGCGGGCGCAGCGAGCGGCGCCCCTACTGGATCGTCGGAGGCTCGGCGGTCGCCATCGACGCGAAGAAGCCCTTGTACAGGTTCTTGGCCAGGTTCTGGTGGAACACCGGGAAGTGGTCCGAGGCAGGGAAGAGGAGCAGCGCGCCGGTCACCGGCTCGCCTCCGGGCACGGCGATGTTCCCGGACACCGGCAGACTCACCTCGCCGAGGCCCTTCAAGGCCGCTCCGGGGTGCTCGTTGGCGCCGGTCACCCCCGGGTAGGCGACCGTCGGCAGGCCAAGGACCAGGGCCAGGTTCTCCGCGGTCGAGAGCGGCGTGTAGGGGTCCTGGCCCCCCTGCACCTGCATCAGGTGCTTGCGGTTGCCGGGGCGATTCACGAGGCGCGCGTAGTTGATGGGGTCGGTCAGGTCCGACGCGTTCTGCACGAGCAGCAGCATGGGGTGGCGCTCGTCGAGCTCGGCGGGATCGATCTTCAATAGCGACGCGACGATGTTGCGAATCTGGGCGTCCTGCACGGTGTCGAGGCTCTTGCGGTACAGGATGGTCTCGATCAGCACGCCGCCGCCCGCCGAGATCAACCCGCCGCGGAGGCGCGGCTCGACGCCCAGCACCAGGGGCGCGACCAGCCCGCCCTGCGAGTGGCCCAGGAAGCCCAGCCGCTCGGCGTCGAAGGTCACGTCGGCTCCCACCGCCGTCGCCGCCAGGGGCAACACGCCCACGTTCGCGAGCCACTGCACCAGCAGCACGTTGTCCAGCGCCGCCTGGCGGAAGGTCGTCACGCCGGCCGGCGGGTTCGAGAAGTTGAACGACGCGAGCTCGAGCACCTGCGCGTTGGCCGAGCCGGCCCAGCGCTTGCCGTGCATGGGCTGCGGGATCGAGACGCACGCCACGCCCGCCTCGGCCAACTCGTCGGCCACGCCCTCGGACAGGAAGCTGTCGAAGTCGCCTCCCGTTCCGTGGCTGTAGAGTACGAGCGGCGTCTTGCCCGTAGCCGTGACCAGGGGCGTCTTGGGGATCGAGAACGCGATGTCGAGGCTCTCGGGCTTCGAAGCCGGCACGCCGTCGGCGCCGTAAACGAAGCCACCGCCCTGGCCGTAGGGCGGGGTCCCCTGCTGAAAGTTCCACGTGGCCAGGCGGGCGTCGATGCGCCAGTAGGTCGGAAGCTCCTTGGCCACCGAGACGTCCTGCAGCGTGGGCCAGAGCCCCTGCTCGACGATGAACTGGCGCAGGGCCGCGAGCTCACTGGTCGGATCGAGCGTGCGGAACACCGTGGCCCCGACGATGCCGCCCGGATCGATCCCCAGGTCGGGGATCGCGTCGACCAGGGGCTGCAAGGCGGCCTGCACGTCGGCCGGAGCCTCCCCGGCCAGGGCCTGGGCCAGCAGCGGAGGCACCTGGAAGGCCGTGCCGTCGGCAGCCGCCAGCGCGCTGGTGACAATGGCCGCGTACGTGGTCGCCCCCCGCAGCGGGAAGCCGAAGAGCGGCAGCAGCACCAGCACCGGCGGCTCGTAGGTCCCCTCCACGGGATCCGTCACCACGCTGACTCGCACCGGGATGCGCTGGCCGCGCTCCGGCGAGGCGGGGTCGACGTCGACCAGGAACACGGCGGCCCCCGGCTCGAGCGAGGCCGCCACGTCGGGCAGCGTGGCCGGGTCCGGGGTACGCGTGAGCCCGAAGTAGATGGGGCCGTTGCACGACGCGCCGTCGACCAACGCGTGCGCCGCGTCGACGTACTTGCCGACCACGCTCACGTTCTTGGGGTTGGGCAGGTTCGAGTAGTCGGGGGCGCCATTCGGGCGCACGCGCAGCAAGCTCGGGAACGGCCACGCCCAGAACCCGCCGACGGGGTCGAAGCGCACCGCCGGAGCGGGCGGCGGGCTCACCTCCTCGGGCGGCACGTCGGCAGGCTCCGATTCCGCCGAGGCTCCGTCGGACGCGTCGATCCCGTCGGGCGCGGGTTCGACCGACTCAGCGACCGCGTCGGAGCCCGTGTCGACGTCGGACGCGTCGGGCGCGCAGCAGAGATCGGCCCCGAGCTCGCCCCGACCGTCGGAGGTGTCGGCCCCGCCTGCGCCGCCTCCGCACGCACTGGCCACGACGAGCGCGACGAGGACCACCGGGAACCACGGTCGGGGCAACGGGCGCATGGAGGCCTCGAGGAGGAACAATCAATCTATTATCGACGTCCGCGCCTCTTGGTGCAACGACCGGACGTCCGGGGTAGACTACGCGGGTCGACGCGTTTCGGGAGCCCCCATGCCGAAGCCGCCCTTGAGGCTGCAGACCACCACCCTCTGGGATTACCCCTCCCAGGACTACTCGGACGACGGCCAGGGAACGGCCGACTACCGCGGCGCCACGCCGTCGTACGTCATCTGGAACCTCTTGAAGCGCTACACGCGCCCCGGCGACCTGGTGATCGACCCCATGGCGGGCAGCGGCACCACCGTCGACGTGGCCCGCGACCTGGGCCGCCGGGCGCTCGGCTACGACCTGCAGCCGCACCATCCGGGCGTGTTCCGCGCCGACGCCCGCAAGCTGCCGCTCGAGGACGCCAAGGCCGACTTCGCTTTCCTCGACCCGCCCTACGGCGACCACCTGCACTACTCCGGTCGCCCCGAGTGCCTGGGCGAGCTGGCCGCCGACGCCGAGGCCTACTACCGCGGCATGGACGAGGTCTTTCGCGAGCTCGACCGCGTGCTGAAGCCCGGGCGCTACCTGGGGCTCTACGTGGGCGACTCGGCGAAGAAGGGGCTGCCGTTCGCGCCCATCGGCGTCCGGTTGTTCGGGCTGCTGGCCGCGCGCTTCGTGCCGGTCGACGAGATCGCGGTGGTGCGCCACAACGCGAGCCTCAAGCGCGGCGCGTGGCACGTGGCGGCGGCCGAGGGCAACTACTTCCTGCGCGGCTTCCACCACCTGTACGTCTTCTTCAAACCCGTCCGCGACGGGAGGAAGGAGGGCGAGCTCAAGCTGCCGGACCGGCGGGAGGCGGGCGAACGGGAGGCCGCGAGCGCTCCCCATCCGGCGAAGCCGCCCGCCGACGGCGCCAGGCCGCCGCTCCCCACGCCGCGCAAACCGCGGCGAGGACCGCCCCGCTGACGCAGGCGCCCGCGACCAGCCCCGGCGTGCGGTAGGACAGCAGCACGTCGTGCGCCCCGGCGGGCACCTCGAGGCCTTGCAGCACCGCGCGAACGGGGATCAGGGGCGCCTCGCGCCCGTCGATCGTGGCCTGCCAGCCCGGCACGAGCGTGGCGCCGTACACCAGCGTCGCGGGTGCGTTCAGCTGCACGTGCGCCTCGACCCGTCCGGGCGAGCGCGCCCCCGGGCGGCACGACTCGTCGCCGCCCACGACGGTGCCCGCGCGCTCGCACACCAGCCGCGACGTCGGGCCCTCGACCCGCCACACGCGCACGCCCGTCACGGGATCGACCAGCAGCTCGCGGAGCAGGCCCGCCCGAACCCACGGCTCGAGGCGCGCCGCCGGCCGCGTGGCGTCGACGAGCAGGTAGCGCAGGTCGACGCGCGCGGCCCAGGTGTCGAGCTCGCGGAAGAGCGAATCGACCAGGTCGGCGCGCGGCGACGTGAGCGCGGCCGTGTAGCCGAACAGGTCCTCGATGCCCACCTGGCCGGCCGCCGACGTGCCGAGCGTGGCGCGGTTCCGCGCCATGGTCACGATGGCGCCCTGCGTGTCACGGTGCACGGGGTAGCGATCCAACGCCGAGTCGCGGAACACGCGGAACGGGCGGCCCGCCGCGTCGGTCTGCAGCACCTGGGCCAGCGACGGCACGCGCGTGAGCAGCACAACGTCGGCCGTGGCCAGCAGCGGGCCGTTGGCCACCAGCAGGTCGCCGGCCACGAGCAGCGGCAGCGTCAGGGTGGCGACCTGCGCCAGCCGCCCCGCCGTCGCCCCGCGGGGCGCGGCAGCCGGGCGTAGCAGGGCCCAGGCCGTCAGCCCGACCAGGGCCGCCTGCAGCCCCCCCGCGCGGATCGCGTCGAGGGCCGCCGCGCCGTTCGGCACGACGCTCCAGGCGCTCACCCACGGCTCGAACGAGCCGGCCTGCGCCGCCACCGCCCCGCCGGCCACGACGGGGCCGAGCAACAGCCAGCGAGCACGCCGCGCCCCATCGAGCAGCTCGGTCAGGCCGCCGCCGGCCAGCAGCGCCAGCGCCAGGGAAGCCTGCAGCGCGTACTTCTCGGGGAAGCGGAACCACCCGAGCGGCGGCAGCACGCGCACGAGAGCCTCGAGCACGGGCGTGTGCGAGCCCACCGCCAGGGCCAGGAACAGGCCGCCGGCCACCGCCACGCCGCGCCAACCCCGCCGCCAAGCGCCCACCAGCGCCAGGGGCAGCGTGAGCGCGCCCAGGTAGAGGCTCGCGAACCAGAAGCGCCCGTCGCTCATCCAGGGGTGGGCCCACTCCGAGTTGACGGGCAGCGGCGCCCCGAACAGGTGCGGGACCAGCAACGTGGCCAGGCGGGCCGGGTGCAGGGCCCACACCGCCAGCACCTCGCCGGGATCGGCGCCCGAAGCTCGCACGGAGGACGCCAGGAAGAGCGCCGACGGCACCCATTGGATCGCCGCCACGCCCAGCCCCACCCCTGCCGCGACCAGGCCGCCCGCCGCCACGCGTCCCACTCGCGCGACGCGCGGCCCACCGTCGGCGGCCACGAGCCAGGCCGCGGTCAACACCGCACCCCACAACCCCGAGGCCAGGGCCGCCTGCGGGTCGCCCGCCAGCACCTGCGCCGCTAGCGCAAGCCCCGTCGCGACCGCCGCACGCCAGGGGGCATCGCCCCGCAACACGCCCAGCCACGCGGTCAGCACCAGCGGCGTCCACGCGCCCGACGCCTGGTAGAACGGGTTGTCGGCGTAGCCGAGCAGCGGCCCGCCGAGCGCGAACGCCAGCGCCGCCACCGCCGCTCCGACGCGGGCCGCGCCCAGCCGCCGCGCCAGCAGCCACGTGCCCACGCCGGCCAGCCACACGTGCAGCGCCACGCGCGCGTTCAAGGCCCACACCACGTCGAGCAGGTCGAGCCAGGTCGGCGGGTAGAACACGGCCGAGGTGGGGTTCGCGAGGTGCGGCAACCCCAGGTGCAGGAGGTCGTTCCACTCGGGCAGGCGCCCGGCCAGCAGGGCTCGCGCCGTCACCAGGTGCTGGGGGTACTCGTACAGCGAGAAGTCTTCACGGAAGAGCGTGCGGCCGAGGAAGAGCACGTCGGCGAACAGGCCGAGCACCAGCAGCGTCCAGCCGGCCAGCAGGGCCGCGTCGACGCGTCGCCCATCCGTCGGGAGCGCGGTCACGAGGCCTCCCGCGCACGCCCCGGGGTGACCCCGGTGACGGTCGAGGTCACGCGGCCGTCGGCCAGGCGCGTCGCCAGGGTCGTGCCCTCCGCGACGTCGCGCGCGGATCGTACGACCTTGCCCGTACGTGCGTCCTGCGTGATCGAGTAGCCACGGTCGAGCACGGCCTCCGGGTCCAGCGCCCGCAGCCCGGCCTCCCGCGCCTCGAGCTGGCCGGACACCGCCTGCAGCCGGCGCCGAAGGGCCGCCACCAGGCGCGCCTCGACGCGCTCGGTGCGTCGCGCCAGTTCGGGCACCTGGCGCCGCGGGTCGCGCGCGCGGAGCCGATCGACCACGCAATCGAGGCGAGCCGCGGGCGCCTGCAGCGCCACCGCCCCCGCCGGTTGCAGGCGACGCTCGATCTCGCCGAGGCGCAGGGCCAGCCGATGCACCCGGCGCTCGGGGCTCGCCAACCCACGCCGGGCGGCCAGCAGCTCGCGACGCAGCAGCGCCACCCGCGTGGTGAGGCGTCGCGCGAGCCGGGCTCCCAGCTCGTCGAAGCGCGCGTGCAGGTCGACCAGGCGCGGCACGACCGCTTCGCCCGCCGCCGTGGGCGTGGGGGCCCTCAGATCGGCCGCGAAGTCGGTGAGCACCACGTCGACCTCGTGCCC
>Ga0172368_10005726_pt1 | contig 13710 bp, 19 predicted proteins | sample Lak11m_FD_114540 | JGI IMG/M metagenome (GOLD analysis project Ga0172368, IMG submission 114540) | Freshwater microbial communities from Kabuno Bay, South-Kivu, Congo - kab_022012_11m | ecosystem: Environmental > Aquatic > Freshwater > Lake | place: Democratic Republic of the Congo: South-Kivu...
CATCTGGAATGGCAAAAGGTAAAAGTTAACCCACGAGGCGCCCAACCCAAACTGCGCTCCTGCCTGACTGTACGTCGCGATCCCCGACGGGTCATCATCCGCCGCCCCCGTGATCACTCCCGGCCCCAGTATCTTCAAAAATTTCTGCAACTTCTTCCCCATCCATTCATCATACACAAAACTACACTCTTACGGCTATTCTTCCCTCCGCAAACTGCTTAAACACAATCTTAAGCAATGTCTGGTATGGCATGCTATATTGTTTAGCTCTCGCTTTTACTTTGATCAAATCAGCGGCGTCCACTCGCATTGTCATTTGTTTAGTCTGAGACAACTCTCGATACTGTGCGATCGCCTCCGCCCACATTTCTCGACTTTCTTTGTTCTGACCACTCTCATACTCACCCGCTAGTAGCTCCTGTTCAAGCAGTTCCTCTTCTTTGGTTAATTTCATGTCATTAACTTTCACATTCTTCATATTTTCTCCTTCATATATTTTTTGACTAATACTCGGCTCGGATAAATAGTCTTCAAAAAGATTGTTCTTTTCTTTCCGTCCACTACATACGGCACAGCATATATATACTCTTTCATTTTTACTATTAAAATCCTCTGATTGGGATGTGTCTTACTCTTAATATCATCTATCACTCGTCTCTTCTCGTATGCCCCAACAATATCTTCAAAACAGATACCCCTCGTTTCTTTCAACAACTGATTTTTCTCTTCACTATACTCAATCCTGTATCCCACAAACTCAATTTATCAAAATGTACATCAATTGTCAATACATAATACTTGACACTTTACTGTCAACTGTCAAGTATCAACTAGGAACCTGTCAACTCTACTTTACAAGGACGATCCTTGTAAGATACCCACCAACTCTCCCACCTCATTGCTCGCCGCACTGATCCAGGTTAGTTTAATTTCAGGCACGACAACCTCTCCACTATGCTAAAATCGATCTGTATGGATCCCAAATCACTAGCGCTCCTCAAGAGAATTGTGTACTCTCACGTAAGCGACGATTATCAAGTCTTTCTTTTTGGCTCACGCGCTCGGGGTGACAACCGTCCCTTTAGCGACATAGATCTCGGCATTCGTGGTACCTCTCCACTCCCTTCCAAAACCCTTGCCCTTCTCAAAAACGACCTCGAAGAAAGCAACCTCCCCTATCGTGTTGATCTTGTCGATTTTAATAATACAAGTGCTCATTTTAACAAAATTGCCATGCAAAAGGTGGAATATCTATGACAGAACTCCTCAAACTAACCAAACTAACCGAAGCCTTTAACCGCCTCAAAGAAGGGGTAAGTTCAGCCAAAAATCAACTCGAAATCGATGGCGTACTCCAACGTTTCGAATTTACCTTCGAATTAGTCTGGAAAACAATCCAGGAATACGCCAAAACTCAAGGAATTATGGTTGCAAGCCCACGCGAAAGTTTTCGCGTTGCCGCCGATCTCAAATTAGTTAGCGATGTTGAAGAATGGTTCGAATATCTCGAAGAGCGCAACAAAACTACCCATATCTATGACGCCAAGATGGCACAAGATATATTTAGTAAAATACCTCGCTTCGTCCAAATGGTAGAACAGCTCCTCTCCTCCTTACAAAGATCATCCTCGTAGGCAATCCGCCAACTCCTCTACCTCATTGCTCGCCGCACTGATCCAAATCAAATCCTTTCCAGTCTCTTTTTTAAACTCCTCTCCGATTACTTTCCTACTCTCCTCCTCTACTAATTCCCTCTTATTTACCACCACAATTTCTTTCTTATCCGATAGCCCCTTCCCATATTTTTCCAGCTCTTTCCGCACAATCTTGTAATCACGCACTAACTGCTCCGTGACACTGTGGCACTGTGCTTCTGTGTCACTGCAATTTGGTGCCAGCACATGCACCAATGTTTCTACCCTTTCCAAGTGTCTCAAGAACCACGGCCCAATCCCCTTCCCTTCCCATGCCTCCTCGACCACTCCCGGCACATCCACTAGGACTAGCTTCTTATCTCCAACACTCATCACCCCCAAATTCGGCTCAAGGGTGGTGAAAGGATAGCCTGCAATCTTAGGATTCGCTCGTGTCAACGCTTTAAGTAGCGACGATTTCCCAACGTTTGGCAATCCTACGATTCCGATGTCGGCTATCACCTTGAGTTCCAAGAGTAAGAATTTCTCGTCTCCGCTCTGACCTGGCTCAAAATTTCTTGGCGTCTGGTTGGTACTACTACGGAAATGGAAGTTCCCGCGTCCCCCCTTGCCTCCCCACGCCGCCTCATATACCTTGCCATGCTGATCCATATCAAAAACAAAGTTACGAACCTTGTTTATTTCTTCAAAATTTTCTCTCGACCGCAAATTAGCTTCAAAATACTCGTGTGGAATCTCATATATTACCGTTCCAACCGGAACCGGCACATAAACGTTCTCCATTGATTTGCCTGTACTTCGCTTCTCGCTCCCGCGCTCTCCGTTCTCCGCGATAAACCTCTTTTTAAAATTAAACTCGACTAGATTCTCAATATTTTCGTCAGCTATCAAGATGACGTCGCCCCCTTTCCCTCCGTCTCCTCCGTCCGGTCCCCCTTTAGGGGCATACTTTTCGTGCCGCAAATGCGCGCTCCCTGCTCCCCCATCTCCTCCCTTAACATAAATCCGTGCTAAATCTTTCATATAGGGCTATTCTACCAGAGAAATCTGCCATCGTGACACTGTGTCACTGTGACACAATCAATGTTGCTACCACCCCACAATGGTCACTTACCCCCGAGACCACTCTTACATTTTTGACTTCATACTTCGGTGTCGACCATACATAATCCACCATCAAAGCAAGCTTGCCCGCTTCCACTTTGTTAGCCCTGTGCAAATGTGGGTCAATCGTCGAGACAATCTCAGTTGGAATATTGTCTTTTAATTGACGAGCAATCTCATGATAAAGTTTATATCCTCTAGGGATATTAAAGTCACCACATAACACCATCTCTCCTCGCGCTTTCACAAACTCCAACAACTTTGCCAAATGCGCCTCTTGTCGCAGGTTCTCATGCCCGTCCGGCGTCCAACTAAAGTGCACTGCCCCAATCTGGAGTCCCCCAATTTTCGTCAAAAGCAAAATCGGCGAATGAGTCCCCATCCCAGGAGCAGTCAAATATGCCCCTTCCCCTTCTCCACAATAATACTTCTTCACCAACGTAATCGGTTTATTCGCCAAGATCATTACCCCAGTTCTCTTACCGTTGGGTAAAATATCATTTGGCGCATATTGGTAGTAAGGGTACTGTGTTCCCACCATTTCAAGCATGTCTTGTTCGCAGGCCTCCATCAGACAAACCACCTCCGCCCTTTCTCGCATGATAAACTCCTCAACCGTTTTAAGATGTTTATCCCCCTCCATATTCAAACTAATTATCTTCATTTTTCACCCCACTTTTCATATCCTCCATCATACCATCCCCTCTATACAAATGACTAAATGATTTAAATCACTTATTCAAGTCTCCAACCATCGCAATTTGACTTTTACTCTCTCTCTCTAAAATTATGTCATGACTACCCCAGATAAAATAGTACCTACACCTCAATCTACTGAAGAAATTAATAGATTAGCAGAACAATCCGCAGCGTATCAGCTACAAGAAATACCAGAACCAGTTAGGGAATCTACTCAGAATTTCTTAAGAGAAGATCAGGGTATAGATGCCAATATCGAAACTATTATAGTGGCTAATTCAGAGAAACATGCTACGCAAATTAGCACAGCCGCACGTCTAGCCCAAATAGAAGTACAACTAGAAAAGCATAGAGCAGCTTGTCATTCACTATTTGCAACCATCCCCGTCGACATGTCTGACATCAGTAAAAAAAGTCCTGTAATTATATTCTTTAGAGAAAAGACTACTCTACCCGGTCATTTCCGCGAAGATTACAAATCAATCATAAACAAAGTTAACGAAACTTTGACACTATTCGACAAACCCACTATCTCTCCCTAACATCTTCCTTTTTCCCTTGACACTCTTCTCTTTAAGTGACAAAATGAATTAAATCATTTAGTCACTAATCACATACACAAAAATATGTCCCAAGTTTCCCACCGCTATCTCAATCCCAAGGTAGAGCAACAAATTTTTCAAATCTTTATTGAGTCATTTGCCTCTCTTCCCAACACTAGTATAGCTACTGAGTTCCTTTATGACCTCTTATCTCCTGTCGAGCAAGTCATGCTCGGCAAGCGTCTTGCCATCTCCTATATGCTTCTCAAAGGCTACTCCCAAAGAGTTATCGCCGACACCCTCAAAGTAAGCCAACCTACAGTTACCCGCGTCAACTCCTATCTCAAATCTGGCTCTGGCTACAAAAAAATCATTTCTCATATGCTCAAGCAAGAAAAAATTGTCGCCTTCTTTGACTCCCTCGAGGCAAAACTAGATCACTTTCTCCCACCCAAAGGTGTCAACTGGAAAGCTCACTTTGCTCGCACCGATGGTGACCGCGCCAAACGTCGCAAAGCTTTCTAAATGAATAAATGATTTAATTCATTTTGTCACTAAATAACTCTCAAAAAATTTATGATATACTCGAAATAAATATGTAATTCTCATTGGAGATTATTTATGGACTTCATTTTACCCATTATTATCTTTGTCATTTTGATCTCGCTCAAGCAAGTCAACGAATACGAGCGTGGTGTCGTCTATACCATGGGCAAATTTAGCTATATCCTGAGTCCTGGCTGGAAATTGATTATCCCCATCTTTCAATCGTTCCACAAAGTTGATATTCGTACCAAAGCGGTCGATGTCCCCAAGCAAGATACCATTACCAAAGATAATGTTAGTTGCAAAATGAACGCCGTTATCTACTACAAAGTAACCGACGCCGGCAAAACCATCAACGAGGTCGAGGACGTCTACTACGCCATGCTTCAGCTTGCTCAAACCACTATGCGCCGCGTTGCTAGTGAAGCCACGCTTGACGAGCTCCTGTCTCAACGAGAGAAGATCGCCAAAGAAATCTTAGGTATAGTCGACGAACATGCTACCAGCTGGGGCATCGACGTCCAAACTGTCGAGCTCAAAGATATCGAACTCCCGGAATCAATGGTTCGAACCATGGCCAAACAAGCCGAGGCCGAACGTGAGAAGCGCGCGACTATCATTAACGCCGAAGGCGAGTTGCAAGCCAGTAAAAATCTGGCGGCCGCTGCCAAAATGCTCGCCACCAGCCCCGGCGCCCTGCACTTACGCACCCTCAACTCGATTAATGACATCAGCTCTGACCAAAGCAATACCGTGGTCTTCGCCGTCCCGGTCGAAGTCCTCCGCGCCATCGAGGGATTTAACAAAAAGAAGTAACAATCTGGGACACCGATTCTGGTACTCGTAGCTTCCAACTGGGATCACCCTTCCTAATCAGTTCTCTTATCTTCACTCCCTCCAGTTCCTCACGATTAAATAAACCTGTCTCAAAAACAGGATATCCCACCTCCCCCATTAGCCTAGTCACCCATTCATTGTTACTCACCACCACCACTTCTCGCTTCAAAAATTTTGATTTTTGAACTATAAGTTCTATGTTCTTAACCCATTCTTCATCACTTGGCGTATCAGGAATCGGCACCATCTCCAACACCATCAGGCCTGCCTGCCGGACAGGCATGGCCAGACCCCGTAGGGTCATCTCTATCATCCTTTTTCTCTCCTCAAAATTCCATGGATTTGATTCTGTCCTCGACTCCTGCGAACTCCCAATCCCCACAATTACTTGTGGCGCCAACTCCAAACATTTTTTCAAACTATACAGATGTCCCAAATGAAACGGCTGGAACCTCCCGATAAACAACGCCACTTTGTAACTGATTGGAGAATTTGTCATTTGTGATTGGAGAATTATTTTAAGTATCCCAGCGGATCTACCTTTGCACTTGGCCCCTGAATCTCAAAGTGTAAATGTGTTCCTGTACTTCTCCCTGTTGATCCCATTTGTCCAAGAGTCGCCCCTCTCCCCACATTTTGCCCCACCACGACTGAGATGGAGGACAAATGCGCATACAACGTCTTAAACCCGTTCTTGTGGTCTACTATTACGTGATTCCCGTATCCCGCACTACTCCAACCCGCAGTCACCACCGTCCCCGCATCCGCCGCCAAGATGGCACCTCCATCATGATTGGCAATATCAATCGCTGGATGATACCACCGATATCCCTGGGTAATGCGCCCATACGCCGGCCAGACGAAAGAACCAGAGGCAGTCACCGCTCCCGCGTCAGGTGTCAAGACATTAGCAAATCGAGGCAAAGCGGGTGTTGGTGCATCTGGCATAATACCATCTGGTATCACCAACGACTGCCCCGCTACCAAGGCAAAGGTCTCATCATCAGAGAATGTATTAAACGGCCAGTCCACAATCGACTGCTCGCTTGTTTGGAATTTCTTGGCAATCGAGTAAATGGTGTCACCTGGCTTCACTTTGTAAACAACTCCCGTAACAGGTGGGATCTTGACCGTTGTCCCGACTTTCAATTTTTTAAAATCCACACTCTCATTCGCCCACTTGATCGAGTCGATCGAGACGTCAAACTTTTCGGCAAGCGAGCTCAAAGTATCTCCGTCCTTCACGCCATAATCACGAATTTCGGAGGGTGGCTTATCAGATACCAAAGTCACTACTCCCGCTCCATCCACCGACCCCAGTACGCTCCCTCCCCCTGTCCCCGTCCCCGGGTCATCAGTCAAGTTAGCTCGTACCAACTTAGGCCCAAAAGTGATACCAAAAAAGATCAAAGCCATCATCGCGGAGTGTAAAAATGGTTGAGCGTACATCCCTCGTTTGCGGTACAGTGCCCCCGCCACCACATCCTTCCCAGCCTCAAAATGTCCAAACAATCGGTAAATTTTGCGCGTTACATAAACCCACAACTGTTGCAAAAACTCGTTGAACTCCTCTCTCGCGGTCAACTCTACCATAGGCGATAGCTATCCTACCACAAAAGAGCGCTCATTTCACTTCGATTTCCCCTCCTGCAACCGCCCAAAATACTCGACAAAATTATCAAGCCATTCATTGATAAACATCTGATCCGTAAAATACGGTAGCAAATCCACCTCCAAATCACGCCTCTTAAGCTTTTTTATTCGCTCATTAATTATGTCCCATGCCTCTCTCGCTCCCACCTTCCCCTCAGAATCACTCCGCAGCTTCTCCTCATTTGGTACAACCCCCTGATTCAAATACCACCAAAGATCAAACCAATCACGCCCCTTAACGAGTGCGCTAGTCACCCCTTTTCGGAAAACTCGCTCCATACAAGCAATCATCTTCCCCGCCATTAGCGACGGCTTATCAAAATGCGTGATGGTGATCAACTTTCCCTTCCTCATAATCGGCGTTGTCTGTACCTCAAACACTTGTTCATGGTTACTCATTTCAACTTTTATGTGCAACTTTTCTCCTTTTGTAGGAGCCAGTTGAGTCTCATACAATATTTCTGGTATTCTGACAGTCGCGCGATGTATCCCTCCCTCCCCCTTTTGCACGTAAACTACGATTCCCTCAAGTTTTGTAATTTTTTGCAAATATTCGTTCAAATTTTTTGCAAACTCCTCAATTTTAACTTTTGCACTATTTTCCAAATCGATATCTTCAGAAAGTCTTGGCAATCCATAGACCAACTCCGCACATGTTCCTCCATAGAATATCAACTTTCGATATTTTGGGTGATGATAAATATAGTCAAGAATATGCGTAATAAAATAATCTTTTATTAACAGTTTCTTCGTTGCATCACTCAAAGATATACTCTCTCCTAACCTTAACATTTCAACTACTTCATTTATTACCCCCATAAATGCTCCTTGATATTATTTAACGCATTCTTCATTTTTTTTGATTCCGACTTTTCTACCCACATAGCAAATTCATTTTTATCTTTTTCATTCCAATCAAACAAGTTAAGTCTCAAATCTTCAACCAAATCATAATTCGACGCCCCGTACGTCCATCCGTGTGGTCGCAAATATAAAAAGTCAAACAGTGCTTTCCCCAAACTTGCCTCGCGTATCTCAACTCCCCATGCTAGTTTCTTTTTGTATCCACCATATAAATCAGGTTTCATATTGCGGAAAATATAACTTCCCAGTTGACTAGAAATACGCTGCGTCTTGCCGAGGGTCACCCCAGTATATGCCATTACCGCTTCCGTCATCACACCATGATTATGAAGAATATATTCAGTCGAGAGATATCCCCTTGGGGCAATTACACTCGCAACCATGCCTGCAAAGTCAAAATTTAATTTATGGACAAGAAAAAACTCCCGCATCATATACGCCCCACGTTTTATTCGCATTATCTTACGTGCCTTCAGATATCGATACAATATTTGTTTCACTTGCGCTTCTTCTTTTCCTAAAATCTGAGCCACATCAACATTCCCAAAGTATGGCACTCCACCCAACTTCTCCTGTAGAACCTGCCAATCTTTACTCATTTCATTTCCCTAAGTATACATTTTTTGTATACTTACCGATATGAAATCACATTTTCCCCACCCTGTCAAGCAAAAACAAAGTTACGAACCTTGTTTTTATCCCTCCTTGAGCATCGCCAAGAACTCTTTGTTACTCTTGGATTTATTGAGCTTCTCGACCAACACACCCGTTCGCTCGTCATCATTTAGCATATCGAGCATCCGGCGTAGCACCACGATATTTTGGTAGTCTGCCCCCGAGAATAGTAGGTCTTCACGTCGGGTACCCGATTTGTACACATCAATCGCGGGGAAGATCCGTCGTTCCGAGAGCCTGCGGTCAAGCACCAGTTCCATGTTGCCCGTACCCTTAAACTCTTCGTAAATTAGCTCATCCATCCGACTCCCGGTATCAACCAGTGCCGTTCCAATAATCGTTAAGCTCCCCCCATCTTCCATTTTTCTGGCTGCCCCAAAGAAGCGTTTGGGTGGGTACAGTGCCGCCGGGTCAAATCCACCCGACAATGTCCGCCCACTTGTTGGAATAGCCAGGTTATACGCCCGTGCGAGACGGGTAATCGAATCTAGTAGGATCACCACATCCTCTCCCGACTCCACCAACCGCTTGGCACGCTCTAGCGCGACTTCAGCTACCCGTGTCTGATCTTCGGCCGGCTCATCAAAGTTGCTGGCTGCACACTCTCCGAGTCTAGCGCTCCCCTTGGTCACCGCTTCTAGGTGGCGACGGATATCGGTTACTTCTTCTGGTCGCTCCCCAATCAATACTGCAATCAAATGAATATCAGGATAATTTTTGGCGATTCCTGTCATCATATCCTTCATAATGGTGGTTTTACCTGCCTTTTGCTGCGCCACGATCATCCCGCGTTGTCCACGCCCAATCGGCGCGACCAGATCAATCACTCTATTTGACAATGGGTCTTTACCCATCTCCAGCGTTATCTTTTGGTTGGGATAAATCGGGGTCAAATTGTGGAACTTGACTCGTTTGTGCGCGTCCGCCGGACTCTTGCCATTGATCTTCGTCACCGTAACCAGCGCGTAGTAACGCTCATTTTCCTTCGGTTTCCTCGCTGTTCCCTCTACATGGTCACCCGGCCGTAGTCCCAGTCTTCGTACTACCATTGACGGGACATAGGTATCTTTTTCGCTGGGAGAAAAGTGGGGTCGTAGCACCCCATGCCCATCATTGCTATCGTCTAGATATCCACCCACCGTCTCAATCTCGGCTGGGTTGGGGGTCGCATTAAAGCTATTAGGTCGGGGAACAAACGCTGGTCGACTAAATTGTGGTCTGGGTGCTACTACTGGTGCAGGTGTTACTTGCGGAGTAATTACAGGCGCAACTGTCGCCTCCGGCGCTGTTGCTACTGGCGCCACAACTTTTTCCTCAATCTTTTTCTTTGCGATCATGCTACCTCCTCAAACAGAAATTTAATCAAATGGTAAATCTTTACGGGAAACTCCGTATAGTATGCCAAACTTATTTGAACTAGTCAATCCCCGCTAGAGCTGCTATTACAATATTCGGATGACAACCACCTGCGTATGCCTCAAACAACATTTGATCTAATTCCGCATTTTCTACAATAGCCATTACCACGTGACCGGTAGTTTCACCATGAGCTTCTAATCCTGCCCTAGCTAATTCCTGATCAGAAAAAACTTTTGGACTAATCTTTCCACAATCTTCACACAACACCCTTTCACCAGTATAGTCACTCATATTCTCATCATTTTATCTTATCTCGTCAACTATTATCTCCGCCACACTCAGCACTTTTAACTTCCGGCTTTCCTGCACTGTGTCACGTGACACTGTGTCACTGACAATTATCTCATCAATCTCACTCGCCTCCAACTTTTCCTGTACTCCCGGGACATAGAGGTGATGCGTTAATCCCACATGGATCTCTCTTGCCCCCGCTTTCTTCAACTCTTTCGCTGTCTCTCTCAGAGTTGAACCGGTGAACACATTATCATCAATCATTAGTACCGTCTTATCCTCAACACTCCCGCTCATTCCGACTATCTTTACCTCTCCACTCACCAAATCCCTCTTTTTATCCATATAAACAATGGGTAGTCCCAACTCCATTGCAACTTGTGAGCTCGCCTTCACCGCTCCCGCATCCGGCGCCACAATCACCCAATCATTGGTAGGGACAGGGTTTTCCTGCCCGCTAATCAATTTTTTAAAATACCCCACCAGTAGTGGCTTCGCCGATAGCTCAACAATTGGTGTATCAAAAAATGCCAGTGTTGCTCGATTATGCAAATCAACCGTTATTATTTTATCTGGCTTTGCCACTTGGATAACCTGCGCCACCACCTTGGCTGACAGTGGCTCTCCAGATCGGAAAACCTTATCTTGCTTGGAGTAGCCCATCCAGGGGATGACCGCCACTATTTCTGTCGCCCCTCCCCGACGGAGGCCGTCACAAATTAGACAAAACTCGATTAAATGCTCGTTGGTCGGAGTCGAGAGCGACTGCACCACTACCACACTCTTCTCTATTTTTTCTTTAATCCAAACTCTCGTTTCCCCATTACTAAACTTAGAAATTTCTATGGCTCCCAATAGTTCCGATCCTTGTCCCGCTAAGCGGGACGAGTGATTGGAACTTTTTACATCCATGAGTTCTGCAATCTTTTCCGCCAATTCTCGATTCGATGACCCACTAAATACTTGCATAAGTGCATTATAAACAAAATGGAAGGGCTATGAGCCTGCCCTATCTCACATGCCCCTCCATTTTATCTATAATCAAGTCATTATAGGTCGATGCACTACTGGTAGTGTGTGTGATATACAAGTACACACAAAATATAGCTTGCACGACGTATTGATGAGTGTTAAAGTTCTCTTACGCTTCCGCATCCTCAAAAAACGCGGAACGTTTTGAACAAGAGCATTGCTACACGTGAACCCGGTCAAAGGTGATTCAGCGGTAGGAATGCTCTTTTCGTCTTCGGGCGCCGGAGCTCAAAGAGCGGAGGCGTCTTAGAACTTTTTTCAAAGCGTTATCAACAAAAATTTTGTTGGATATACAGTACATTATCTCGCATTTTTCTCTGGTGTCAACCTATAACAAATACATATATAAAAACATGCTTGACCCATAATCTTTCTGTATCTGGAAATTACCAAAAAACATGCAATGTGGATAACTCATGGAAAACATAATTGGCTTGCAAGGATGAATTGTTTTTGTGCAGTGTAGGCGCGAACCTGTCAAGAAAAATTGAACGAGCAGCGTAAGCGTGTCTCGGAGATTTTTCCTGACGTGAGGTTCTCACAAACAAAAATAATCAGCCCGAAAGCCAAATCAAATTACCCTTATAATATCCACAATTCTTCGATACTTCGCCCGTGAGTAAAAATTCGCATACCCCAGCTTCTTCGCTTCCTTTTCCCGCTTCTCCCCAAAGCTCACATTACGAATCTCTCCCAACAACCCAACTTCTCCCACGGCCGCCGTATTCTTAGGTAGTGCCTTGCCCGTCGCCGAACTAACAACTGCCAAACAGATGGCGAGATCGACCGCCGGCTCTTTGACCGTTATACCTCCCGTCACTTTCACAAACACATCTTTTGTCCCAATCGCAATTCGCGTATATTTTTGTAGTACTCCAAGTAATATCTGTACTCGTCGCACGTCTACTCCCTGTGCTACGCGTCGCGGCACTGGGAGCTCCGAATCTACGACTAATGCCTGCACCTCTAGTAAAACCGGCCTCGTCCCTTCCATCACGACTGCCACACATGACCCTACACTCCCTTCTTCTCGCTCCGAAAGAAAGAGCTCGCTCGGGTTGGCCACCTCAACCATCCCACTCTCAATCATGCGGAAAACTCCCACCTCATCCGTCGCCCCAAATCGATTCTTTTGGGTACGCAGTAACCTGAGGTCGTAGTAGCGGTCACCCGTAAGTTCTAGTACCGCATCCACCATATGCTCTAACACTTTGGGCCCTGCCATCTCTCCATCCTTCGTCACATGCCCCACCAGTATTACTGGTACATTTTTGCTTTTGGCATACTGGATTATCCGTCCCGTACACTCTCTAATCTGCGAAACTGAGCCCGCCATCCCCGGCAAATCCTCAGTATACAAAGTTTGAACTGAATCAATGATTAATAACTGTATTTCCTCCTTATTAATTGCGCCTAAAACGGCATCTACATTCATTTCCGCCAACATTTTCATCTCGCTTCGTAGGGGCGAGACGTGGCTCGCCCTTTGTGACCCTTGCATTCTCTCAATTCTGATCTTTACCTGTCCCGGTGATTCTTCCCCACACACATACACGACCTTTTCCAAATTAAGCGCTAGCTGTGTCAGTAGCGTCGACTTCCCGATCCCCGGCTCTCCAATAAGTAACACCACTTCTCCCGCAACTAGTCCTCCCCCAAGCACCCGATCCAACTCCCCAATTCCTGTCCCCCTTCTCTCCCCCACCTTCCCCTCTATCTCATTCAAACTCTGCAACTTTGCTTCACTCCCTCGTGCTGACGCGGAAACGTGATGACGTGATGACGAGACCACACTCTCCGTGAGAGTATTCCACTTCCCACACTCCTCGCACTTCCCCGCCCATTTAGGATACTGTGCCCCACAATCCGTGCACTCATATACTAAACTCGACTTACTCATGACCCTATTCTACCAGCCCACTCTTACGCTTCCCAAATCTCCGTCTTCTCTTCTGTTAAAAAGATACCGTAATGTTTCTTATCTGAGAACTTTGTCTTCTTTTCTTCAATCTTTGCTAAAAGAATAGCCTTCGAGCCCTCGTCAGACACCCCTGGCTGACCTCCACAATTTGACCCGTGAGAGGCCCATCCAAGTACCGTAGCTCCATGCGCTGTGGCATAGTCTTCGCCCAACGGATCATTTTGAGTATTGGGTCCACCAGGATTAGTCTCGACCCAAAAATCACTCATCTCCATCCCAGTTTTTTCAGCAAAAGCCTACGCAGCCTTGAGCCAAAACCGCTTATCCATACATGTAGAAAGATATCCTTTAGTGTCTGTCATAATTTACTCCTCCACTGCACTTAATAATCCTTTAAGTTGCTCCTCGACCGCCTTCCAGTCGCCGTTAGCGCCTCGGATTTCTTCGAAGATCCACGCCAGATCAACCAGGATCTGATCGTCTTTCACAATCATTTTTGTCTTACTCATAATTTGTTCCCCCATTTGTGCAC
>Ga0172368_10005731_pt1 | contig 13695 bp, 12 predicted proteins | sample Lak11m_FD_114540 | JGI IMG/M metagenome (GOLD analysis project Ga0172368, IMG submission 114540) | Freshwater microbial communities from Kabuno Bay, South-Kivu, Congo - kab_022012_11m | ecosystem: Environmental > Aquatic > Freshwater > Lake | place: Democratic Republic of the Congo: South-Kivu...
ATTGCCTTCAGTTTTAGTAATATTCCAAGTGAAGTTTTTAGGTGCGTCAGCACCTTTGATAGTCTTCCAGAGTCTTACTCCATTAGCAGATATTTCAAACTCAAACTTAAGGTTGCCATTATCCTCGGTAATTTGTTTATCTTCGGCTAGGGCTTTGGGATTAAGCCATTTGGCAAAGCGGTTGTTTAGCTGTTCTTTTTGCTTTGTAGCTGGGGTATTGATATCAGCCCAAGCGACCAGGCCATTTGTGCCTTTGGATTGGGAGAGTTTAGGAGTGCCGTCAAGAGATTGTAGTTCGACTCTGTATTTATCTCCTGTACGTCTAGATTCTATCTCATAACCGATTTTGTCTTTAAAGACTTTGACGGTAGAGGGAAGGGCGTCAAAGAGGACATATTCGGGAGTATCAATAGAGTGGTTGGGATTGATATCTTTCCAAGGGGATTCACTATCCTGATAGTTTTCTTTGTAGTGGATGGGACCTGTATAGGATTCTAGAGTTCTTTTGCCATTTTTGTTATCGATAGTCTTGCTGGTTTCATTCCTTAAACTTATAACTTCATTGGGGTCAGCCGGAATTTCTTTATCTCCGGCGACAAGAACTTTTGTCTCGGTTTTTTTGTTGGTAATCCGATCGGTAAGAGAAGGATTACTATTCTTAATTTCTTCTATGGAAAAGGCTGATTCTTTAGACCATAATCCCCAGGCACCGACAGAATCTTGGTATCTTACACGCATGTAGTAGTTGCCAAAATCGAGTGGCTTAGGCAAAGTGTATACAGTTAAATCATGGCTCTCTTTTTTCGTAACAACACCGGAGTCAAAGAGGGGTGAGGAATAGCTACCAGATTCCTTGGTAATCTGCCATTCAGTTGCTTTGTGTAGATCATTGTCGGGATCAGTAAACGGGCCGGCTTTTAGAACCTGATCTTTTCTAAAAAAAGATTTATCATAATCAAAACCAAGACCGGACGGGGCGAGCGGCAGGCGTGAATAATTAATTGTCAGGGATTTTATATTAGGAAGAAGGGCTGGATTGTTGGAAGAAAAAGTCAGCCGGATATAAAGGGTTTCTGAGTCGGCAATTTTTTCGATATTATCGGTAAAGAGGATATTATCAGAGGAAAATTCTTTCTTTAACGTTTGGCTATTTAAGGTCTCTTCGCTTGTAGCCGAGAGCCAATCGACAACTTCCCCTTTTTTCGGTGTAAAAGTGGTCGTTGCCGTTCCCTTGACTTTTGTTAGCGAAAGGATGTTGTCCGTAGATACAATGCCTTCTGTTTGCCAATCGGCCCAGCCCGATTGTGTCCCCCAGGTTTGAGCTGAAGCAGCTAAGACCGTATCGATACTTTTTGAGAACATCAAATTGAATGCAATAAATACCGCTGTTACCGTATAGCCGGCGAGAGCAAACCAATGGATATACGAGGAAAACGGATTTAAGTGCCAGCGATAATACCATTGGTATTTGCTGCGTAGCGCATTGTGGGCTCTTGCGAACACCCGGATGCTGACTTTAGTACTTTGCTGGATTGCGACTATCTCAGACTCAAGCTCGGCCTGCTTTTTTCTGGCCAGCTCCTGGACAGCGATTTCTTCTTTGACGAGAACTTCAATATTTTCTTTATCTTTTGGCAGCAACTGATCGCCAATGGTTTGCAAAGGATCGCTTTGCTTTTCCTTTTTGAACTTGAAAATATCTTTGACAAATTTCACATACCCTCCCAAATAAGAAACTAGTCGTACTTAGCCGGCCACATTGTATCTATTATACCGTAGACAAGGTGCTAGTTCAAATATCATTATATCTGCCTGCCATTACATTTTTGCGGATATTCCAAGAGTCTTTTATGATTTTGAGCCCGTCCTTGATAGGGTTGACGGCCGAGTGGGGGTCGTCATACCAAGTTATCCCCACCTCCTTAATCATAAATCCTAGTCTTTTGGCAATAACTAAAATCTCAATATCAAATGAAAAATCAAGAACGGTTTGTTTTTGAAATATTCTCCTTGCCGCTTGATTGGAAAACAATTTAAAACCGCATTGCGTATCGCGAATCCCCGAAATCGCCAGCGTTCGAATTGCCAGATTCATCGCACGACCGCCAAGCCGCCGGAACAGCGGCTGAGGAACAGCCAGTTTGCCCCCGTCACAATAGCGCGAGCCGATGACTACCTCGTATTTTGGAACAAATCTTAAAAGCTTGTCCACTTGCTCGATCGGAGTCGAGTTATCGGCATCGGCAAAAACGATGTATTTACCTTTTGCAGAAAGCATCCCTTCCTGAACGGCATGACCCTTGCCTCTATTAATTTTCCCCTCGATCATTCGCAGACCAGAAATCTTATTCTCGTATTGTTTAACCGTGCCGGCGGTATCATCCGGGGAGGCATCGCAAACAACAATTGTCTCAATAACAAATTCTTTTTCCTTCTGATACCGGACGATAGCATCAAGAATTTTATGGATTCTTTTTTCCTCTCTGTATGCAGGTATAACAATAGTAAGATAAGTTTCCGTCATCATTTCCTTTTTTATTAATTTTTTTGGAATATAGGGTTCATGCCCGATACGGGATTATCGACAATCGAATACGGTGATATCGGGGGATTTGCCCCTAACTCTTCCGGCGTAATATGGAATATTAGAATTGATCCACCAATTATTTTGACCGGCCGATAATCATCCAGCCATTCATAGGACCACTTGTGTTCCTTGGGGCCGGCTAGTTTTGACGATTGATAAAAAGTTGCGGAAATCGCCAACCAGCCTGTTGTCGGTCCATATTCGGAGTGCCAGGCGACGGCTTGCGGCAGGTAGTAGCTCGGCACTGATCCGCCGAAATAGTCAACCTTTATATTATCAATATTATTATCATCGACAAATTGTTTTAGGCGAAGCAGATCCTGGCCCCAATCAAGCGATGAATCGACGAGACGCTGGTAACGCTGATCTCTTGGAGTCAACTCATTAAAATAGGCAATAAAATTGGGATAATTGAGCAACGTTGAGACCGGCAGGTAGATAAGCAGGATGATGATAATTATTTGAAGCCACCTCTTGGATCCTATCGCAAAATTTTTTCGGATAAAGTAGCCGATAAGCAGAAGGACAAAAGGCACCGTCGGAATGAGATGCCTGATTCCGATATTGAGAGAACCTTTGAGCGTGAAGGCCCAATAAACGAGAAAAGGCGCCAGAATCATGGCAAGAAACCATTTTTCCTTTTTGTCAGCAGGCCATTTCACGATCAGATATGTCAGCGCTGAAATAAATAAAATGATTATCGGAAGAGGAGTCTTTAACAGCCAAGCGACCGGAAAATACCATGAGATAGACTTATCAGACAAGTGCCCCAGAATAAAAGTGTTGTTGCCGCCCTCGACTCGGGCTACAACGAGCATTATGCCCAATAAATAATGCCCCAAGCCGCGCAATACCGGATTGTTTTCCAGCGAATGCTCAAAATTCCGTAACGGAAGCGTACGGGCATCGTTGGTCAGATTCATTTCTATCAATTGGTGCTCGATGGCCGGCGGGGTGTGCCAGGTAAACGGAATATAGACCGCCCAGACAATCACGATAGAGAAAAGGCAAACCCAAAAATAAGTTTTGAAGTTTTGCCAAAAAAGTTTCCAAAAGTTCCTGATCTCTTTCTCGCGATCAATCAAAGCCTTTGTCACCGCCAGTGCCAGTAAAATAAAGAAGAGCAAAAACGAGGAAAACTTTAGCAGTTGAGCCAGCCCAAAAGCGAGACCGCTGATCAGTGTGCTGCTCACATCTCTTTTTACAAGCGCTTTATCAAAAAAGTATATCGTGATGACAAAGCCAAGCGCTGCCGCGATATCCGTCGTGACCAATCTGCCGTGGGCCAAAATATCGGGATAAAAGACATACATCGATAAGACAGCCAAGGCAATGCCGTTGCCTAGCTTTTCTTTAGCAAATCTATAAATGAAATAACCGAGCAAAACCATCAGCAACATCATCGGCAATCTCGCCCAGAAGAAAACAGCGCTGGGATTGTTGCCTGATTCATAGATCATGTACCAGCCAGCCTCCCATTGATTGATAGCATTCCAGCTCCAATCAGTCTCGGGCCCTTTGAGCCCGGCAAGCACAGTAGACGCCCCAGCCATAGCTTTGGCTAGTGGAGGATGCTCGGGATTGAGACGATAATCCAGATCCTTCACATAAGTATAGCCGGAAGGTATATGAGCGATTTCGTCGACAGTACCGGAATCTCCCGGATTATTGCCAAAACCGGCCGAAGAAGCCAGCGCAATCAAAAACATTGCAAGCAAAAGTAGCAACGGCAAAATCTTCTCCAAAAAAGTCTTACCAAGTATGAATTGTTTGAGATTAGCTAGCATCTTCCTCCTCTAAAATATTTGATCTTCTTGTTGATTTTGCAGTGACATGGAAAACCTCAAGGTATTTTCCGAACATTAGCCGAGATTGTGATTCGATCGCCGGCAAGGAAGAAAAGAGGATATTGGAGATTGGCAAGACAATCGGAGTCATAATCCAGTCCAAGACAATCCGGGAAACCGGTTTTTTGCCGTTTCTCGGCGGGACGAGCAATGTCGAGATGATGAGGGTGACGATCATTCCGATCCAGGCGATTATTAATATTTTAGTGTAAACCAGCGGAAAAGTGTAGGCGAGGATATCTTCCCTAAATCTCATATCCAGAAAGATCGGCAGCCAAGCAGAAGTCGCCAACACTATAGACGTTGTAGACCATGACAGATGAGATTCCCAAAGGATCAGTGCATTAGCCCAGCGGTCAAATAGAGGAATTTTTTTATCATAAAAAGTATGATACATCACATAGGGGATATCGGATACACCCCATGACCAGCGCTTTTTTTGAAAATATTGCTCTTTCATAGTATCCAAAATCGTGTCCGCCAGTACTGCATCCTGATAAATCGGCGTATAGAGAGGTACAACCTCATGTCGTCCGTTGAAACGATAGTACGTACGCCAAAATTGGTGGCCGTCTTCAACAGTCGTATTGGTTGACCAGAAATCTACCCTGATCAACGCCTCGAGACTCTGAGCGTGAGCGGAAAAGTTGCGCAGTCTTGACGGCCGGGTGGTCACGATCAATTGCCAAAAAGACGAACCCATGGCAATCAGGCGGTTGATCATCGGGACATCCCATATGTTGTTAAAAAACATCGGCAATGGCTGAAAGCTCTTATGAACCGGATCAGGATCCGTCAGATATTTGTAAGTCAGATCAGAAAGATATTTCCTATCCATGATGTGGTCGGCATCCATTGTAGTGACAATCACATTTTTGGGGTCGATTTTTTTAGCTTTAATTAAAGGTAGAATTGCTTTGGCGGCATAGGTAATATTTCCGCCTTTTCCGATCACCTCGCCGGGCAAATCTTTGGGGTGCATAGTTGTTTCAAATTGAAAAAAGCAGCTGCCAAATTCCTGCCTTAGTTTTTTGGCATAGAGAGTAGCCCGGTCAGAATCGCGCTCTTCCGTCCCTAAGACATAGATGATGTTTTCTTTTGGGAAATCCGTGGCCAGAACAGACTTAATGGAAGAACGCAAAATCTCGATATCCTCTTTGTAAGTCGGTACAATGACCAGGTGGTATATCCCCCGCCAGTTAGTGGAGGTGTCTAAGCTCTCCAACTTCCCCATCCAGTTGGTCTTGATATCAGATTTAAAATTTAAAAAACCGATAATCAGGCGGTAAGACATCACAAAAGTTTTCACTAGCCAAAAACTGATAAAAAGGATCATGTATATCGTGAAAAGTTTGGGCGAAACCAGCGCTAAAAAAAGCGGCAGAAGGATGAGGCCCCAAGCAATTGTGCCGGGTAAGATTTCAAATAGACGCCGGTATTTCCATCCTTCGATCATATTCCCCCCGAAAAATTAAGGTAATAAAATTCCAAAATTAAAATTAGGAGCGAGCAAAAAACACTACTCATAAAAAGGAGGTAGCCGACTTCCTTTTCCCGATTATGGGCAGCGATTGCCAAAAAAGTATTAATTATCAAAATAACCAATAATAATTTGACAGGGTACAAGTTGGCCTTTAGCAAGATGAAGATTTGCCGACCGGGGAACGCAAAATGCCAAATCAGATAATCCAGAAAAAATAATGCTAAGGTCAGAATAAAAAGATACCGGTCTACGATATCGTCGTAGAGCGTATTTTTCAAAAGTGTGAAGAATTGCTTTATAGTTTGCATATATTGCATTAATTGGGATCGAGGCATGGAGCCGATGGGCGGATTCGGACCGCCGACCTCTGCTTTACGAAAGCATTGCTCTACCAGCTGAGCTACATCGGCTTATCTTTTATTTAAGGGCTACTATCTTTTCAACATCAATGATAATTGCCCCTTTCGCTGGCAAACCTTCATTTTCTTTCATGGCTTTGACTTTGCTTAGCCACTCACCTTCAGAATGATACTTTGCTTTTCCGATAATTTTTAGCCCATTCCAATCATGATTCCAAACAGCTAAGCATACATCGCCGTTTTCCGTTAAATCTTTAATGGTCGTATTCATATAATTATCGGTTACCAGTATTTGGTTTGGAGATACTACCTTCAAAAAGGCAGTGACTATCAAATTAGGCTTGCCTTCATGTATTGTTGCAAGAGCGACTGGATTCTCTTCGATTAGTCTTTTATGTAATTTATCAATCATTTGAATTGTTTGGATGAGTAACGGGAATCGAACCCTCCTTCGCTCTACGAGCTACGGAAGGGCAAGCCGGCGACCCATCCCTCACCGTTTTGGAGCGAGTGAGGAGAATCGAACTCCCGCCTCATCCTTGGGAAGGACGCATTCTGCCACTGAACTACACTCGCATTGGTGAGGGACATACCTGCCTGCCGGCTGGCAGGTTTTACCGCAAAACTAATCTCGCTCTAGCTAGAGATTACTTTCATAAAATAGCATTTTTCCGCATAAAAAACAATTTTTGGCATCTTTCCATTTCTTATTCCCCCCATTTTTGAATAATGAAGATGTATTAAGTTAAATGAGGAAACAATATGGCGAGTACGGGACTTGATGTGTTTGACCACACGCTCCAAAATACAAATAAATTATTGAGTGCGATCGAGCAGGAGCTGGGCTGGGGAGGACGGCGCAACCAGAGCTATCTAGCTCTCCGAACGGTGTTGCATGCATTGCGTGATCGGCTTCCTGTTGATGAGTCAGTCAATCTTAGCGCGCAGCTGACTTTACTGGCAAAAGGTATATACTTTGACGGCTGGAATCCGGATATTGTCCCCGTCAAAATGAACCGGGATGAATTTGTTGCGTATATTGCAAGCCGTTTCCCTTATGATGTGGAGGGCGGGATTGAAAATCTAATAAGAATAGTCCTTTCCCACGTATTTCAGACGATCGATCCAAACGAAGGCGCCAAGATAATAGATAATTTGCCAAACGATATCCGGGAAATTTTTTGCTAGAGCGCTGGGATTAATAAGTGGCTGACGGCAAAGATTTTCTAAAAAGGCGAAGGTTTTTGATATCGCATCGATTCGATAGCATCGATTTATCCTCTGCAGTCAGCGTCGGATTTTTATCATTCTGATCTTTGAGCAAGTAGTACATGAGAGAATCAGAATTTTTGTCATGATCAAGCCCGAGCGAATGGCCTAGCTCGTGCATCAACACCAGCAGCAGCTCATCTTTGTCGCCGAAAGTGTAAATCTCGATTCTATCTTCTGCAGGTTTGTATAGTCCCTGTGTAATGACTTCCCCTTTGCGCTGATTGATTTCGCTATTTAGCGAGTCCACCCTACTATTATAATCGTCAACCTTAACATTAAGGGTATCAGCCAGCTTCAACAGCTCCTCGCGCTTATGGTCGAGAGTACTCTTTTGTAATAAAAGGGAATTATAAACATCGCCGGGCGCTCCTCCCTGGCCGTTCCAGTAACTTATCTGTTGATTGTAGGCCGTGACATCCTTTTGATACTGAGCCCAGGCATTTTCAAGCGCTTGCTTTGATTTCTCAACGGAACTTTTATTCTTTTCGATTGAATTGGAGAGAGTGGAGATTTTGTCTACCTCCGCCTGACGATCATCATAAATCATATTAATTTTGAGATCAGAAGCGGGGTCATAAACCAGCACTTTTTGGCCGGATTGCTGATTCCACCGATCCCCTGCCTCCTTGGCAATAGTGGTCGCCTCGGCTTTTGATATCTTGAAACGGCTGTCGACAGCACCGATACTGTATCTGACCGGTTCATTGCATTTGCTGACGCCGAAACGGTAGAGGAAATAAAAAGCCGCCCCTAGAACAACAACCAGAAGGAGAGTCTCAAAAGCAAAACCCTTAGCTTTGCTATGTAATTTCATAAATTAATTATAGCCGCAATCAAGTGGGCTGGTAAATAGATCGTAGCAAAAAATTCACAGACCGCTCAGACGTCGGAAATCTTGTGGATGAATTAGGCATTATTTTATTTATTTGTCTGCTTAAAGAAGCAAAGGGGGAAGCTCGATAGCGTTCCTCCTTTGCGGCTAGCGGATCATCGCCTCGATAGCAGAAATGACTGCTTGTCGGAGATGATTATAGGGAATTGTGATTTTTCCGGCCTGTCCTGCGATAAGGTCGGAAAATGAATCAGGAGTCGGAGTGTGGAGATAGCCGAAGAGGACTTCTGGCCTAAGTCTGCGTATGCTGTAGATCAGACAGTTGCAGATAAATCTCTCGGCATCCAGCGATAGCTCGGCGTCAATACCATTTTGCTTGATCGCCTCGAGGATCTGCAAATTATCGGCATTTGTATCTACAAATTCAGGCCCGTTTATTTCTATCGGGGCGCCAGAAAGCAATACGCCCTCCGAATCACGATAGTCGCTCTTCATCTCATTGTATCCACGCATCTCAACTCTGAGCCGGGGGATTCTGCTGAAGTAACCAAGCGATAGGACCGCCACAGGACTCAGCTTATCTATCAGCTCAGCTACCATTTGGGGAGCTATTGTATACGACGATGGCAGGACAACTCCGTATACAATGAGGCCGCAACCCAGCTTCTGACCGCACATTTCGCGAACGATAGCTTCGGTGGGGTTGCGAGGATAACTGCCGAATGGGCCAAAGCCCGTTAGCAAAACAGCTTTTTCCACCTGACCCTCCTTCTTAGCAGTCGCCAGATAGCAGTGCTTATTACCTCATACCAAATATTTGATAAAATCGTCAAATTAATGGAGCGATATATTAAAAAAATCGCCTGCTCGCATGATGAGCAAACGGATTTTCTTACGGCGGGAGTTACCGCATTCTCAAACTAAAAAGAGACGATTACATTCAAGGAAAAACCAACTTATGGCGGGGTCGACCCCACTTCGCTTTCCAAGCTACGTCGGGGCACGGCCGGACATGAGCCCAGTCTTAACAACCATGAAAAAAGCACCACTTTCGTGATGCGTTTTTCATGGCGGAGCACAGCGGACGAAGTTAGAACTTTTTTATTAACCGCTACCTTTTAGCTCAACAGTTTGAAATAAAAGGGGCGATGGAGGCGGCAAGTATGCCGTCTCCAGGCAACCCACTGGACAATTAACAAATTAAATTCTAATCGAATGGTTTGTTTAGCCAAACTTCATATGGAATAGATTGCAAAGCGATTTTAACCGCTTCCATATCAGATCCGGCCCGCTCCAACCATCGAATCAAACTCTCTTTATTAACTCTGAGCTCATTCTTGAGCTTTTCATTCTCAGTGTGGGAAATTTTTCCAGATTTCATATGCGCTTCTATTTTTGCTATAGTAGCAGCGTAGTCAACTGTATCACGCAAGACATGCCTGATTACTACTGTTGGATCATAAGACAAGCGACACCCCCTTTGTTGTGCTGGAAGATGTTTATACGTTAACATTTTTCACTCTTATTGTCAATTTTTCTGCTTATATAAATTGACTTTTCTTCAACGCTTTTGAAGCGCTAAATACTTCGAACTTCGCTTTGCCGGACACAAAAAAACCGCACTAAGTGCGATTAATTTGCAAATTTCTAACTTTGTTCGCTTTGCATGGCGGGGTCGACCCCACTTCGCTTTCCAAGCTACGTCGGGGCACGGCCGGACATGAGCCCAGTCTTAACAACCATGAAAAAAGCACCACTTTCGTGATGCGTTTTTCATGGCGGGGTCGACCGGACTCGAACCGGCGACCTCCACAGTGACAGTGTGGCGTTCTAACCAACTGAACTACGACCCCGCAATGGGCAGATTATAACATTTTTAGTTTCTCATTTCAAGCTTAGAAACGATCTGCCAATAGACCTATATAATGACTTAAGACTACCACTAAGATCGCAAAGCCAAGATGTTCGAGGACTTGCCTTAGCAGTGGCTCTCGGCGCCGTTTGGCCACTATGACGGCCGTGATCGTAATCAGGACAAACCCGAGGATTATCGAAAGTGCAACGGCAAAGTTCAGAGGAAAAAAGAAAATCGGAATAGTGAAAATTATCGTAATAAAGAACTTCGCCATAAAGGTAAAAAGTGTGATCGCCCAGACCGGCTTCTTGCGCTCATCTAGCCGGCTTTCCTCCGATATCTGCATGCCCAAAGCATCAGATAAGGAATCAGCTACTCCCACGGTCAGGATGCTGGCGATGATTGCGAGTTTGGATCCTGTCGCGCTGTCCATGCCCACTATCAATCCCAAGGTCGTGATCACACCACTTGTAAGGCCAAAAGACACACCGCCAATTTCTAATTCTTTCACTTTTCTAATCATACATTTATTCTAATCCGAGATAGCCCACTTGACAATATCACCCGCCCTCATTAGACTATACCTATACCATAGGTATAGGATTAATTAAGGAAAACAATGGAATCTAAGCACGAAAAGACTATTGTAAACTTCAAAAAGGCCAAAAGTCACATTGAAAAAGTCATCAGCATGGTCGAGGACGGAGAGTATTGCATTAATATCATGCAACAAAATCTTGCGGTGATCGGGCTATTAAAATCAGCGCACCAGATGCTGATGGAAGGTCATCTTAACACCTGCTTCAAGAACGCCATGAGGGCAAACAACGAGGCAAGGAAACAGCAGATGATCGACGAAATACTACGGGTTTCCAGATTATCGAACAAATAAAACAAAATTAATCATCAAAGAGAGTTATGAATAAAACCGTATTGCCTATCAAAGGCATGCACTGCCGGTCATGTGAAATCCTAATATCAGAGAAGTTGCTCGAAAATGCTGATATCAAAAATGTCCATATTTCATGGAAAAAGAAAACGGCAGAAATCTATTCTCATCATCATTTAAGCATGACTAGGATTGAAGAGATGATCCGAGAAGCCGGATATGAAGTTGGAATTGATGAATCAAAATCATGGATTACGAAGGATACGTCCCGTTGGTGGAACTTTCTAATATGCCTTGGACTCCTTTTGGGAGTGTATTTTTGGGCAAGTATCCTTGGCTTAAATAAAATCTTCAATGTCTCCTCCGGCAATCCCTCAAATCTTACGGTTGTACTATTGATCGGCTTAACGGCGGGCGTATCAACCTGCATGGCGCTTGTCGGCGGTCTGATCTTAAGCATCTCGGCGAGACACGCTGAAAAACACCCCGAAGCTACACCGATGCAAAAATTCCGTCCGCATTTATTCTTTAATTTCGGTCGGGTTTCCTCATACTTCCTTCTTGGCGGTCTGATCGGTTTGGCCGGCAAAGCGTTCCAATTGTCTGGCCTGACTCTGGGTATCCTGACAATCATCGTAGGTTTGGTAATGCTTGTCCTCGGCGCACAATTGACCGAAATGTTTCCACGCTTATCAAACAGCTCACTTACCCTGCCGGTCGGAATCAGCCGCTTCTTGGGCATAAACAGGCAACATGAAAAGGAGTACAGCCATTGGAACTCAATAGTCACCGGCGCTCTGACTTTTTTTCTCCCCTGCGGTTTCACGCAGGCAATGCAATTGTACGCCATGAGTACCGGCAACTTTTGGTCAGGAGCGTTTATCATGGGGGTATTTGCCCTCGGCACGGCTCCCGGACTTTTGGGTATTGGCGGTCTGACCTCAGTAATCAAAGGTCAATTTGCCAAGAAGTTTTACATGTTTGTAGGAATATTGGTCGTCTTTTTGGCTTTATTTAACATATCAAATGGCTACAATCTAACCGGCTGGCGCATTTTTAGCAAAGTAGAAAAGGCAACACAAAATGATCAAAATGTGGCGGTTGAAAACGGCGTGCAGATTGTACAGATGAAACAATCATCGACCGGATTTACCCCGAATAAGTTTACGATCAAACAAAATATGCCGGTGAAATGGATTGTGACGGCAACCGATCTAAATAGTTGCTCGAGCAGTATTCTTGTGAGCAAATTGGGCATCAGAAGGACGCTAAAGCTTGGCGAGAATACTATCGAGTTTACACCGCAAGATAGCGGAGAGATCAAATTTACCTGTGCAATGGGAATGTATCCCGGTAAATTTATTGTGACACCAAACACCGGCTCCTCAAGTAGTTTACAAAGTAGCAGTGCCTCATCTTTGTCGTTAAATCCTTCCTCGATTCAGTCGTCATCTTCGAGTGTTTCTTCGGGGAACCAACAAACACAAAATAGCGTATCGGATTTAACACCCAAAAAGAATTCGCTGCAATTAGTCAGAACTACCTATAAATCATGGCAAGAGGATATTTCGCCAAGTGAATTCGCAGTGGAAGCCGGTGTGCCCGTCAAATTTGTAATCGACGTACAAGCCGACGGCCAAGGTTGCATGAGCTCTATTATGATCCCCGGTCTGGTCGATCAACCGCAATTCTTTGAAAAAGGTAAGCAGATCACTTTTAACTTCACCCCGCAAAAAGGTACGTATGAGATCACCTGCGCGATGGGTGTGCCCCGTGGAAAAATAATTGCCAGTTAATTAGGAAGGACATATGGATAAGAAAATACAGTTTAATATCGGAGGCATGCACTGTGCCTCATGCGCCAAGATTATTGAGAGCCATCTCACTAAAGTTAGCGGCGTCAGGGAAGCGAACGTCAATTTTGCGGCCGAAAAAGCATCGATTCTTTTTGACACGGGCCAGATTGATACTGACAGGCTCGCCAAAAATATTGAAGAAGCGGGTTACAAAGCCACTCTTACCGAGGGCAAGGACTCCAAAGATTTTGAAGAGCGCAAAAAAAATGAAATTGACGTGGTATACAAGAAGTTTATTTTGGGTTTTTTCTTGTCGCTGCCAATGCTCTACTTTATGTTCTTGCCGATGCTTAAATTTTTACCGGGCGGCCCAATCCTCCCCTACGCTGGTTTGGTGTCGTTGATTTTGGCTACGCCTGTCCAGTTTATCGCCGGAGCTGGTTTTTATAAAGGCGCATGGGCAGCTTTGAAGATGAAGACTTCCAATATGGATACATTGGTCGCTATCGGTACATCGACCGCTTACTTTTATAGTCTGGACACTTATCTTGCCTATGTTCTCAATAATAAAACTCTGATCGGACAGGATGGAATGATGATCGGAAATTTATACTTTGAGACAGCGGCTTTTCTTATCACCTTCGTCCTTTTGGGCAAATGGCTGGAGGCAAAAGCTAAAGGCCGGACCTCCGACGCTATAAAAAAGCTGATGGGGCTGCAGGCCAAAACGGCAAGAGTATTACGTGACGGTAAGCCATCAGACATCCCCATCGGA
>Ga0172368_10005732_pt1 | contig 13695 bp, 13 predicted proteins | sample Lak11m_FD_114540 | JGI IMG/M metagenome (GOLD analysis project Ga0172368, IMG submission 114540) | Freshwater microbial communities from Kabuno Bay, South-Kivu, Congo - kab_022012_11m | ecosystem: Environmental > Aquatic > Freshwater > Lake | place: Democratic Republic of the Congo: South-Kivu...
ATATCTGCCAGAATATCAACCCATTTCCCGGTATAACTTAATCTAATATTGTTATCAATATTACCAGTAGTTAAGTATTGGTAATAAAGCATTGGGAAATTTAATCCTAATCTTGCGGAAAAATTGACCTGCAGCCATACCCTTGTATTTGTTTCTATATAATAATACTTGTTATCATCTTTATTAAATTTAAATTCAATGTTTGAAAATCCAATTATATTATTTCTTATTACAAATTCTGAAGCAAGTTTTTCTATTACAGGATTTGAACAAGCCTCTATACATGTAGCAGTGCCATATCGATCAGGATATTGCCTTATTTTTCTAATAGAATGTTGGAATAAACGTCCGTCTGGTAAATACAAAGAATTAACTTCATAATTTAATGAATTATCACCTTCAATTATATTTTGAATTAAATATCTTACATTTTTATTTGCGAGCAGATTTATAGTATTTGACAAAACTTTTTCATTTTCTATAACAAAACCTTTATTCGAAAATACTCGTTTCCATTCAGTAATGTTTAAGGGTTTAATTGCGATAGGGTATTTTAATTTATTATTAATACCCATTTTAGAAAAGACAGCATTGCTTATAAAATAAGGCACATTTATTCCACAATCTATTGCGGCTTCAAATTGTCTTTCTCTATCAATAATTTTATTAATTGTTTGATGCGAGGGAAGTAATGCTGAACAAAACTCTGAAAGATTCTCATAGTATCTTACTATAAGTTCAACAAATTCATCGCTTGTTGGAATTATCACAAACCTGTTATTTGATTTCATTAACCAGTTCAGAACGAATTCGAGCCAAATATTTTCATCATCTTTGGGATTCGGAACTTTAATACTTTTAATTATTCTTGAGGAAAAACCTGAGAGTTTCTCATCATAGTCCATTCCATATATATCAATTTTGGCTCCTTTGAAACATCGAGCTGTCATGATTGCAGTATCAAATAAACCCAATAAAAGTACTTTTGTATTACTCAATTTTCAACCAGTTCATTCAAATATTTACTTACATGATTGATTCTGAATCTTCTAATGCCAAATTTGTAATTTTCTTGATATGTACGAATTATGTGATTTATCTTAAGCTTGTCGTGTATTTTAACAGTGGCTTGATTATGTTCCATTACCCATAGCCATAAATATTTATATTGCTTTGATTGCATTTCTTTCATTACCGAACTAAGCAAGTATTTATAATAACCTTTCCCTCTAAAATCTCTGAACGTATAAACATCATAAACAGCAAAAAATTTTTTTAATAAATCCTCATTGAAATGAACCTGAGTATAACACGCTTTTTTAGTGGACATAAACACGTAAGCTGCTGGTTGGTTTTCTATCTCTAAAGTAATTAATGAATCTCCCAATCTAAATCTTTTCTTAGTTTCAAGTATGTATTTTTCAAAATTATTTTCCTCATTAATTCGTTTAAGGATTATTTTTTCAGAACTGACAAAATCATTATACCAATATAGGTTAAAGTTTTCTTTTTGTTCCAGCAACAAAAGATTATGCCCGGCAATCTCAGTCTCGGTTAAATATATTATTTCCGGTTTTGTATTCCATCTATCCCTAAAAAAAAAATATATAAATAGAGGCATTAGTAATAATAAATATGGTCTATTAAAAACAATTATAGGCTGTTGCTTTATTTGTTTGTAATACTGGCGAAATCTGTTAATTACGATTTTCATCTTTATTCAACCAGCTAACATATTCTCTTATTGTAGTGATAAGAACTTTGTCTCTTTGATTATTAAAATATTTTAGTATCTCCGGCAATACCTCATCGTTAAAGTTCATATCAAAACTCGGATGAAACCAGAAATTACAAACTGCATTATTCTTAATTGCTCTATCAATTATTTTTTTATATCTGTAAATGTGATATTCCTTAGTCCATCCATTTCGCCAGACAAACTCGTAAGTCCTTTCTAATTCCCAAAGACCATTTTTATGATTTATAGGATAACCTAAAATATTTCCTCTATCCGATTGAAAGGATGTAAAACCTAATTCAACAAGTTCGTCCAAGTTGCCAATTGTATGACCAGGATGTACAAACGATTTTAACTCCACTCCAATCTTTGATGCTTCTTTCTTACACTCTATTAATTCAGCCTTAAACAAGTCTAGAGGACATACTTCATCTCTGCAATCAATATGTGAAAAAGTATGACAGCCAATTTCGTGTTTTGCTTCTGAATTTAATATCTTTTCAATCAAATCAGGTGCATACCATTCCGGCGAATCAATAAAATTTGAGCAAGGATCATATTCAAACCAATCCTTTCCATAAAAATTCCAGTAGGGTCCATTATAGTTTTTTACAGATGGAATTTCTATATGGGCTTTCCCATCCAGTCGTTTGCAATCTTTTAAAAACAAGTGACCAACAGTTGCCCAGGTTATTGGTATGTCATACTTATCGCATAAGGAAAGTAATTTTGGCACATTATTTCGTTCTGTTCGTGCAAGTTCTAATGATCTTTTTAATGGGTTAGAAAATGATTTAGAATATCTAGGCGCCCATGCTAATTCAAAATCTGCAGTAATCGTTATTACAGCACTAAAGGGTGCAGGTATATATTTCCTAAAATCATCGCATCTTAAAATTCTGGGGTTACGATTTAATGCAAAATTTAATTTGCTTAAAAAAGATTTCATTGCTTTATAATGAATATTACGAAATGAAAGAAGCACTAATTTTATTTAACTTTTCTTTTCGAATCTGTTTTCTGAATAAATTGTTACAATGTATTTTAGCATTATTTCCTAATTCTATTCTCATGGTATTATCACTAATCAGCATTTCTGCTTTTATGAATAAATCATCTTTAGTGTTTACTATAAAACCTGTTTTATCATTTAGAATGATTTCATTATTGCCGCCAACATTAAAAGCGATTGATGGAATACCTGCAATACCAGCATCAATTAAAGCAATAGATAAACATTCTTCTTCTGAGGGTAAGATAAAGATATCAAATTCAGAATAAATCTGTTCAATGTTAGTACGAAATCCTAGAAATTTAAAATAATTAGTAAGATTATTGTTTAACATCAATTCTTCCAATCTTATTCTTTCAGGTCCGTCTCCTACAATTCTAATTTCAAAATTTGTAATTCTTTTTTTAGTTAGAAAGTCCGTTAATTCAATTAGCATTTCAACACGTTTTAAACTTACAAGTCTTCCCACATATCCGATCACAATATTAGTATGCCTTGTTTTCTTCTCAGGAATTATTTCAAAATCTGTCGAATTATAAAGAACATCAGTTTTACTTACAGGGAAATTATAGCCCTGTTTTTTATAATCGTCAATTAACTCTTTATTTACAAAATAAATCTTATGAACGTTTGGAAATTTTGATAAAATCTTAAATGCCATATTCGATTTTATTGCTGCATCGTACTCGTGTGAATGAAAATGCCAGACGACGCTTACTTTAGTTAACAATGTTGCCAGACCGGCAATTATCATAGCTGCGAATAAACTTGTGTGAATTATCCGGATATCTTTTACTTTGATGATTTGCTTTAATTTGAAAGCAGTTTTTATATAACTGGATTTTGTTATTCTAATTAACTTAACATTAGGATTTACTTTATTTATAAGTACCCCTTCTTTAAAATATCCAAGATATACCTCATTCTCTTCAGCTAATAAATTCGCATCAATAACTGCTTGCTTTTCTGCACCGCCGATTTCTAAGGAGGATATGAGTATTAAAATATTCATCAGTTATATTCTAAGAATTTATTACATCTGAATAAATCTTAACCATTCTATTCTTTATAAAGCTCCAGGAAAATTCAGATTCATTGCAATAGCATATTATATTGCTTTCAAATTCAGTTCTTAATTTTTCCTCATTAATAAGTTTTTCAATTGCACTTTTTAGATTTTGAATATCGCCCGGGTTCACTAAGATACCAGTTTTTTTATCAATAACTACTTCCGAAATACCACCAACGTTTGTTGCAATCACTGGTTTATCGAATGCATATGAAGTTACAACGGCAGCACTATGAGTAGCATCACTATATGGAATAACAATAAATAAAGAATTTTTAATCAGGCATATTAATTCTTCTGTTTCTATATAACGATTAATGAATACGATATTTGGATTACTATTCAATACTGATTTGTCAAACCATAATTCTCCTTTACCGGCAATTACTAACTTAACATTATCAATGATAGAAAGATTATTGAATGCGTCAATTAAAAAATCAATACCTTTATACTTAGATATTCTCCCGAAGAATAGTAAATATTTTGCATCAATATTTATTGGCTTTGGTTCAAAAACATTAAACACGTCCAGTCTACCTGAATATACCTGAAAAACCTTTGACGCCTGAAGTTTATATTCCTTTGTCAGTTCTTTTTGTAAATATTTATAATGTTGAATAAAGTGAAAGTCAAACTTTGCTAATAATTTCTGCACCATAAATGATTTTTTATTTTCTTCACCGCTATGTGGCAGGAAATCATGCAGTGTCCAGATTTTCTTTTTAATACCAAATGAAATCAGAAAATAATACATAAAACCAGAAACACCATTAAAATGCACTACATCGTAATTTTCTTTTCTCAATGCCAGAGCAGCTTTGATAATTGACCTGAGATTCTTGAAATATTTATCGCGCAAAATTTTTCTATTCGGTGTTCTGATAATCCTCAGATTAAAATTAGAACCGATATAGTTCTGAATAACCTTGGGGAAGATTTTTAATGAATTTTCTTTAGTATTTAAACCAAAATTTAAATTACTGATATCAACATCAAGAATACCTTGCTGAAATCTGCTTCCAGACATAACAAAAACTAAAGATACATTAACAACATCAGTAATGTTCTTACAAAGACTTAAAACATTGTCCGGATGCCCAAATGCAATCATTAATACTTTTGGTTTACCAGTTGAAGCCATAATACCCAGGATGCTTTTTTAGGCCAGATATATTCATTAAGTCTAAAATCTTTAGCTTATTAAAGTTCATAATATAATTATAATCTTTATCCGCACCTTTAGTGTTCATTACTATCAATTCAGAACTCTCAATCAATTTGCTTAAATGAGACACAATTATTTTATTAAAATGAGGAAGCTTATTAGTGAGAAATTCTTTGTTTGCACCAATTAAAGCAGATTCAATGACATTTTGATCAAATATTTTTATACTAAATCCCTTTCCTAATAAATGCTCAATTACATTTATAATCGGACTGTTTCTAAGATCGTCAGTACCATCTTTAAAACTGATACCCCAGATTCCGATATTCTTAATATTATAACCTTCAATTATCTTAATAGCTCTTTCAATTTGTAATCGATTACTTTTCTCAATGTTTTCAATTAATGGTACTGATTGATAAGCATCATACGCAAGCATTCTTAAAGCATTTAAGTCTTTAGGTAAACATGATCCACCATACGCAAATCCTGGCCTAAGATAAGCAGCCGAAATATTTAAGTGTGTGTCCTTTAAAAAAATATCAATCAGTTGATTTGTGTTTATGCCTAATGATTTTGATATTGTACCAACTTCATTTGAAAAAGCAACTTTGAGCGCATGGAAAGAGTTGTTTAATAATTTTATAGTCTCTGCTACTTTTGTTTCAACTATTTCAATTGATCCATTTAATAAATTATATAATTCTTTGAGCAGATTTATACCTTTGTTGTTTGTGCCGCCTATAACAGTTATCCCGGGATTAAAATAATCTTCAACAGCATTGCCTTCTCTCAGAAACTCCGGATTTATCAGCACACAAAAATCTTTATTTAATTTTTTTTCAGAGATTTCTTCTATCAGTTTTTCAACTTTATCCGCGGTGCCCGGCAATACAGTGCTTCTAATAACTATAGTATGAAATATCTTTTTCTCTCTTATTCCTGCAGCAATTTGTGCAGCCGCATTATTAATATAAGTTAAATCCAGGTGTCCAAATTCAGTATTCGGCGTACCAACGCAAATAAATGAAATTTCACTTTGGTTAACAGCACCCATATAGTCGGTTGTTGCACTTATTTTACCATTACTTTTACCTTCTCTTATTAACAAGTCAATATCTTTTTCAATAATCGTTGGTATTCCATTATTGATTAATTCTACTTTCTTTTGGCTAACATCAACACCTACTATGTTATGTCCTAATTTTGAAAGACAGCCAAGACTTACACAACCGACATAACCAAGACCAAAAATTGATATATTCATCTATTGTTCTTTTAAAAATCATTGTTAAAAAAATTTCCGAAATAATAATCATCCTTTTCCGTGAAAGATGTGTATGCCCCGTTACCAGGTGTAAAAGTAAGTTCTCCAAAATAAACTTTATCTTCGACAATATAAAAATCTACTCTGACATAGTTAAAATCTTTTGATAAAATTCGACTATAGTTTAGAATATCTTCCAACTTCGAAGGTTTACTAATTTGCCAATTTTGATCATTTGGATAATGGTTATCAAAACTTACATTTATAAAATTCCAGTTTATATCATAAGTGTTTAGTTTCATATTTGAAAAACGATCAACTATAACATTTATAAATTTTGGTTCTCCATTAAAACAATGTACTTTATAATCTTTTAATCCACCCGTATCATCTTCAAGATATCTTTCAACAAGTAGCCTCGGTTTTAAATTTTTATAAACTAATTCCCTTTGTGAATAATAAAAATTACTCCTTAGCCAATGATTTAATAAAATCTTTAATTCTTTTGTGTTTGCTCTATCTTTATTTTTACAAATGAAATTCCAGCCACATCCGTGAGTTGCTTTGATAACAAACTTGCTTGGAAATCTTATCCAATTAGATTCTAATTCTTTGAAATTATTAAATAATCCATATAATTCATTAAGAACATTTCCGCCAATTTTTGTATTTACATAATTTCGCACATCGTATTTATCCACACATTTTACAATTAATTCAGTTGGTTGAGTTAATAGGATTTTTGAAATATGCTCATTGTAACGCATAGGTTGTTCTAAATTAGGCTTTGTTCCAAAATTTTTAAAAAATTTTAATTCGACATATTTTCTATCGGCAATCAATAATTTATTTAAGTACATGGTAATGCGTTTGTATAACAGATAAAGTGAAAAAAAATTAGTTTTAATTATGTTTTTATATTTACTCAAGACTTTCAATTTCTTTAATATCCTCTTCAACCCATTTAGAACCATTAAAAAATAACCAAACTAATTCACCCTTTGCATTCTTTCTCATAGTGAAGAACCTATTATCAAGTTGTGTATCCTTTTTAATAACTCTTGCTGTCTGAGTTATTACAACGGAATTAGATTCAACATCATGTGTTACAACGCAATTCGCCCCTATTCTGCAATTATTCCCGATTTTAATATTGCCAATAATTTTGGCACCGGCACCTATGTAAACACTATCCCCAATTTCCGGTGCACCAATATTTGAACCTTTTAGAGTATTAGAACCTATAGTTACCTGATGAAAGATTACACAATTATTTCCTATTTTAGCAAGCCTACTTATAAAAATGCCATTATATCCATGCGGAAAAATAGGTTTTGATTTAAATAGCGTGTCGAATCCTATCCAACAATTATTTCTAAACAATAACCTATCATAAATTCTTTGATATATTTTGCGTGAGAATACATATGTTGATGTGTTACACTTTTCTTTTATTAACCATAAATCTTTTTTACCAATCAGATATATAAATAGACTTAAAGTTGCATAAAAAATATTTTTAATTCTTTCCATCGAATTTTAATATCCTATATTTTATACCATAATAAATGGCCGAAAAATATCCTTTTAGAATGGATGTCGCTATATCAAATCTAAATTTTACAATATTTTTAATGAATGGAAGTAGAAATCCGTTGATTAAATACCATAAAGAAAATGAAAGCATAAATAAAATATCTTTATGCATTAATCTTATTAAATATGTATTTTTTGTATTATTAAATTGTTTGAACGCACTATTTTTTCCAATGGTCATACTTTCTTTATGCCATATTCTGGAATAAGGTGTAAAATATACTTTGAAGCCTAGAGCTTTTGCACGGATTTGCCACTCAAATTGCTCTCCTTGAAATTTTATCAAATTTGAATATCCGTTCGTTGCTTGATACATTTTTTTTTGTACAAGCATGAAAATATCATCTGAGTAATCTAATTCTTGTACAATATTATAGGACCCAACATCCTCTGATTTATTTCCGCGATGGCCATAAAAGTATCTCTTTTCATCGATAAGTTCATAACCAGCGGATTGAATAATTTTGGGGCTATCAAAGTAATAAACTTTACCAGTAACAAAACCGATCATTGGATCAGTTTCTGCAACTTTAACCAGTTCAGTAATTACTTTAGAATCTGCTTTTACATCATTATTTGTTATAAGCACATAATCTGCATTTTTTTTATTAAATGCATAATCCAATCCAAAATTACACCCGCCAGAGTAACCAAGATTTTTTTCTGTTCTTAATACAAACACATCAGGGTAATTTTTCTCAACCCATTCTTTAGTTCCGTCTGTGGAACCGTTATCAATTATAACTACTTTAAAATGAGGATAATCATTAGCAAGGTAAGAAGAGATGCTATCTTCTAAAAGGTGTTTGCCATTGTATGAAAGTATGAGGATGATAACTATTCTATTTTCCATTAGGGTCTGACTCATAAATTTAAGTATGTTCTCAAATATTTTAAAGAAAATATATAATATGATTCAAAATTGATTCCATCCTAAATTTGTTAAGTTGTTTATGATTTGTTAGCAACCTAGGCTGTTTTATTATCAAACGAACCTGTAATTACATTCTCATCATTGTGGTTAGAAATAAGAACTATTATCTTCATTTATTCAACTCCCTAGCAGGATTCCCTAACATAACTTTTCCTCTTTCAACATTTTTGGTAACAATAGCACCAGCACCTATTATGGCATTATTTCCCACACTTAATCCTGGCAAAATTGTTGCATTCGCTCCAATGTAACAGGCATTGCCAATTGATACCCGACCCAAAATAAGCGAATTTGGTGCTATAGTTGTAAAATCCCCGACTGAAGTGTTATGCATAATATTTGCATATGTATTAATCTTTGTAAATTTACCTATTTGGCATTCAGCTGAAATATTAACACCATATTGTACAATTGTACCTTCTCCAATTTCAGAGCTTTTCGAGATTTTTGAATGTGAGGATATGATTGAACTAAATTTAAAACCTAAATTTTTGTAATAATTAAATAATTTACGTCTAATTTCTGGTTTATCAGGTGTAATTACCAGGTCATATTTTTTAAACGAATTATCTAAATTATTTGCTTCTAAATCGTTGCATAAAATTTTGTAGCCTCTGTAAAGGCCTGCTTTTTCATTATCTATAAATCCAATAATTTCAAAATTATTTTCTTCAGCTAATTCAATAATTTCATGAAAAGCTCCAACAATTATAATGCTATGGCTCATTAATAATTCCAATTAAACTTTTAGCAATATAATTGATTTCATCTAACCTTAAATTACAATACATAGGCAAAGTTATCATATTGTCTGTAACATAATCTGTTTTCGGTAGCGTCTTATAGTATTCTTTATAAATTAAAAATCTATGAACTGCAGGGTAGTGCACACTTGTCTGTATGCCTGCTTCAGCTAGTTTGTTTCGAACAAAGTCACGTTTTTCAGAGATGGAATTTTGCAATACAATCGGGAAGATGTAATTAGAAGAAAAATCGTAATAATCTTTAAATGGAATAATTACATTGTCTAAATCAGATAATTGTTCTATATACCATTTTCTAACTTGGGCTCTTTTCTCCAGATCATTTTTTAATTTTTCAAGTTGAACAATCCCAATTGAAGCTCTGATGTCATCCATTCTATAATTATAACCTAGTTCTATTACATCATATGAAGTTGAATGTCCCTTTGCCCTTTCATATGATAGCGAAGTCATACCGTGTGAGCGCAGTAGTCTGACTTTTTCTGCCAGTTCAGTATTGTTGGTTGCTAGCATTCCGCCTTCACCAGTGCTAATATTTTTATTAGAAAAGAAACTAAAGCACCCTATATCTCCAATTGTTCCAAGTTTTTGACCTTGATATTCAGAGAGTGGTCCGTGACAGGCATCCTCAATTATTTTTAAATTATGATTTAAAGCTATTTGTTGGATACTCTTCATGTCGCAGGCAAATCCCCCATAGTGCATTACTATTATTGCTTTTGTCTTTGAGGTAATTTTCCTTTCAATATCTTCTGGATCAATCGTCAGATCATCGTAGCTTTTTATATCTGCAAAAACCGGTATTGCATTTACATACATTATTGAATTAACTGTAGCAACAAAAGTTAGAGAAGTGCATATTACTTCATCACCGCCCTTTATGCCTAAAACTTTTAATGCAAGATGCAGCGCTACCGTACAATTGGATAAAGCAACTGCATGTTTTGAACTTAGCATAACAGCAAATTTATTTTCAAACTCTGTGGTCTTTGGCCCGGTCGAAATCCATTTAGAACGCAATGTATCTAAAACGGCTTGCTCTTCAGCTTCATCAAAATTAAGATCAAATAGTGGTATTTTATATTCCATCGTTCTAAATATTATATATATAGTGTTTATATCCGCTTAGATTATTTTTGTTGCTGAACCATTCGATAGTGTTCCTCAAGCCGGTTTCAATATCAAATTGTTTTTTCCAATTAGTTAGCTGTAATAACTTTTCATTGGAACCCAACAATCTTTTCACTTCGCTTCTCTCGGGTCTTACTCTTATCTCATCGGTAATTATTTTGCATTCTTTATTCATCATTTTAATAATTAATTCAGCAATAGCACCGATTGAAATTTCTGATTGTGTGGCGATGTTTATTTCTTCACCAATTGTTTTATCACTATTAAATATTTCAATGAATCCATTAACTGTATCAGTTACATAGGTAAAATCACGTGTAGGTGTGGTTTCTCCAAGTTTAATTTCTTTACTATCATTTAAAAGCTGGGTTATAATTGTGGGTATTACCGCACGGGCTGATTGTCTTGGCCCGTATGTATTAAAAGGTCTCACAATTGTCACAGGCAATTCAAATGATCTGAAAAATGATTCAGCAATTCTATCAGCCCCAATTTTTGAAGCACTGTAAGGAGATTGACCCTGAAAGGGATGTTCTTCTGTTATGGGTACAAATTTTGCGGTACCATACACTTCAGATGTGGAAGTTACCAGTATACGCTTTGTATTTAATTTTTTTCCAGCCTGCAAAACATTAAGTGTGCCTTTTATGTTCGTGTCGATGTAACTATCGGGTGAGTGATAACTAAATGGAATTCCGATTAAAGCTGCTAAATGGAAAACTGCATCAACATCCTTCATACTTTCATATACACCGTTTGGATCCCTTATGTCACCTGAAAATATTTCAATTTCTCTCTTAAGATTTTCAGGAAAGGAATCAATCCATCCCCAGGAATTAAAAGAATTATAATAAACAAAAGCTTTAACATTATATCCTAATTCAACTAGTCTTTCGACTAAATGGCTACCAATAAAACCATCGGCACCTGTAACTAAGACTTTTTTCATCAATTATTTCCCCTCAACGAAATGTTCGTTATAAATCTCTTGTGCCTTCTCATAGTCGTTTAATCTGCCTATATCTAACCAATATTCTTTTAAGTCATATTTTGTCACGATTTTATTTTCAGACAGCATTTTTAGTATTAGGTTATCCATTCCAAAATATTCACTCTGCGGAAAAAATTTAAATATTTCCGGTTTCATAACATAAATACCGGCTAGAATATACATTATTATATCCTGTTTTTCTTGTATTCCTGTTACTCTGTCTCCTTCAAAGAAAATATTTCCAAATGCATAAGGGGTAATTTCTTTTTTTATTGAAATAGTTAGTAGCGAATTTTGCTTTAAAGCAAAATCATAAAATTTTGAAAAGTCAATAAGACTAAGAATATCCCCATTCATAACGATAAAAGGTTTAGTCAACTGTTCTTTTAGTAAAAGAAGTGGTCCCGCGGTACCGAGTGGTTTTTCTTCTTTGCTTATTTTAAGATTAACACCATATCTGGATCCATCGCCGAAAAAATTACCTATGTAATCTGATTTATAATTGGTTGCTAAATAAATTTCATCAAACCCGTGTTTTTTTAATCTTTCAATTTGTATTTCGAGGACTGACTTTTCACCAATAGGTAAAAGAGGTTTAGGAATTATTTCTGTAAATGGTTTTAAACGTGTGCCAAGACCACCGGCTAAAATTACTGCTTTCATTTCGTTTTGTAATATTCGTTAATTATTGATTTGTATTTCATTATGTTGCGTGAAGAAATTTTATACCAAGATAATAATTCTTCTATAACGGAATTATCGACAATTTTTGGTATTCTTTTATTGGTCAGGAATTCCCGTAAAACTTTTTCCCATTCAATGTAATTATCCTTAGGTACAATTATTCCAGCATTTTGTGATGCCAAGAAGTGATAAACATTACCTACATCTGTATTCATCACAGGGATTTCGAGTGCCAACGCTTTCCATGCTGACATAGGCCCACCATCATTATTTGAAACATTAATAAATAAATCGGCTGCACAATAATACTGAATAAGTGATTGCTCATCCTGGTATCCAATAAAAATTATTTTATTCTTTATTTTAAATTCATCAGCCACACTATTTAAGTATTCCTCATATTGTTTCGTTCCGTGGCCGGAAACTATCAATTTAAATTCCAAGTCTGCAATATTAGCACATACTTGGATAAGTTTATCAATTTGTTTAATATCTACCAATCTGCTGCTTGTAAAAAGGATTTTATCATTTGAATTTATTTTTAATAATTCTCTTGCTTTTTCCTTCGTCACCTTTTTATAATATTCTTGATTGACACCGATCATTGAAGTAATTATTTCTGCATCCGTTAACTTTTTTATTCTATTTAAACCCCTTGGTAAGTAATCACCAATTTGCACATAAGAAATTTTTCTTAAGAAAGTTGATTGATTTACATTATTTGCATACCGCGACAAAAACTTAACAGGATTCCAGGTGAAATTAGTTTTATATAGATTATCCGGTAAACCTAAAAAACTAAAAATCATTGGCAAATTAGTTTTTCTAATTTCATTATTTAATTTATTCTTATCAAGATTTGTAACGATCAATATTTTAAGAGGACTTGATTGATATTCAATAATTTTTTTTACCATCTTTTCCGAAAAATATTCCTTAATCTTTTTAAAGCCTTTGTATGCATAGTATTCTTTGCAAGGAAAAGCAAGATGTTTAACCCTGTCAGAAATTATAGCTGTATAAATTTTATCTGCTCTTAAATCAGGCTGCCATACTTCAAATATAAATTCATCTGTAATCTTCGATAGCTCTGTACATATCTGATCTGCCCAATCGTAACCCCAGATACCAACCCAGCTGCCACTGGGTGTATCCCAATTCCATTTTGGTCTTGGTTTATCTTCATATTCCTCATAAGCAGGAGGATGATTAATTATGTGTATTATCTTTGATTTCATTTTTAATATATGAAGAGGCTGAGCTTAAACGTATTGTTTGCTTCAGAATATCGATATCCTGTTTTTTTATTAATCCAAATAAATAATATAAAATATAAATTAA
>Ga0172368_10005733_pt1 | contig 13693 bp, 22 predicted proteins | sample Lak11m_FD_114540 | JGI IMG/M metagenome (GOLD analysis project Ga0172368, IMG submission 114540) | Freshwater microbial communities from Kabuno Bay, South-Kivu, Congo - kab_022012_11m | ecosystem: Environmental > Aquatic > Freshwater > Lake | place: Democratic Republic of the Congo: South-Kivu...
CCGTGGAAATTACTTGCCCTACATCAAAGAAATGGAGTTCCGGTTCAACCACCGCAACGAGCAGCTTTTTCCGCTGCTCGTTGGCGTAATACGCCAATTTGCTCCGAAAATTCACTAATCACCTAAAATTATTTGCGCATCGGATGCAAAACATAAGTCCAACTGGCTTGTTTTCTCGAAAAGTTTCTGCAAGAGTTGCTTCGGCAAAACTAATGAAAATGTAACGAAAAGTCAGAAAAACAATTCAAAAGGGCATTCGTGCCCTCATTGTCAAGAACCGATAACGCCGGAACATCAGTTTTGTGGCAGCTGCGGGACTAAACTAACTCTGACCAAATCAGTCAACTGATTTTAATTCAGTTTCTCGGTCAACAAACTTGTTTGTATATTCGCAGCTGGCGCACTTCTCGAGTACCTCGTAATTTCTGACTATTTTGTTGCCAATTTCTTTTTCGGCAATCAGTTTCCGGTCTACTTCAGTCATGGCTTCCCTATCTCGGTACCAATATTTAAATATTACTAATGTTAAATAACTTTGTTTACAATTAAGGTTTGTTTATGGCCGAACCAACCGACGCAGAAATCAAAGTCCTTTTGACTAGACACGAAGACGCCACTTTTGACCGCACGTCCTCGTTGGAAAACAAGGACTCGGTAGGCGCCAACATCGCTTCATTTGCAACCAGTTCGGGCGGAGTTTTATTGGTCGGCCAAGACAAACAGGGCAACCTTGTAGGAATCGGTTCCAATATTGAGGAGTTTTTACGGAATCTGGGCCATATTCTTGAAAGTACGGATCCAAAGCCAACTGTCGACGGACCTTATTTCAGCCAAGTTGAAGGAAAGCAAATTGCCATAATTAGAGTTATTTCTTTAGGCCCCGGTGGCCCGTGTTCGTACAAAGACAATGCTTATCGTCGAGTGTTGGATCGGAGTGAGCGGATTCCACCCCGCGAACTGCACCGCATCTGGAGTTCGGCTGGCAAGCTTCATTTTGAGGAGAGGCCGACGTCAGCTCCGCTTTCAGCCGTTGACCGCACTGAAATCGAATTCTATTCTCAAGATGCCCGAAAAAACCTAAGCTTTGAAGAAACCAAGTTTCTTCTGGCACGGAAACTGGCCGTAGCCGGATCCGAAGGCCAGCCTGTGCTTACAAATTTGGGCGTGATTGTTCTTTCCCAAAAACCAGTTGACTGGCTTACGTATGCTAAAGTGCATTTGGTGCGATTCAAAGGAATCATGCCTGGCGAGCGAATCGGTGCGACTACGCTTTCCTTGCCTATCCGAAAATGCATCGAAGCGAGCTTTTCCTTCGTCAAGTCGTTTATGCCGGTTACTGAAAAGCGGGAAGGCATTAAGCGGGTTGAGGAACCACTAATCCCGGATTTTGTCTTGAGAGAAGCGATTGTGAATGCGTTCAGCCACCGGGATTATGAGGATCCCGGAGAGATTTTGGTTCGGGTTTTTGACGACCGGGTGGAGATTTCAAACCCTGGCGCTCCCAAACCCGAAGAGTGGAAAGCCATTGAATTAAGCGGTATTCCGGTTCACCGAAATCCTTTGCTTTATGATTTTCTGTGGCCGGCTCAATTAGGCGAAGGCGTGGGGCAAGGAATTCCAGAAATGCGTCGGTTGCTTAAGGCCGCCAATCTCCCGGAGCCGCTTTTTACTCAAATTCAAAATACCTTCAACGTCGTTTTGTACAACAAGCCCGTTGGCGGTTATGCGCAATCTCTTTCCAATCAAGTTATCCGGCTGATTCACAAGGAAAAACGCGTTTCAACCACGCGGCTGATGTCGGTTTTCAAGGTTTCCCGGCCCTACATTTTGTCGATCCTTCACGATTTGGAGGCTAAAGGTTACGTTCGGCATACTGGTGGCGGGCCTACGAGCAGATACGAATTAGCCGACAACCCGAAACTCTGAAAAAGCAATTACTTGCCACTTTCTAAGACTTTTACTTTAACTTACTTTAAATTTACTTTAAGTTTCTTCTCTTAAGGTTTCATCCGATTCGGTTTGTTCTTCGGGTTTACTGGCGTATTCGATTAGCTGTTTCTGCTTTTCCGGCGTGTCGATGTCCTTGAGCATTTCGTCCAGTTCCTTCTCATTCAATTCGTCAAAATGGAACAAAAAGCCCACGCGCATTCCCCGGAACATCGCTTCTTGCGCCAGTTCCTTCTTCGACATTTCCTTGAGCATGTCCTTTTCTTCCGCCCACAGCTTGTCAAATGTGGCGCCGGTCATCATTACAGAGAAATGTTCGGCCAGTTCTTTGGCTTTGATGGATTGATTGGCTTCCGCGCGTTTCGGCGAGTCTTTGAGCTGGTTTTCCGGAACGCTTTCGCTCAATAGCTCCATGCAGGTTTCGCAGAAGTATTTAGCTTCCGTGTGGTTGTGGAATGTCCCTTCGGGGCAGGAGCACTCCGAAACCGCGCCGCAGCCGACACAAGTGTTTTCCATCTTATTTCCTTTGTCCGGGCTTGTCGCTTAAGGCTTCCGTTTGGCCGCTTTTTCGTAAGCGGTGCAGAGCTTGCTCCACAGTTGGAGAACTTTTCCGCGCAGTTCTTTGTTCATTGCTTTACATTTTCGGCATTCTTGCGTGAATTCGTAAAGTTCTACATCCGAAGCACCCAGTATGCGGTTGTGTTTTGGGCATAGGTTCCAGCAGACGGCCTGGTCTTCCAACGCATTCAGTTCGTTTTTTGAAACGTCGAGAATTATTCGCATGGGGTTTTCCCTCTCAAAAGTATAACCGAATGGCGTGTTCGGATTGATATAGCAAACCTTGAAAGTCGCGCAAGACTTTCAAGCCGTTTGCTAGATAGTCGTCCACGACTATTTTGTCGGGAAACTTTCGTGGACGACTATAGCTTGCAATCACGTGATTGGTTTCGCTTATCCGCTGACGGGAATTTCCAGCGTAGTGACGAGGCGGGATCCGTAGCGCTGCTTGATCTTGGCAAGATCATCCGGCGTCAGGCACTCGAGGTGTAGTTCAAGGGCTTCCTTCAGGTTGTCCAAGGCCTCGTTCACGGTATCGCCTTGGGACGCGACATCTACGTCTGGACACCAAGTCGAATACGACTTGCCTTCGAGGATGACGACTGCGGTAACGCCATCGCTCTTTGAGGCTTCGATGCGGGCCATTAGTGTTTTGCCAGTTTCTTGATGGAGACGATGTTTTCTTGGATGATGGTCTTGACTAGGGCCATGAACTCCGGCGTCGGCTTCTTGCTTTCTTTGGATTCGGTCTTCTTCGCCATGTTGAATCAGCTGATGAACTACTTGCGTTTAGATGGTTTTTATCCTTTCTTTGAGCCATTTTTTGATTGAAGTAAGGCTTTGTTTTCCTTGCGCCGTCTGTAAGATGAATTCGGTCAGCGCATCTTGGTCTTCTTCCCGGAAGTAATGCCCGTTCAGTCGAAGGAATAGAATTGTCGCCGTTTCGGCGGTTCGTTTGTTTCCTTCAATGAACACGTGACCTTTGAATGCCAAGTATTCCAGAATGAATGCGGCTTTGGCCAATGCGGGTTCGCCACCGGTCTCGTATTTGTATTGGACGGCTTGAATCAAGTGGGTTAAGTTGGCTTGGTTCATCACGCCGTGCGGGTCGGAACTGACTGCTACTGCTTCCTGATTGATTGCAACCAATTCTTCCGGAGTCAAATATCGCATGAACGTTTGATGATTTTCTTGACTTTTAACACGCTGATTGCCAGTAACTTGGAATCATGTACGTTCTTGCGGAATTGCGCATGCCTTTTTGAGGAGCGGAGTCCAGAGCTCTACTTCCGGCCAAGGCGTGTCTTTTTCTTCGAGTGCAATTTACCGTTCGGCTTTTGAGGTTTTTTTCTTTGTCCGGTTCCGGTCTCGGGCGGTTCGTGTGGTGTTGTTTTTTCCAAGGCTTGCCGAGTGGTTTCTATCTTTTCCTGCTCGCGTAGCGTTTTTTCATCTTTTCGACGTCGATCTTGACTTTGGCGACGAATTCGTCCACTTGATGCTGGTCGGGGCGGAGCCGGGGGTTTTCCCCGCTTCGGATTTCGCCGAAGTTAAGGACGTTCATGTGCGTCGCGAGGTCCATCAGCTTCAGGTAGGCTTTGCCGTTTTTCGTGGCCGGATGCGTGCCGGAATAGGTGCTTTTGGCGGGGTCGCGCGATTCGTGCAGGAGCCGGGGCAGAAGCGTGCGCGCGTTTTCGCCGGCCAGCGTATGGCGGATGGCGTACAACGCGTTGGTCCGGTACCCTTCGTTTTGGGATCCTTTCGGCCGCACGTAGATCGTGACGTGTCCGCCGTAGTTGCTTTTGGAATCCTCGGCGGTCGGCGGGTGGAATTCGAAGGAAAGCTCGCTGTAGGGGTGGTTGTTGACGTGTGCGACGTACCTCGCTTCCGACTCCGGCATGCGGTTTTCCATCTGTCCAGATTCCGGGCTGCGGCGGCGGACGGGGTCTTTGAACAAAAGGATCCGCTTGGGCGCCCATTGCGGATAGGTCTTGAATATGTCCCCCAGGTCGTTGGCCTGTCCGGGCAATGCGAACCGTCTCCGGGCGTGGTCCAGGAAGGTTTCGAATTCCGGTACGAACGGCTCGATAATGTTTTCCTCTTGCGGCCGTTTTTGCCTCTTTTCGGATTTGGTTGTTGGTCGGGGTCGGATGACGCGACGCGTGATTCGGGACAGCATGAGGCCCACGGTTTGGTCGAATTCCTTGGCGTGTGGGTGCTCTGCCGGCAACTCGTGCGCCGTTTCCTTGCCGTTTTCGGACTGTACAAGGCGGTATCGTTTCGTGTTGAAATCGTATTGGGTGAGGCGCGTCGGGTGTTCCGCGTTTTTCGGGGTCCAGATGGCCGTGATCGTGCGCGTTTTGGCGTGCCGTTTCGACAGTTGGAACAAAAGCGTCACGCGGTGCTCCGGCGCGTCCCAATGGCACCGGTATCCGATTTCATGTTGCCCGAATGGGTGGTAATGCGCTTCGATGGCCGGCGGTATCGGCTGGATGCCGTCTGGAATCCGCTCCTTCATGTCTGGGCTTAAGAGTTCGCGTCTATATCTGCCTTGGCTGGCCGCCATCCGTCGCGTTCATAAGCCTGGCTTCCCCATTGATATTCCCGTCTTAAGATGCAGCCGAGGAGACTTCCGGACTGCCATCCGGTAAGCTGTAAAAAAAGTCGGAATCGTTGCGGTTCTGCCGTCTTCATATCCGTTTTTCGAGGTAATGTTGCCATGCCGTTCAAACAACTCGGACTCATCGAGCCGCTTCTGCGGGCTCTTGCCAAGCAGGGCTACGTCAAGCCCACGCCGATTCAGGAAAAGGCCATTCCGCCGCTTTTGGCGGGCCGTGATTTGATGGGCATCGCCCAGACGGGCACGGGCAAGACCGCTGCGTTTTCCTTGCCGATTTTGCAGTTGTTGGCCCAGACGCCGGGACACGTGCAGCCACGCAAGCCCCGCGTCCTGATTCTGACGCCCACGCGCGAGTTGGCCATGCAGATCGACCAGAGCGTTGCGGCGTACGGCGAGTTTTTGCACGTGCGGCATGCCGTCATCTTCGGCGGCGTGGGCCAGGAACCCCAGGTGCGCGCCCTCTTGCGCGGCGTCGACTTTCTGACGGCCACGCCGGGCAGGCTTTTGGACTTGGTCCAGCAGCGGCATGTGGACTTGTCGGATGTGGAGTTCTTCGTGTTGGACGAGGCGGACCGGATGCTGGACATGGGTTTCATCCACGACGTGCGCCGCGTCATCGCCTTGCTTCCGCACAAGCGCCAGTCGTTGTTCTTCTCGGCCACCATGTCGGCGGATGTCACGGCGTTGGCCAAGACTTTGCTGCATGATCCGTTCCGCGTCGAGGTGACGCCGAGTCAGAAGACGGTGGACAAGATCGAGCAGCGCGTGCTGTTCGTCGATTCGGGCAAAAAAGACGAACTGCTCGTGCAGTTGTTGAACCAGGCGCATTTGACGCGTACCATCGTGTTCACGCTGATGAAGCACAAGGCCAACAAGGTGGCGTACATGTTGAGCCAGAAAGGCATCCGTGCCGAGGCAATCCACGGCAACAAGAGCCAGGGCGCGCGTGTGCGGGCGTTGGAGAACTTCAAGTCCGGCCGCATCCCCGTGCTGGTGGCGACGGACATCGCGGCGCGCGGCATCGACATCGACGATATCTCGCACGTCATCAACTACGATTTGCCGAACGAGCCGGAGACGTACGTGCACCGCATCGGCCGCACGGCGCGCGCGGGAGCGGAAGGTACGGCGTATTCGTTCTGCTCCGCGTCCGAGCGGGGTTACCTGGATGACATCCAGCGCTTGGTCGGCTTCAACATCCCCGTCATGGACCATGCCTTGCATTCCGAAGCGGCCCGCCTGGCCACGGGTGCGGCGGCGCGGCCTGCGCCAAGAGGACAACGCGGCCATCACGGCAATCGCGGTGGTCATCGAGGGCCTTCGCATCATGGGGCTCATCGCGGCCCGCGGCATTTCCGCCGCTAGTCGTCTCTATTTTGGCGAATGCTTAAAAGCGGCGCCACGTTTCTGCTATCGTCCGCCGCTTTTTTTTTGCGTGGTTGACTGGGGGTCTTTCAGGCATGGTCAGGGTCAACTTCACGTGTTTTCCGGAAAAGGTGCGCAGCGGGTCCAAGACGCAGACCATCCGGCCGCCGCGCGACGATTTGCGCGTCGGGGACTCGCTTCAGATCTGGTGGAACCGCCGGGGCCTGCCGGCGGGCCGTTACTGCGAGCCCTGCGCGGTGATCTGCCGTTTCGAGCCGGCTACGGCGGCGCATTTCTTGAAGGCCCACGACGGCGTCCAGCCGCATTACGTGAAACTGCCGCAGAAGCTGAATGAGGGCGTGGTGACGGAGAAATTCCGCATCGTCCTGGGTGCGACTGCGGGGGCCACGTCGGTTTCGGACCCGGTGGTGTATTGGATTAAGCGCGGAGGCCGGCGGCTGGATGCGCAGGATGCCCGCCGCCTGATCCGTGACGACGGCTTTGCCGATTCGGAGTCTTTTTTCGCGTTTTTCGATTTGCACTACGGCATCCGCAAGAAACCGGCGGATTTCGAAGTCATCCGTTGGTGCTGAATCGGGATTTGCCGCTGGACTGGGGGCTTTAAATGGCTGGGTAAAGTCCCTTCTTGGTGCGCTTTTGGCGCTTTTGTGGAGGGATGGATTATGCAACACATGGGTTCCGGATGCTGCAAGCTGTGCAACTTGCTGCTGTTGGTTTCGGGTTTGTCGTTTCTTGCCTATGGCTTAGGCTATTGGAAGGACGGCATGACGGTCCACTTGGTGGGCGGCCTGTTCCTGACGCTTTTCGCCTTGGGCAAATTGATGCACGCCATGGACATGTGTCCGAACTGCGAAGTCATGCCGGAAGGCAAGGCAATGCCTGCCAAACGCCGCTGAAGCACATGCAAGCGCCCCGTCTGGGGGCCATCTTTTTCTTTTCTTCCTATTTTTCCGCACCTTTGCTTTCCCATTTTTGCAGGTGAGTGTGCCAAAACCCTGTTTTTCCTTTGTGCATCTGTTCTTGTCGTTTCGGCAAGCGTCCGGTTCCGAAACGGCGATGCGTTTTTAAGAATCAACCTGCAGAACGGTAGCTAACGGAAAACTGGTCTTTCCGGCTTTTCCGCCGATGAACATGGACGAAACCACTTTGACGGCCTTACTTGCCGGTCTGTTGCTGGTAGCCGCGTTTTCCGCAGGCTCCCTGGAACTGGCGGGCTTGGGCGCGGCCGCTTTCCTGATTCCGTTGGAATCCAAGGGCCACTGACGCCTAATCAAGGCCCTGACGGCTTTGACGAAACGCACCTTAAGTCCAGCGCACGCTTTTTTTTGCCTTTTTCCGTTGCCAATAGGTTTAATTCCCTGCCTTCATGGTTTTTTCATGCCCCAGCATTACCGACTGGTGGATGGCACCATCGAGATTGATGGCGTGCGGATGCACCAGACGGCCCGAAAGACGCCTCGGCAGGACGCGGCTGAAAAAGTCGTGGCGTTGCATCCCAAGGATGGCCTGGCCGTGCTGGATATCTGCACCGGCTTGGGGTATTCGGCCCTCTCTGCGGCACGGCGGGGTTGCTGGGTCACGACGGTTGAGAAAGACTCCGCCGTGCTGGAAATGGCCAAGGACAACAAGGATTCCGAAGGGCTTTTCGATCATCCGCGCATCAAGGTCATCAACGAAGACGCCTATGCCTTCGTCCCGACGCTGGCGGATGCCTCCTTCGACCTGATTTTGCACGACCCTCCGCGCTTTTCCATGGCCGGTGAGCTGTATTCGGAAGCCTTCTATCGCGAGTTGTTCCGCGTCCTGAAAGTCGGCGGCCGTCTCTTCCACTACACGGGCACGCCGGGCGCGGCGCGGGGCAAGAGCATCACGCGCGGCGTCAAACAGCGGCTCACGGCTGCCGGGTTTGAGCAAGTCACTTGGGTCGAGGATTTGCTGGGTTTCCTGGCGAAAAAGCCGCTGACGGCCCGCAGGCGCCTTCGATTGCCGTTTTAAACAGAGGGCTGGGGTGCCTGTTTCCAAGCGTTTTTGTCGATTTTGTAAAGCTTGGCTCGAATAGGTATGGTTTTTGTAAAGCTACGACTTCTTGTTATATATTCGAAAGTCATGTTAGAATTCTAAAACTATTTATGGCTGGTTTGCGTGGCTAACTGCAGGTGGGGTTTTGAATGGAGGAAGAATCAACCATAGCGTTAGCGGCCCTCTTGTTGATGGCCGTTCTGGCCAACGTGGCGCTCGGCTCCGGGCCTTGGGTCCTAGTGCCGGTGTTGAGCACCTTGGTTCCGGCGATGTTTTTGTTGTCGAAAGACATCGCGCCGACGGAAATCTAGGCCGGGACCTGGATGGGAACGGAGTCGGCGAAAGTCTTGGCTACTAAGTCGGCCGACAGGCGGGCTTCCAACCGTTCCAGGTCTTCAGTTTTGCTTGTCGTGGCGGGGTTTTTCGCCACCAGGCTCTGGCAACAGTCCACATAGGGCTGGTTGGAAATGGCGTAGGTGCCGATTTTCTCGGCCAAGGCGATGATTTCCTTCTTGTCGTACGTCAATAGCGGCCGCAGTACGGGCAGGCGGGCGGCTGAACCGATCGAGCCGAGATTGGAGAGCGTCTGGGAGGACACCTGGGCGAGGTTGTCACCGGTCCCCAAGGCTTCGGCGCCTTCTTTTTTTGCCACTTCTTCCGCCACGTGGAGCATGAAGCGGCGGAACAAAGGCAGGGCGTAGCGTTCCGGCACGTGCAGGGCATCCAGGACGAAGTAGTTGTAGGGCACCAGGTAGAGCGTGCCGCTTTGCGTGTAGGGCCGCAGTTGTCGGACTAAGTTCTGGATTTTTTCGGACCGGCGAACGGCGTCATCCTGGTCCTTGAAGGGATGGAAGTGCAGAAAGACGTTGCGCACGCCGCGCTTGGCCAAAAGCCAGGATGCTGCCGGGGAGTCGATGCCGCCGGACAGCAGCGTCACGACGGTTCCGGTGCAGCCCACGGGCAGGCCGCCCAGACCGGTCTTCTTGTCCGCGTAGAGGATGGCTTTGTCCTTGAGCACTTCGACGTTGAGCACGTTTTTTGCGCCCTTGACGCCCATCGTCACGCCTTTTTTTTCCAGTGCGCTTGCAAGCTGTTGGGCAATCTGGATGGAGTTGAGTCCGTGCGTCTTGTCCGAGCGTGAGACTTCGACTTTGAACGGACCTCCGAGGCCTGCAAGGGCATCCATCGCGGCCGGGATGATGTCGTCGACCTCCGAGCCGAGTGACTCGTGCGCCCGCGCGAAGGAGGCCACGCCGAAGACTTTACCAACGGCCTGCAGGGCGGCTTTTTCGGCATCGGGTCCGCCGGGGACCTCCATGAGGAAGCGGTGCGCGTCCAGGCGGATGCGCGCATCGGGTACGGCCGACTGGAGGTTGCGGCGCAGCTGGTTCTGGAACATGGGGCGGTTGCGGCCTTTCGTGAAAATCTCGCCGTAGTGGATGACGATCATCGTGAGGCACCTGTTGAGGGGGTCGAGGAAGAGTAATTTCCAGGGGGGAGACGTGGTTGCCGATGGTGCTCCGGGGCACCATCGGATACTTCCTTTCCCCCGGGGATTACGTGCAAGATTTCGCCGTAGTGGATGACGATCATCGGGAACACGACGTGTTTGCGGCCGCTTCGTTTTTTTTTCCTGCGGTTTGGTTTTTTTTGTTTTGTTTTTTCTTCTTCGCCTTCGGTTTTTGCCGGCTGGACGGGTCGTTTTGTTGGTGCCGTGCGTGGGGTTTATAGGCTTTCTTTGGCAATCCAGACACCATGGGGATCGTCTTAGGCCTTACGGGTGAGAATTGCGCCGGAAAAGGCACCGTCGCCGCTTATTTGGAGAAGAAAGGCTTCTACTATTACTCATTGTCCGACGTCATCCGCGAGGAACTGGCGGCGGAAGGCGCGCAGATTACGCGCGACTCCTTGATTGCCAAAGGCAACTTCCTGCGCGAGAAATTCGGCCCCGCCGTGCTTGCGGAAAAGACGCTTCTGAAGTTGCAGGATGACCGCAATTACGTGATCGACTCCTTCCGCAACCCGTCGGAAGCCGAGGCGTTCCGCAAGGTTCGCAAGAATTTCTTCCTGCTATATGTCACGGCGCCGGGGGGAGTGCGTTTTGAGCGCATGAAGGCCCGGGGACGCGAGTCGGACCCCAAATCCTTCGAGGCTTTTCTGACCATCGAGCAAAAGGAGAGCAAGAGCGCATCGGACCGCCACCAGAACCTGGAAGCGTCGCGCGAGAACGCCGAGCGCACCATCGTGAACGACGCGGACTTTCCGGCCCTGTACGACGCGGTGGACCGGACTTTGGCGGACTTGTCCAAGGAATTCCGCGTGGACCGGCCTTCGTGGGATGAATACTTCATGGGCATCGCCAAAATGGCCTCGACGCGCAGCAACTGCATCAAGCGGAAAGTCGCCGCCGTCATCGTGCGGGACAAGCGCATCATCTCGACGGGCTACAACGGCACTCCTCGCGGAACGCGCAACTGCAACGAAGGCGGTTGCGCCCGTTGCAACAATTTCGCCCAGAGCGGCCAGGGCTTGGAGGAGTGCCTCTGTTCGCACGCCGAGGAGAACGCCATCGTGCAGGCCTCGTACCACGGCATTGCCATCGCCAACGGCACGATTTACAGCACGTTCTCGCCGTGCCTCTTGTGCGCCAAGATGATCATCAACGCGGGTCTGAAGGAAGTCGTATACTCCTCGGAATACAGCGTGTCGGATACTGCCTCGAAATTGTTGCGTGAGGCGGGCGTGAGCTTGCGGAAAGTTTGAAACGCCGAAGTTTGCCCTCTATCCTTATTACGTTCGCATCCGATGCTTTGGTATGGCTGGATCGTCAGGATTGTACGTGGGTTTGTATTCCCATAGTCAGCCTGCCGATCTTCGTTTTTTCCCGGCCAAGGAACGCCTGGGGCATTTTTATGTTGTCGGCACGAAGAGCGGCCTCACGCCTATTTTCAAAGGAGCCCCAGCGTCAGGACGTCGTGCCGGTTCCCGCCGATTTCTTGCACCCTCTTCAGTCATTTCTGGGCCGAGAATCCCGCAAGATGCTGGGTTATATGGGTTATCTGATTCGGCCGTATCGCGGCGGCCAGTTGGCGCTTGACTTTCATCATTATCCTTTCTTTCAGGCTCATCGGGAAGGCTTCCGCAATCCGCACCGCCTGGCTTCGTTTTTGGAATCCTTGTCCTTGGATCATTTGGAACGGCGTGGCATCACCCATGTTGCCATGACGTTCTATGTCACGACGTTGCGTATGTTCCGCCATCTGGGGCAATGCAACTTGCCCATTTCAACCGCGATGCCGATTGCCGAATGGAAAAAAGCAGTGGATTATTCCAGCGGCCCGGCTGCTTCCAAGCCTGGTTTTTTGCAGACGGCCGGCCGCACTTTCGGTCTTTTTTTCCATCATCAATTGTCCAAAGAACGCCGCTGGGAACCGCCGGCATGAGTTCGCGTACCGTCCAGTTATTTGACGAATTCGACGTTGGGCAGGTCGGCGAATTGCCGGTCGCCCGTGAGGAATTTCACGTTTTTGGATGCGGCGAGTACGTAGCCGATGACGTCCGTCATTGACAACCGCCTATCCGCGAACCGGATCCTCATCATCGCCGCGGCACGGATGACGTCCGTGTCAAAGTCGACCGTCTTGTCCCTGTAGTCTTTCATGAATTGGTCGGCTTGCGTCTGGCCACCCTGCTTGGCAATGGAGTGATACATCTCGAAAAGATTGAGTTTCGTCATGACGATTTCGGATTGCGTGTAGCGGAAGTAGTTTGCGTTCGCCTTCAGCAGCTCCAGCAACGCATATGAATCAAAGAAATACGCCTCAGTCGTCATACAGGTCTCGCCGGGCTTCATCTTTCAATTGTTGGCCGCTTAAGGGGAATCCCCTGAGCATGCCGAACGTTCTTCTGAGCACGTTGGTTTTGGGGTTGATCAGAAGCTCGACGGTCTGGCCTTCCTTGAAGTGACCTTCTTCGAGTACGTCCTTCGGCAACAGGATGCCGTACGAATTTCCCCATTTTCTGATGACGCCTTGCATGTGGACCATGTTTAAACGTTGTATAATTGGATATATTAGTTTTGGCGAGAATTTCTCAACCGTTCCTTTTTAACGCGTCAGCACGACTTTACCGAACGCCTCGCCGCGGGCAATCCAGAGGTCCAAATGGTTCAACGCGGAGGCCTTCAGTTGGACTAGCACCTGGCCGTCTTTGGGCTGCACGTCGGGCACTTCGGCATGGCGGCAATTTTCCAATCCGGGCGCAAAGGCGGTGAAGGCGTGCATGGCTACTTCGTCGTGGTCGCGGTTGATAATTCCTCTACTCAACGCATTAATAGTGAAGTTTCGACACTCTTTTCATGATGGAATTCACCGCCGTTATCAAGAAGGGTGAGCGGCAATTCGTTGCGCTTTGTCCTGAAGTGGATGTGGCCAGTCAGGGTCCTACCGTGGAAAAAGCGCTTGAAAACCTGAAGGAAGCCGTCGAGCTCTACATCGAGGAGATGGGCGTTCCGGAAGGCATCGGCTTCGGACAGACCATCGTGTCCCATTTCGAGGTAAAAACCGATGCCAAAGCTTCCTCATCTGTCGGGTAAGCAAGTCGCCAAGGCCCTTACGAAGATTGGCTTCCGCCCGACGCGTCAGCACGGCAGTCATCTGATTCTGGTAAAGCAGACGGATTCGGGCCGCAAGGGCCTAGTCGTCCTCATGCATCGCGAGATCGACCTCGGCACCTTGTTGGAAATCATCCGGCAGGCCGGTTTGAAACGCGACGAATTCCTGAAGCTTCTTTGAGTATTCAGGCTTCGTGGTTTGTCCGCGGCCTGCGTTTTACCTACCGTTAGCCGGGCCTGTTCGGTGCACGGCTGATCTTCTTGACCGTGCCGTCGGCAAAACAGGCCCAGACGCCTTGTCCGGCCGGCCCCATGCCCCACACGGCGTTCTCCCTCTGCAATACCGGCGGGTGGTGGGCCAAGGCCCGCACGCGGCCGGTGTGCATGTTCAGTGCAAGCAGTTTGCCGGAGCGGGTGCCGACGAGCATGTGTCCGGCGCCCAGGCGGTGCAGATCGGAGATGCTTTCGTCCAGCTGGATCTTCCGGCGTACTTCGAGGTTCCGGTCCAGCATCAGAAGCAGGCCCCAGCGCGTGCCCAGCACGATGCGGCGTCC
>Ga0172368_10005735_pt1 | contig 13687 bp, 12 predicted proteins | sample Lak11m_FD_114540 | JGI IMG/M metagenome (GOLD analysis project Ga0172368, IMG submission 114540) | Freshwater microbial communities from Kabuno Bay, South-Kivu, Congo - kab_022012_11m | ecosystem: Environmental > Aquatic > Freshwater > Lake | place: Democratic Republic of the Congo: South-Kivu...
TGGGAGGTGTATGGTTGATGGTGGATTGTAAATGATACTCCGTTTCTCGAAAGTCTGTTCAGTGCGTCATTCTGGCGAAAGCCAGAATCCATTGCTTTTATTAAACTTACTTTATGATGTCAGACGCCCCCGCCTGACACAATATTAATAAAAAAAGCCGGAAGGGGAATTCCCGGCTTTTTTTTGGGGGGGTATATGGATTTGATGGGGGTATTCAGTGAGTTTTCCAAATGTTCATTTATACCATTTCTTGAAATAGTTTTCCAATGTAAGGGCAATTCATGAATTGCCCTTACGAAAACATGCGAAAAGACTTTTAAGAACCGTTATAATAATATCAATTAGGGAAAATCGACATTAAACATCTTCCAGCATATAGCTTTCCTGCCGGCGCTGTGAAGCGCGTCTTTTCAGGAAAGAGGTGAAGTCGAGAGATATTGAAGTCAGGAAGAAGGCAAAGACAAAAGCAGTTATGTGTTCAGTCAGTCCTAAATTTTGACCGATTAACGGCAAATTTCCAGCGATACCGCCGCAGATACTGAAGAATATGATACCGTTTTTTGACATTTTTTAAATCCTTGACCAATCTGAGGTTCGATTATTTAAGCCTGCAGTAATGATTTAAGCAACTATCGTGCCAAATAATCTAAGATTGCGCTGTGTCACTTTATAGGCAATATTTGCCTATAAGAGAAGTGTTCAAGTGGGCAAGTGTTCAAGCGCTCAATTGAAAAGCTGAAGGTACCGAATTATTGAAACGGGAAGGAAGTTGTGCGCCGGTGGAAACGCTGAAGGAAAAATTTGATTTTTATAGTTAATAATTCTATATTAGAAATTGGATTTAATCTGTATATACAATAATCATATATATAATACAACATATTAACGGAGAAACAATGCTGACTGACCAGCAAAAAAAGCTTTTACAAGCATTAAACAGTTTGGGAAAACCCGCCGGCGGCAAAGAATTATCCGCCGCTTCCGGTATCGATGAAAAAACTGTGGCCAAAGAAATCGGAAAAATGAAAACTCAGGGATTTGTCGATACTCCAATCCGCTGTAAATACGGAGTGACCGCGGAAGGGAAAAAACAGCTTTAAAACAAGTATCAAGTGCCAAGTGCCAAGTGCCAAGTAAAACATCTTGTGGTGTCAGGCGCCCCCGCCGGACACATTCTAATCTCCCGCAGGGCATTTCTCCCGCGAAACAGTCTGTCCGAAAACGCCTCGGAAGTGTCATTCCCGCGAAAGCGGGAATCCAGAGGTATTTGTTTATACAACACTTATAATATTCGCAGAATGGTGTATATTGCGTTTTTTCTCATTCTCGGACAGATTGGAAAGCGGGAATCCGGCTTTTACCAACGACTAACGACTGCTTTTACTTGTTACTTGCAACTTGTTACTTCTTTGACTTTCGACTTAAAAATGACTACGGAAAAATTCATCGGCCGGTCTGAAGCGGCGCAGAATATCCGGGCGCTGATCAAACAAGTTGCCCCTACCGATATTTCCGTGTTGATTACCGGGGAATCCGGCACCGGCAAGGAAGTGGCGGCTTCGCAAATCCACGAATTGTCCTTCCGCCGCGGCAATCCTTTGATTACTGTCAATTGCGGTGCTATTCCGGAAGGGATTTTCGAGTCGGAAGTATTCGGCCACGAAAAAGGTTCTTTCACCGGCGCGGACAAACTGCGCCGGGGTTATTTCGAATTAGCCGACAAAGGCACGATTTTTCTGGATGAAATCGGGGAAATGCCGCTGAATTCGCAGGTGAAGATTTTACGGATTTTGGAAAGGGGGGAATTTATGCGGGTGGGAGGTTCTGTGAATATTTCCACCGATGTGCGGGTAATTGCGGCGACTAACCGAGATTTGACCGAGGAAGTCGCGGCCGGTCGTTTCCGCAGCGATCTATTTTACCGTTTGAAAGCGGTGAATATTTACCTGCCGCCGCTGCGCGAAAGGCGGGAAGATATTCCCCTGCTGGCAAACTTCTTTGTGGAAGATTTCTGCCAGCGCAATCATATTCCCGCCCCGGAAATTACAAGTGACGGAATGGATCTTATAGCAAAACATCCTTGGAGCGGGAATATCCGGGAATTGAAAAATTTTTTGGAAAGTCTGGTGACACTGGAGAAAGGGCGGGTGTTCGACCGCTATGCTATCGGCCGCCTGCTTAGTCCAGTAAAAATTCCCGAAGCGCAGCTGCCGGTTTACCTGCATCGCAGCCCGGAGCAGATGGAACGGGAATTAATTTACCGCACGCTGTTGGAATTGAGGCGGGAAATTTGGGAAATGCGGCAGATGCTGGGCAAATTGGTGGATAGAGAGAAGGAATTGGAAGTGGAACACATCTCATTGGAAGAGATGGAACGCGAACAAATCAAAGCGGCTTTGGAACGCTTGGGCGGCAACCGCCGATTGACCGCTCAGGCTTTGGGCATCGGCGAAAGAACGCTTTACCGGAAATTGAAGGAATATGGCTTGAAGTGAAAGTCTATTTTTGTTAAATAGCAATACTATGATTATTTAAAATGAAACAGGTTATTCCGAAACAGCTGAAATAACCTGTTGAGTTTATACAAGTTTAATAAAGTATCGTTGATCAGCAGTTAATAAAATAAAGCATTATAAAAATAATTATGGCAAATACTACTATGGTTCTTACTGGAAATGAAGAAGAAGCATCGGTAGAAGAAAATGCGTCTTTAATACTTTCCATATTACTGGAAACAAGTTTGCGGTATCCTATGTCTTTACATAATTCGATAAAATCTTCCGACCCTTCTTTTATAAGATGGGAGAAAGGCATATAATCGATTCTTGGTTCATAAAGTTGGATTGAATATAGCAATTGCAAGCATCTCAAACCCATTTCGACATTCCCTAATTTTAAATGAGATAATCCTGCATAGTACAGAACAATAATAGTTGTAGGGTAGATATTTATCGAGGGCAACTCTTTTCCAAACCCAACTAATCGAGACTTTACCACATTATTCGTTAGTACTGACATAAATTCATTATTATTATAATGTTGTTTAATAATGTTGTACTCAGTGGTTGGACCGTGATATGATGGTTGAGGAGGTTCCAAGATGAGATTAAGCTGCAAATGCGGAATTGAAAAACTGCTTTTTTCTTCAGTTTTATCGATTTTCCAGTTCAATTCTTTTTTAGCGAATTGTTCGGTCATAAGCAAATTATCGTCACTGATATTCCCTCTTTCCTCCAACCACTGGGCGGCTTCATCAGCTGTCATACCCACTCCCTTAGTTAAAATTTGCATAAGCACGATAACTTGTGATGGCTCTTGGGGAACTCCGGCGATATCCACCGCGCTTTCCGCACATGCCAGCGCTTCGTCCTTGTTGCCTTCTCTTCCCTGCAAAGCGCCTAATCTGATATATGCCCAGCTCAGAAGTTTTGCGTCGGGATTCTCTTCACTTTCAATAAGACTGACAACTTCGGTAAAAATTTCAATTGCCTCAGCAAGTCGTCCTTGCTTGGATAATTCTTGACCACTTTCAATAAGCGATTTGATTTTTGCTTGATTCTGCATAAAATATCTCCTCGTTTAACAAAAATTTAGAAGATTTTTCACTTACTTATTATACAAAAACGCTTCCGCTTTCCGCATGGCTTCTCCTGCGGATGATGCTTTACCGCAGTGTGTCCAGCCGGCTGTCAATACATAGACATCTTTACCAGCGGGATCCCATTTGACTTCGTAGGATTTTCTTGTATTACCTGATTTTACCCAGCCAAGTTATTCCGTTGACATGCGAACCTCAGATATATTAGATTGGAATATATAATTATTAACAGGAGAAATTATACAGAGATAATTGCTAAAAGTCAAATATTTCTGTAGAAATAATAGTATTAGACTCATTGAAATAGCTCTAATCCAAGCCGATGGAGACAATCATTAGTCTTTACAATGATAATTGTTTTCTGTATAAGTATTATTAATTTGGAAAAATCTCAAAAAGTGATTATATTCAATTTAGTCGATTTGAAAGAACGGTGGCAGTACTAAATCCGGAGGAATTATAAATACTCTCTTCACCAACGACACTTAACCGGGAGCCGCGGATGGAAAAGACCATCACTATGATCATGGCCGGAGGGCGGGGCAAAAGGCTTTTCCCTTTGACCAAACAGTGCGCTAAGCCGGCGATTAGGTTTGGAGGGATTTACCGCATCATCGATTTTACGCTGTCGAATTGTCTGAATTCCGGCATCAGGCGGATTTATTTGTTGACGCAATACGCTTCCACTTCAGTGGAAAGGTACATCCGTCACGGCTGGGCGATGCTGTTCCGTTCCGAATTCCACGAAATCATCGAGACCCGGCCGCCTCAGCATGTCATCGACGGCGAATGGTATCAGGGTACCGCTCACTGCATCTATATGAATATGGATTTAGTCCGGCAGGAACGGCAGGAAAATGTGCTGATTTTGTCCGGCGACCATATTTATAAGATGGATTACCGCAAAATGCTGGAATATCACCGCGATGAGAAAGCCGATTTGACTATCGCCTGCGTGGATTTGCCCATCGAAAACGCCCGCAATATGGGGGTGATCGGTATCGACGAAGATTCCCGCGTGGTATCGTTCGAGGAAAAGCCGGAAAATCCTCAAAGCGTCCCCGGCGATGCGAGCAAGGCTTTGTGCAATATGGGAGTCTATTTATTCCGCACTCACGCCCTGATCGACGCATTGAAGAAGGATGCCGCCGATAATACCAGTGAACACGATTTTGGCCGGAATATCATCCCCAGTCTGCTGAAAGCCGGCGCTAAAGTGATGTGCTATTCCTTCTGGGACGAGAACAAGAAAGCCAGCAAATATTGGCGCGACATCGGGACTATCGACGCCTATTACGAAGCCAACATCGACTTGGTGGAAATCGATCCTTTGTTCAACTTATATGATAACGAATGGCCGGTACGGGGATTTTTCCCTCAATCCCCTCCGGCGAAAACCGTATTCAATTGGGGTAATGAGAACCGGGTGGGGATAGCGCTTGATTCCCTGCTCTCTCCGGGAGTGATCATTTCCGGCGGGCGGGTGGAACATTCTATATTATCGCCCAATGTCAAAGTCCATTCCTATTCCCAAATTTATAATTCCATCCTGCTGGATAATGTGGAAATCGGCCGAAACTGTTTCATCCGCAACGCTATCATCGACTCGGAGGTAACTATCTTGCCCGGCACCCATATCGGATTACATCCGGAATGGGATCACAGCAATTATACGGTTTCCGATCGGGGGATTGTGGTGGTAACTAATCGGGATGATTGATGAAAGCCGGAGTTGGAGATTTGGGATTGGGGATTTAGGAAAAGCGGAAGTAATCGATGGACGATGTTCATTTGAACCGCAGATAAAAGCAGATAAAAGCAAAAGCCGGATTCGGGCTTTTCAGCTTGTGTTGTCCTTCGAGGTTATATCTCAGATTCAGGGGATAGCTTCAAGGCTTACAGCCCTTCGCAATGACGCTATAGGTGTGTTATAGCCTGAAGCAGCAGTACAACTAACAACTAACGGCCGCTTTTCGCTTGAACTTTCTTTCGATTTTCGACTTATTTTCAAAACAAATGGTGAAATATGAATTATAGAAAAATATTAGCGCCGGCAGCGGCGTTTTTTTTAACTCTTGCCCTTGTCTCTTGCGGATACTACAGTTTTTCCGGCTCGACTTTGACCGGAATAGAAACCGTATATATTCCCATCTTCGGCAATAACACCACCGAATTCGGCATCGAGGAAAAACTGACCGACGCCATCGTCAAAGCGGTCAATTCGGAGCGGAATTTATCGGTAGGCGAAAGGGGAACGGCCGACGCCTTGCTGGAAGGGCGGGTGACGCGGGTGGCGGATTCGCCTTTGACCTATAGCGCCAGCGAACAGGTATCTCAGTATAAAGTGGAAATTTCCGTGCATATCAAGTTTGAAGACAGCGAGAAACGGAAAGTGATATTGGAAGAGGACTTTTCCGCTTACGGAGAATACGATTATCCCGGCGGGGATCGGGAAGCGGCTTTGCAGAAAGCTTTGGATAAATTAGCTCAGGATATTATCAATAAAGCGGTGAGCGGATGGTAACATCAAGTAACAAGTAACAAGTAACAAGTGTTCCATTTCCCAGTAGGCGGGAATTCGGATTTTGCTTTGCTTTTACCATCGACTATCCACCATCGACCGTTTTTGCCATTATTAACGACTAATGACCAACGACTGTTTTTCACTTGAACACTTTTAAAAATATGCAGATAGAAAATAAAGGAAATATTATGAAAAACTACTTCATTTTGCTCCTCGTTTTTTCTTCGACCATCACCGCTTCGGGGGCCGATTTCTTTTCCACCGGACATTTGGAAATCTACCGGACCGATTGGGGGCAGACTTTGGTCAGCCCTAATATTATTTTCAGCGCCGGCAAATTCGACGGCTATGCTTTTTGGGACCGCTATTTGACGGATGAAGGATTTTACCACGGCGAATTTATGCTGGCTTTTTCCCCTTTTAGGCAGAACTATTGGAACAAACTCAGCGTTATCAGCGAATCCCGCTGGGACAAATACGCTAAGCAGGAGAACAGTATCGGATTGAGGATTAAGATTTGGTAGGGCGTAAAGCTAAGAGCGAGCAGATGCTAAGGTCAGGAAACAATCGTCGTCAAATTAAATTTGACATTTTTAGCAATAATTAGTATATTATATGCTAGTTAATTAATTGGGAGATCGTCCAAGGGAAGGACATATGGCTCTGGACCATAGAATCGGGGTTCGAATCCCTGTCTCCCAGCCGAGAAACCCGGCGCAAGCGATGCGGCGGGTTTTTTTTGTTTAGTCTGCAAGTCCGCAAGTCTGCAAGTCGAAAGTCGAAAGAAGTGTTCAAGTTGACAAATGAAAAGTAAAAAGCGGATTGATGATAGTCGATGGCGTAGGCTAGAAGAGGGAACTTGGCAGAAACGGGAGAGTTAAAAGAGATATATGTTAAAATATTGACAATTAACATGCAGGACAAGTTTTACGGAGAAATAGAGATGTCGAAAAAAATCGGGATTATCGGATCGGGAATGGTGGGGCAGGCTTTGGCGGGGGGATTTTTGCAGTTTGGGTATGAGGTGATGATTGGTTCGGGCGATGCGGCGAAGCGGCGGGAATTGGGGCAGAAATTGACCGGCGTCAAGACCGGCGATTTTGCGGAAACAGCAAAATTTGGGGAAATCATTGTATTAGCGGTCAAAGGCAGCGCGGCGGTGGATATGGTGAAAGAATTAGCGAGGGAACTATCCGGCAAGACGGTGTTGGACACCACCAATCCGATTGCGGATTTGCCGCCGGTGAACGGTGTGCTGCAGTTGTTCACGGAAATGAACGAATCGTTGATGGAAAGATTGCAGAAGGCGGTTCCACAAGCTAAATTTGTCAAAGCGTTCAGTTGTATCGGGGCGGCTTTTATGGTGAAGCCGGATTTTGCAGGACTAAAGCCGACGATGTTCATTTGCGGGAATGATACGCAGGCGAAGGAGGAAGCTAAGGTAATTTTGCGGCAATTCGGATGGGAAGTCGATGATATGGGGATGGCGGAAGCTGCGCGGGCGATTGAACCGATCGTAATGCTATGGTGTTTGCCGGGATTCCGGGAAAACAAGTGGAGTCATGGGTTGAAGATGCTGAAAAGCGGGGAATAGGGAAAAGCGAAAAACAGGGAAAAGTAAAAAGTGAAAAACAGAGCAAAAGCATTTTAACATCGGATATTCAGGATATACAGGATTAAAAGCAAAAGCGTTTTGACAGGAGGAACAGGATGGAAAGGATGGTTTTCATTTTAGCAGAAGGACTTTTTGAGTATGATTGTGCTGCAGAGTCCCTGCACTCTGCAGCATTTCCAACCGCACAAAATACACCCCCGAACTCCTGCCCCCCGCATTCCATACCACCTTATTCTCCCCCAAATTCGAAATCCGAAATTCGGAATCCGAAACTATTCTTCCCAAATTATCAAAAACCGCCACTTTCACCGGCAGCGCTTGATCCAGCGTAAAGGAGATGGTTAAGACTTCATTGAAAGGATTAGGATAGCAGGGAAGCAGGTCAAAGGTCAAAGGTGAAAGGTCAAAGAGAGGATTTTCCACCGCATTGACTTCCAGATTGCGGAAAAACATTACCCCGCCGTTCATTTCCCCGCAGAACAAATCCAAATCGCCGTCATTATCAATATCCGCCAAACAGGGTTCGGCATACCAGATGGTGAAATCAGGCAAAAACTCCTCAGTCTCTAACACCATTTGTGCGTTCTGCGGAATCCCTGTATTCCGATAAAATTCCAGATTGCAGATATTAATGTTGTCAAAATTGTTCTGCAGCAAATCCAAATCGCCATCATCGTCAAGGTCGCAAAAACACATTGTCCTCCAAGATAGACTCAGAGAAGTTGGAAGCCCTTGCCATTGACTAGTCACATAACCGAAATTGGCTGATTGGGGAGTCCCGTTATTCTGATAGTAAAAATAATGTCCCATATCATCGGTAATAAACAAGTCATAATCCCCATCAGCGTCGATGTCCGCACAACTGGGCTGTATGTTCAAGTGAAACTGCGGATTGGTGATGTATTCCTCATCTTCTAAGCGCAAATAAGCTTCCTCCGGGGTACCCATATTCAAATACAGCGCTAAAGTCGAAGGACCGGGTATTGCCGATTCCCCCATCAATAAATCGTAATCGCCGTCAGCGTCAAGATCCACAAAAAATGGATGTGATTCTATTCGGTAAACTCCTTGAAAATAATCATCCATAAAGATAAATGATGGCACAGCCGTCGTTCCCACATTTTGAAAATAGTGAATTGTCCTTGACGCGCCAATCATTAAATCCAATAAACCATCCCCATTAATGTCGATTAATTGTGGAATTGTACTACCGTTGCTTATGTCAAAAGTCAGATAATTTTTGGTGACCAATTGAAAACTGGGATGTTCCGGAGTCCCGATATTCTCATAAAACCAGACATCACCATAAGCATTGCCTAAGTCCCCCTCGCCCCCCACAAATAAATCATAATCACCATCGCCATCAATGTCGGCGAATTCCGGCGAAGCGTAATTCCCCACATCTATATCTTCGAAATAATTGGTCACATAAGTGAAATCGTAATTGATTGAATCTCCTTCATTGCGGTAATACCAAATCTTGCCCCATCCCTCACCGATGAACAAGTCGTAGTCATTGTCGGCGTCAATGTCCACAAAGCAGGGACTGGCCTTTTCGCCCACATCGATGCTGTCCATATAGGAAGTAATTTCTATATAATCAAAGGAATCCGGCGTCCCTATATTCTCATAGAAATTTATTCTGCCAATATTATCTCCTATAAAAATATCATAATCTTCATCATTGTCGATGTCAATCAAATCAACATGTGCAATTCCCAGTTCATCTATATATTCCAATGAATCCGTTATATGAATAAATTCCGCAATCTGTGCTGTACCTATATTTTTCCAATAATGAATTAATCCCTTACCATCACTAGTAAATATGTCAAAATCGCCGTCACCATCTATATCAACAAATACGGGATCGCTTCGACCGTAAAAAATCGTACCGCCGACATCGATTCCTGCATATTCTCTGGTAATATAATTAAAATCGGCTTCATTTTCAGTACCATCATTTTCAAAATATGCTACTGTTCCCCAATAACTTCCGACGAACAAATCTAAAACCCCGTCTGCATCAATATCGCAGAATTCCGGTGCGGTTTCGCTGTCGCCTCCCGCCCAAGGGCAATACGGCTGCCAGCCTTCTATCGTAACCGGGAAGGCTTCAGGCTGGAATTGGAAGTCGAAGTCCTGGGCGGAAAGGAAGAGGCAATTAGACAGGATTAACAAGATGAACAAGATTAAAATCATAAATATTCACCGGATATTTATTCACTGGAAATTAGGGAAATTAGGGAAATTTACAGCGAAATTCACAGTGGGTTAAGCGGATTAAACGGATTATAAGGCTGTGTCAGGCGAGGATGCCTGACACCACAAAATCAGCCACTGGCTACCGGTTACCAGCTACCGGCTACCAGCTACCGGCTACCAGCTACCGGCTACCCGCCGCTTTTCAAATCACTTTTTTACCGTGCATACGGAGCAGCAGGCCGATTTGGCCGGTGTGGGCGTTTTCGTGGCGGATGCAGTGCATAATGACGGTGCGTTTGGCCCCTCCGGCGGCTAATTTCAGGTCGATGTGATTTTGTTCATCCAGAGCGGAATCGGGTAAAGATTTGACGATTTCCACCGCATGTTTATGGACTTGGTTGAAAGTGGAAAAGATTTCTTTGTAAGGCGGAAGTTCAGAAACAGCGGGGGCGGGTTTACCCAAGGCGAAAAGCTGGAACCAGGGTTTGTCGAAGTTTTGATTTCTGACAGCTTGCCAAATCAGATGGACTTCCGCCCAGGTAAGGTGGGCGGTGATCCATTGGATGCTGTTGGTAGTGAAGTCACCGATGGTGAAGGTTTTAGCTTTATCGACATCGCCGGCTTGTTTCAGGTAGAACAAGGTCATTTGCCGGGTGAAGTCGAGCATATTGGCGAGGATTTGGGATTCGGAGGTCATAGTTTTTAGTGTTGAGTTTTGAGTTTTGAGTTTGAGTTAAAAAGCGAAAAAGCTGACAGCTAACCGCGTATAGCTCACAGTTCATTAGAGCGAACGGTCGTTTAGAAATTGCCGAATTTGAAGGTGAGGGAAGCGGTTAGACCGCAGTAGTCGCCATTTTTCAAGCCTTGCTGGCCGCCCTTGGCGGTCAAGCGGTAGGATAGACCGGCGTTCAGGTGGAATTTTTGGGTGACATTCATTTCGCCGCTCACGGCGGGTTCGAAGACGAGCATAAAGTCGGTTTCACCGGCTTGTTGGTTGCTTTCGGTGACGGCGCCCTCGTCTCTGACAAAGTTGGAAGCGCCTCCGCCGAGCAGGGCGTAAAAGCTGTAATGCAGCAAATCATTGTGGTGAACGATGTATTCGATTTCAAAGCCGCCGTAACCGAATTCAATGTCCAGCGGACCTTCAAGCGGGAGTGTGGATTCCGGAGCATCGACTTCAGTGAAAACGCCGTAGCCGCCGCCGCCGAGGCAGAGGCGGTGATTGAGAATCCAGCCGCCGCGTCCGCCGAGCATAAAGGCGGTTTGACCATTGACGCCGGTGTATTTGAGCACGGGTCCGCCAAAACCGCCGGTGGGGGCGGCCATATCCAGCAGGACATTTTGACCGCCGGCATTTTGAGCAGCTGACGAATTTACAGAGACGAAATCCCCGGCGAGTCCATTGGCGCAGAGGAAAACGGGGAGTAAGACATTAAATAGAGTTTTCATACAGACCTAAGAAAATGATTAAGTTATAGAATTATTTAGAAGTTATATATATTCTAACCAAAGATATTTGAAATTTTCGGCTCAGGGCTCAAGACTCAAGACTCAAGTGAACAGACTAAAAGTCTGTTCTCCTAAATGTGGGAGGCCGGACTTTGATCAGCTACTTTAAAGCATTAATGTAACAATAAAGATAACAATTCTTTACTTTAATGTTAGAGATGCGTTCTTACACTGAGAAGGTAAGAAACTACGCCTCGTCCGGGACTTACGCCCGAAAGAGGAGGCTGCCCAGCTGATTAAAAGACTCAGAAAAATTCGAAGACCGAAATAAAAGCAAATGCAATTCATAACAGATAAAATAAATGAAAACAGATAAAAGCAAAACAAATGCAAATTAACATCGGATAAACAGGATATTCAGGATTAAAAGCAAAAGCTGGATTCCGTCCGCAGTACCAGCCTGTCTAAGAATGGGAAAAATCGTAACACATACGATATTATGAATATTGTAAGTGTTGTTATAATAAGAACTTCTTGATTCCTGCTTTCGCGGGAATGACGGCGTTTGGGAGTTTTTAGACAGCCTGGTACGGCGGATCGGAATGACGCCCCGGCTGGCGTTTAGTATGTGTCAGGCGGGGCGTCTGACACCACAAGAAATAATTCGCTGTCAGGTCTCCGCTTCGCTAAAGACCTGACAGGGCAGTGATAAAATATCGACAATTTATGGTCGATGTGGCAGCGCCAAGCGCCTAATCATATATCATATATCATATATCACTTTTGCCTTTCCCCGTCCTTGCTTCTAAAAACACTCCCTAATCACCCCAATCAACTTCGCCGCCGAAACTTCCGATTCCGGGATGTCCAAATAATACAGTTCGTTAGATGTCTCTGTCAAAGCTTGCTTCAAACTATCCGCACTGCATAATTTATCCAAAAATACCCGGTATTTCTCCTCATCGTTCTCATACAAATTTTCACAGAAAAACGCCAAATTCTCCGGCGATAGCAGCTTTTCCTTCAACAGCTTCCCTCCTCCGCCCGCCGCCGGCTTCGGTTTGCTTTCCACCGTTTTTTCCGCAGTTACCTGTTTCCCCGCCGCCGCTTTAACTTCCTGCAAATGCCGTTTGAACGGCGCTGGTGTTTCTACTTCCGGCGTTTTTTCTTCCCGCACCGGTTTAGTTTTCGCGACTTCCGGCTTGACCGCCGGTTTTTCCGGTGGGAGAACCGGTTTGACTCCTGGCTCAACCGCTTTCGGTTTCACCGTCATTGGTTCTTGGACCGCCGGTTTGACCTTGACTTCAGTTTGAACCTCCGCCGGTTTCGCTTCCGCAGTTTTCCCCGCCATCCGGCTGCTCAACAGCACACTCCGCCGGATGAGCACCGCCAACTGCGCGGCATTCAGTTTCACTGTCCCCAATTCCCCTTCCACCGTCACCGCTTCCGCAATCAGCGGCAAATTCGATTTCCAACATACTTCCGCCAGCGCCTCGCAGCCGAACTCCGCCGCGCCTATGCCCGCCCCGGTGTTATACGCCGCCCTCGCGATCAACTCCTTCGCCGCATTATCTGCATTTTCCGAACTGATCACAATCGGTTTCGCAAACTTATCAACATAAATCGACTTGAAATTATAACGCAGAATTTTCTCCGCAGTCAAGCGGTCGAAAGTTATCCTTTTTACCAATAATTCCCGCAATTCTCCTAACACCGGCCCTTCCTCCCCTGCCGCAGTTTTCGATAACAGCGGATGGTCGAACAAGCTGTCCATTTTTTGCCGGATTACTGTTTCCGCATTTTCCTCGAAAAACTTCACCGCCTTCACTAGGATTTCCGAATTTCTGATCGCCATCAAAGGCAATTTATCTTTCTCCCCAAAAGCTTCGTCCAGCCATTTTTGAATAATGATGTTCTGATCCATTGTTTATCTCCTTTAAAATTAGTATCCTTGATGATAATATCCGCTGTTTGCCCATAAAATAATCCGTCTATTAATTTATAGCCATTCCATTACTTTGTCAAGTGAAATCCTCAAAAAATAACAATTTTTTCACACTTGCTGTTCCAAATAATTGGATCTTGAATATCGGAAATTGTATATTGGATAAGCCGCTTTTTGTATTTCGTTCAACATCCTTAATTCGGTGATGTCATTATATAGTTGTTAATTGCTGTTATGGAGTGGCGCAGGGTCCCTGCACCCTTCGCCAAGTACTTGTAATATTGATATATGCTGCAGACTTCAGGGAGTCTGCAGCACCCTTGCGGATGACCAGACAATTATATCTGGACA
>Ga0172368_10005736_pt1 | contig 13686 bp, 9 predicted proteins | sample Lak11m_FD_114540 | JGI IMG/M metagenome (GOLD analysis project Ga0172368, IMG submission 114540) | Freshwater microbial communities from Kabuno Bay, South-Kivu, Congo - kab_022012_11m | ecosystem: Environmental > Aquatic > Freshwater > Lake | place: Democratic Republic of the Congo: South-Kivu...
ATTTTAGAAACGATGGTCAGCGAAAGCGCCCGCCTGACGGATTTTGTGCAAACTATTTTGGATGTTTCTCGTTTGGAAGCCGGACGCTTCACGTTGAATCTGGGCGCGGTTGCCGTCACGCCCATTCTACGCCGCGCTGTGGAGGTGGTCATGGGAGAACGGCGCGTTATTGAGTGGACTCTGCCCGCCAACATTCCCCCCATTTGGGCGGATGAAATTTACTACGAGCAAACCATTCGCAACTTATTACGCAACGCCGATAAATTTTCTCCGCCGCAGCAGCCCATTTATATTGCCGTACAAATTTATGAAGATAACGTCAGCGTGCAAATTACAGACCACGGCGCTGGCATTGCGCTGAGCATTCAAGCCGCCATCTTTGAGCGTTTTCAACGCGGGCAGCACGGAGAAAGCGCTCCGCCCGGCTGGGGTCTTGGACTTTATTTTGCAAAAAAATTGACCGAGATGCAATGCGGCGCGCTCGCGCTAACATCCCCTGTTTGGCAAGATGAACAATTTCCCGGCGCCACATTTTCCATTTCCATGCCCATTGCCGCCAACGAACCGGAGGATTCCAACGATGCCTGATATTTTGATGATAGACGATGACCAAAACTTGAGCGGGCTATTGTGTGAATTTTTAACCGGTCAAGGCTATACCATGCACAACGCCATCAATGGACGCGCCGGACTGCGCGAGATGTTCTCCATCAAACCAGATTTAATTATCTTGGACGTTACCATGCCGCAAATGGACGGTTGGGAAACGCTCAAACGCATCCGCGAGATGAGCGAAGCGCCCGTCATCATGCTCACCGCCCGCGATGACGAAAGCGAAATTCTGCGCGGCTTCTCGCTCGGCGTGGATGATTACGTCACCAAACCTTTTTCTTTTGCCCAACTTGCCGCTAGAATTAAAGCCGTGCTAACGCGCAAGGGCGCGGTTGCCGCAGGCAACGGCGAGCATTTAACCGCCGAAGATTTGGAAGTGGATATTCCCTCGCGGCGAGTAACGCGCGGCGGCGAGGTGATTAACCTCACGCCCACTGAGTTCAACTTATTGGTGGCGCTCATGCGCCGCAAGGGGGAAGCGCTATCGAATGAAGATTTGGCGCGCCAAGTGTGGGGACCGCAATACGCCAGCGAAGTGGGGTTCGTGCGCCGCTATGTTTGGCATTTGCGCCAAAAAATAGAAATTGACCCCGAAGAACCCAAATACATCTACAATGAAAGAGGCTACGGCTACCGTTGCCGCGAATAGCGCAGCGTGAATTTTTATTCGCCGCGCAGCGCCGCGGCTGTTTCCATGCGGCTCAACCGCCAAGCGGGGTAAAATGCCGCCAGCAAAGAGGCGCTGACCGCCAACAAAAAGGCTTGCAAAAAGGGAGCGGGGGTTACTTGCATTTGCAGCGTCCAGCCAAAAGAACGCTGGTTGATGATGAAAATTAAAATCCACGAGAGAATGTAGCCGGTAGGCAGCGCCAACAACCCCGCCGCCGCGCCCAATAAGCCTGTCTCTAATAAAGTGAGGCGGCGCATTTCGGTCAGCGTTAAACCCAGCGCGCGCAAAATGCCCATCTCGCGGGCTTTTTCCAATTGCAGGGCAAGCAGGGAACTTAATACGCCAATAAACGCAACCAGAGTCGTTACCATTTGCATAGCGGTGGTTATTGCAAAGGTACGGTCAAAAACTTCCAACGCGGTTTGGCGCAACGCGCTGCTAGGGTTTACTTGGATTTTGTCAAAGCCGATGAGTTGAGAACGCAAAGCGGCGGCGGCAGAATCAACATCCGCGCCGGGGGAAAGAAATAACGCCACGCCGTTCAAACGCTCATCCTTCCATATACGGCGATATACCTCCAAACTCATGCGAACCGCGCCGCGCGTGGAGGCATAATCGGCATATATGCCTGCCACAGAGAAATTTTGCCAGCCCTGCGGAGTAAGCAGCGCCAGCGCGCCGCCGGGCGCGTTAATTCCTAAACGGTTAGCAAGCGGCTCTGAAATTAAAATTGCGCCGTCTTTCATCCTTTGCTGAATTTGAATATTGTCGCCCTGCGCCTTAAGCAGCAAACGAGAATCCAGCGGCGGGTCGTTGGTGGCGGCGACCAGTTCCAACGTTCCATATTGAGATTCCACTTCCACCGCGCGCACGGCGGCAAAACTTTTTGCCTGCGGGTAAGATTGCGCGAGCGCAATCACTTGCGGGTCGAGCGGCGTATCCAAGCGGGTTGCGCTTAACCCCTGCGCCGAGATGTAAATATCGCCGCGCAAAGTTTCTTCCAGCCAAAGCGTAACGGTGGAGCGAAAACTATTAATCATCACTTGCACGCCAATGGTGACTGCTACCGCAATCATCAACGCGGCGACCGCAATAGCGGTTCTGCTTTGCGAGCGGATGACGTTGCGCGGAGCGAGCCGCCCCAACAGCCCCAGCGCCGCGCCAAGAGGTCTTGCCGCAACGCGCATCAACGCCGCCGTTACAAAAGGCGTTAGAGCCGCCAAGCCAAGCAGCGTTGCAAACGCGCCAATAAAACTGACGGTCAAACTGCGGGTAGGGATGGAAAGAATCGCCGCGCCTGCCAAAGCCGCCCACACGCCCAGCGCCGCTGAAAGATTCACCGCGCCTTGCGCCTTACTCTCCAAACCGGCGCGCGAGAGCGCCAACCTCGGCGGCACAGAAGCCGCCTCCCACGCGGGCGGCGCGGCGGCTAGCAGGCTGGCAAGCAAGCCCGCCAGCCCGCCTTTCATTAAACTGGAAACAGGAATTTGAACGCCGCGCACGCTGACTACAAAAAATAAATCATTAATGGTTTGCGTCACCATTTGCACCGCGCCCTGCCCCAGCAAAACGCCCAGCGCCACGCCCAACATAGAACCCAACGCGCCGACCAACGCCGCCTCTGCCAGCACCATGCCAAAAACCTGCTCGCGGGTAAAGCCCAAACTTCGCAGCGTTCCAAACAACGGGCGGCGCTGCACAACAGAAAAGGTCATTGCGTTATAGATGAGAAATATTCCCACAATCAGCGCCAACAAACTCAACGCGGTTAAGTTGATGCGAAACGCGGCGGTCATCTGATTGACTTGTGACGCGCGCGCCTCTGACGGGGCAAGCAAAACGCCAGACGGCAAAAATTGACTCAGGGCGGCAGAGTCAAAATCAGCGGGGAGAATTAAATCAATTTGCGTCAGTTTGCCTTTCATCCCGCTGAGCGATTGCGCGGTGGCAATATCCGCAAGGATGAGCGTATCCAAAGCGCGGCGAACTAAATCATCGGCGGGGTTGAGCGTTCCCACCAATAAAACAGAATGCGCCTGCCCGTTGATGAGGAGCGTTAATCGGCAAGAATCATCTACCGCGTTTGGCAGGCACGGGCGCAAGCCGTAGCGTTCTGCGGTGGACGCGGAAAGTAGAATGCTGTTCGGCTGCGTCAGCAGCGGCGCAAACCCAGCCAGTTGATTGGCGTCCCCCAAGTAGCCGCGAAAGGGCGCTTCGGCAAAGGGGTCTATGCCTAATAGGGTAAATGGAATATCGCCTAGCTGCGGGCTGGACGCATAAACGCGCACAAGCGGCGCGCTTTCCAAACGAGAGCGCCACTGCGGGCTGGTTCGCAGTTGAACATAAACCGATTCGTCCACGCCCAATTCTCCGGCGCTGATGGCGTGCGTAGCCCGCCCGGCAACCGCGCTGGCGCTTAAATCAAAGGCGCGTTCCGCGCTGGCATTGGCAAGGTCAATGCCGACCATAACCGCCACGCCGAGCGCAATGCCCAGCGTCATCAACGCGAATTGCAATGGATGGCGCAACAAGGTTCGCAAGGAAAGCATCATTAACGCTCTGTCACAAGTTGCCCGCGCGTTAAACGCAGCACATGGTCGGCATGAGAGGCGGCTTCGGGGCTGTGCGTCACCATTAACAGCGAGCGGTTGCCCTCGTGCATGAGGCTGGTCAGCAAAGACATCACTTGCGCGCCCGTCTCTTCATCCAAATTTCCGGTTGGCTCATCCGCCAAAATGAGCGGAGGGTCGTGCGCCAAAGCGCGCGCAATTGCCACGCGCTGCTGTTCGCCGCCGGAGAGTTTTTCCGGAAAGGTTGCCCAACGGTCTAGCAAACCCACAGCCGCCAAAAGAGATTCGGCTTTGGCGCGGGCGCTTAAGCGCGGAACGCGATTTAACTCCAAGGGCAGCAAGACGTTCTCGCTGACCGTCAGCGTGGGAATCAAATTAAAAAATTGAAAGATGAATCCAATATTTGCGCGGCGAAAGAGAGTGCGCTCGCGCTCCGAAAGGCGCGTCAGGTCGCGCCCATCCACAACAACGCTGCCGCTATCCGGCGCGTCTATGCCGCTCACCAAGTTGAGCAGAGTGCTTTTGCCGGAGCCGCTCTTACCAAGAATGGCGGTCATCTCGCCGCGCCGAAATTCCGCATGAGCGTTTTGCAAGACCACGCGGGGCTGGTCGCCTTCGTAATACGATTTGGTCAAATTTTGAAAACGAAGAAACTCTGTCATGTCAAAAATTTTATCCGCCGCGCATTAGAACAATATCAACGTTTACGGCGCGCGCCGCCAAAGACGTATAATCAAACCCGCGTAAATTTCTCAAAAAAATAGGTTCGGCAGATTTACTTAAAAAATCCGCGAGATTCCGCGTAGTCCGCATAATCCGTGTCCAAAAGGCTTTGATTACAATTCAAACTCTAAGTTCAAGTAACAAGATGGACTCAGAAATTATTTTCGCCACAGAGAACGCAGAATCCACAAAGTTTTTCAGAGGCACGGAGAAATTTCATAAAAAAGACTTTTTTACAATAGGTATCTTTTGAAACAATTTATTTCCCTCTCGCTTATTCTTCTAACGCTTGCCGCGTGCGCGCCGCAAGCCGCGCCGCAAACCGCCCTCCCCGCAAAATTTAGCCAAGCCGATGCGGCGGGGTTCACCTCTGCCGATGGCTCGCGTCCGCTCACCTTCCCCGCCGATTTTGGCGCGCATTCCGACTTTCGCACAGAATGGTGGTACTACACCGGAAATTTAGAAAGCGCCGCCGGGCGGCATTTTGGCTTTGAGCTGACCATCTTTCGGGTTGGATTAATTCCGCCCACGCCGCAACAGCCCGCCGATTCAGATTGGCGCAGCGGCGATGTTTACTTCGCCCATTTCGCGCTGAGCGATATTCAGTCCGGCGCTTTCCACGCCTTCGAGCGCTACTCGCGCCCCGGACCGGGTTTGGCGGGAGCGCAAAGCGCCCCATACCGCGTGTGGCTGGAAGATTGGCGCATAGAAGAATTGGCGGATGGCTCGTATCATTTGCAAGCCGCGCAAGATGAATTGAAGATAGACCTCGCCTTAAGCGACGGGCTGGGAATTGTTCTGCATGGCGAAAATGGATACAGCCGCAAGGGAAACAACGCCAACAACGCCTCTTACTATTACAGTCAGCCGCGCCTGCAAGCGCAAGGGACAATTCAAATGGAAGACGAAACCTACGCGGTGAGCGGGCTGGCTTGGAAAGACCACGAATTTAGCACAGGCGCATTGGACGAAAACCAAATTGGCTGGGATTGGTTTTCACTGCAATTTGAAGACGGCTCGGCGTTGATGTTGTTTCAATTACGCGAGCGCGGCGGCGGCGTTTCAGCGTCATCCAGCGGGACGTTTATATCCGCAGATGGAACAGCCACGCCGTTGAACGGCGCGGCGTTTTCGCTCCGCCCCACAGAAGAATGGCGCAGCCCGCACAGCGGCGGAATTTATCCCGCCGCTTGGCAAATTCAACTTAACGCGCCGAATTGCGCGTTGAGCGTCCGCCCGTGGATGAACGACCAAGAGATTAACTTTCCCGCCGTAACCTATTGGGAAGGCACAGTTCAATTTACGGGGACGTGCAACGGCGCGCCCGCGCAAGGCAACGGCTATGTAGAATTAACCGGCTACGCGGGGAATTTACCGCTTCCTTAAAAATAAAACATTTGTGCTATAATCCCCGTCCCCAATAGGAGTCTTATGTCATCTAATTCCATCCGCGTGGTAGGCGCGCGCGTCCACAATTTGAAAAATATTACCGTAGAAATTCCGCGCGATAAATTCGTAGTCATCACCGGTCTTTCCGGGTCGGGCAAGTCCTCGCTGGCGTTTGACACCATCTTCGCCGAGGGACAGCGCCGCTATGTGGAATCACTCTCCGCGTATGCGCGCCAATTCATCGGGCAAATGGACAAGCCCGACGTGGATTACATAGACGGACTCTCCCCCGCTGTTTCTATTGACCAAAAATCTACCAGCCACAACCCGCGTTCCACTGTTGGCACGGTGACGGAAATTTACGATTACATGCGTCTGCTGTTTGCGCGCGCGGGCGTGCCGCATTGCCCCGTCTGCGGGCGTGAGGTGGCAAAACAATCGGCGCAAGAAATTGTAGAGGCGGTGGAAAAACTGCCCGAAGGGACTCGCGTGCTGATTCTTTCTCCGCTGGTGCGCGGACGCAAAGGGACGTATCAAGCCATCTTTGAAGAAATCCGCAAGGCGGGTTTTACCCGCGCCCGCGTGGATGGCGCGGTGCGCTCGCTGGATGAGGAAATAGAAATTGACCGCTACAAACAGCACACCATCGAAGCGGTGGTGGACAGGCTGGTGATGACTCACCCCGAAGAAAAAGAAGAACGCCGCGCCGCGCGCAGCCGCTTGACGGATTCGATTGAAACCGCGTTGAAGTTTGGCGAAGGCTACGTCACTATTCATCTTGTAGATAAAAAAGAGGATATTCAATTTTCGGAGCATCTCGCCTGCCCAGAACATGGCTCTACTGTGCCAGAAATTGAGCCGCGCACTTTTTCATTTAACACGCCACAAGGCGCTTGCCCGGATTGTCAGGGCTTAGGCTCAAAATTGGAAATTGACCCAACGCGCATCATCCCCGATGAAAGCATCTCGCTGAATGATGGCGCTATCGTCAGCCTTGAATGGAACGGACCGCGCGAAGAAGGCGGCTACTACTGGCAGAGTTTGGTCAATGCCTGCAAGGTATACAAAATAGATTTAGATAAACCCTTTGGCGACTTAACGCCCGACCAAAAGCGCATTGTGTTGTACGGAACAGGCGACAAGCAAATTGCCATGACTTACCAAAACGCCAACGGCAGCGAGTTCAAATTTACGCGCGCCTTTGAAGGCGTCATCCGCAATTTGGAGCGGCGCTACCGCGAGACCAATTCCGAATGGATGCGCGAAAAAATTGCGGAGTTCATGTCGGACCGCCCCTGCCCGTCTTGCGGCGGAAAACGTCTCAACCCTGCCGCGCTGGCGGTGACGGTGGACGGCGTAAACATTGTGGAAGCCAACTCCTGGCATGTCCTCAAAACGCTGGAATGGATAAAAAAAATCAGCGGAAAAAATTCCCCGCTGAACGCCAAACAAAAGACCATCGCCGAGCGCGTGATTAAAGAAATCAGCGAACGGCTGAGTTTTCTCGTCAATGTGGGGCTGGATTATCTCACCCTCAATCGCTCCGCCGTCACCCTCTCCGGCGGCGAAGCGCAGCGCATTCGCCTTGCCACGCAAGTCGGCTCGCGGCTGGTGGGCGTGTTGTATGTGCTGGACGAGCCATCCATTGGCTTACATCCGCGCGATAATTCGCGCCTGCTGGAAACCCTCAAAGGCTTGCGGGATTTAGGCAACACTGTGCTGGTGGTGGAGCATGATGACGAGACCATCCTCGAATCCGATTGGGTGGTGGATTTAGGTCCCGCGGCGGGCGAACACGGCGGACAAATCATCGCGGAGGGAACGCCCCGCGACATTCTCAAACACCCCAAATCGCTCACCGGGCAATATCTCTCCGGGCGCAAGCAAGTGGAAGTTCCCAAGCAGCGCCGCGCAGGAAACGGCAAGTCCTTAAAGATTATTGGCGCGCGCGCCAACAACTTAAAAAATATCAGCGTGGAAATTCCGCTGGGCGAGTTGGTTTGCATCACCGGCGTTTCCGGCTCCGGCAAATCTACGCTGATGAGCGACATCCTCTACAATGCGCTGGATACGCAATTGATGGGCGCGCGCAAGCAAGCGGGCGAACATGAGCGCATTGAGGGCGTGGAGCATCTGGATAAAATTATCAACATAGACCAATCGCCCATCGGGCGCACGCCGCGCTCCAACCCCGGCACTTACACCGGACTGTTTGACGAAATCCGCAAGTTGTTCGCCGACCTGCCGGAAAGCAAAGTGCGCGGCTACAAGCCGGGACGTTTTTCCTTTAACGTGCATGGCGGGCGCTGCGAGGCATGTCAGGGGCAGGGCGAACTGCGGATTGAAATGCAATTTCTGCCGGATGTTTACGTTCCCTGCGATGTATGTCACGGCAGGCGCTTTAACCATGAAACGCTGCAAGTCCTCTTCCGCGACAAATACTCGATTGCCGACATATTAGATATGACCGTAGAACACGCGCTGGAAGAATTTAAGAACTACCCGCAAATGCTCAATAAATTAAAGTTACTGCAAGAAGTCGGCTTGGGCTACGTCCGCGTAGGGCAGCCCGCCACCACCCTCTCCGGCGGCGAAGCGCAGCGCGTTAAACTCTCCAAGGAACTTTCACGCCGCGCCACCGGCAGAACCTTGTATGTGTTAGACGAACCCTCCGTTGGCTTGCACGCCGCAGATGTACATAAATTAATCGAGGTCATTCAAAGGCTGGTGGACGCGGGCAACTCCGTGCTGATTATCGAACACAACCTCGACATCATCAAAGTCGCCGACTGGCTGATAGACCTAGGACCCGAAGGCGGCGACAGAGGCGGAGAATTGTTAGCGACTGGAACGCCGGAACAAGTGATGAAGGTGAAAGAATCCTACACGGGAAAATATTTGCGGGCGCATGTGAAGCGTTAGAACGTTTGAACGTTTAAACGTTCTAACGTTAAAACGTTATCGTCCAAAATAAGTTTTTTCAGGTAGAATCGCGTTCACATTTGAAAAGAAGGAATTTCCATGAACAATAGACCGCCTATTTCGTCTTCATCCAACGTCATCAATTCTTATCGCAACCGCAGACAGCGCAGCAACCTAAACGCCATCTACATCCTCGCTGGGCTGTTTGCGCTGGGCGGCATCGGATTTATTATCTATTGGCTGGTTAGCGCGCCCAACAACCCGGTATCGAATCTCTTTGCCACCGAAACGCCCACGCCCACCATCACCTTTACGCCTACTAGCACCAGCACGCCCACCGAAACCCCCACGGCGACGCCCACCTTTACCATTACGCCCACAGCGACTTTTTCCGCGCCTTTCACTTATACCGTGCAAGACGGCGATTACATTGCGCTCATTGCGGAAAAGTTTGGGCTGGGCGATGACGGCGTGCTAAAAATTCTCAGCCTTAACCCCTACGGCGGCGCGGACACGCAAGGAATGCCCATTGGCATTGACCCCACAACCCTCAACATTTTGCCCGGGCAGGCTATCACCATTCCGCATCCGGGCTATCAACTCCCCACTGCCACCGCCATTCCCGCCGATTTAGCGCGCGGCACAAAATTGGAATATATTGTGCAAGCCGGAGATACGCTGGGCGGCATTGCCGCGCAATTCAACAGCACGGAAGAGGAAATTATCAACGCCAACAAATTGGATAACCCTAACGCGCTCTTCGTCGGGCAAGTTTTGGTCATCCCCGTCAACATGGTCACCGCCACAGCCACGCGCCCGCCAACGGCAACGCCCATTACGCCCGGTCCCGGCACCGAGCTGCCCACCGCCACCGGCACGCCCATTAATTAACTGGACAAACCCGCGCGCGTCATGTACAATAGCGCGCTGTCGTAAATAGAAAGTATCTTTTGGAGGAATACCTTGGCTAACATTCAATCTCAAATTAAGCGCAATCGTCAAAACGAGAAGCGCCGCCTTCGCAACCGCACCTTTCGCGGAGCCGCCCGCACAGCGGTAGCAGCCGCCCGCGCCGCGTTTGCAAAGAACGAACCCAACACCAAAGAAGCGGTCATCGAGGCGATTAGCGCGCTCGATAAAGCCGCCATCAAAGGCGTTTTGCACCCCAATAACGCTGCGCGCCGCAAGGGTCGTTTGATGAAACGCCTTGCCGCGCTTTCCGCAGCGCCCGCCGAAGCAAAGTAAAAAAAATCTTCAGCAGAAAAAGACTCGCCGTAAAGCGAGTCTTTTTTATTGGTTGCGCTTAAAAATTATCACGTCATGTGAGCGGTATATCGGAACAAAATCCGCGCTGGCTTGCAGCGAATTTGCAAGCGGGCTGGGAACGGTCACAATGTAATCATAGCGCGGCAATGAGTCTTGCAGCGCATACACACATTCCACGTCACGGTAAACGCAGGCGTGAATTTGAAAAATAGAATCGTAAATGGAAACATAATTTGCATCCCCGCGCAGCCACTCCGCGCCTTGAATTGTGGCTACGCTACGGCGTTGCGTCAACGCCGGAAACCATTCGGTGAAGGGGGAATGCAGCGGGTTGGGTTCAAAGTCGAAGAGCAGAAAACTCTCTGCGGGTTGGGTGTTGGCGCGCATCCATTCCATTGCAGTCCGCTGGTCTTCGTTCAAAACTTGAATCGAAACGGAATGCGAAACTTCAAAAGCATGGTAACTCAGCAAAAGGACGAGAAATCCAAAGAAAGCCTTGCCACTAAACGCAGAGAGAGTCGCCTGCCAGTTGCGGCTTTCGGAAAAGGCGGCGGCGACTCCATCCGCCAGGGTAGTGGCAGCCAGCAAGGAAAAGGCAAAAACGGAGGCGGGCATTCCGCCGCGCGGCTCAACGAGAAGGGCGAGTAAAATCCACGCGGGTAGGAAAAAGTCGCGCCGCGCAAGATGAATGAAGAATCCTAAAATTCCGAAAACCGCCAAGACGGGGACAATCTCATCGGTGAAGGCGAGGGTAAAGAAAACTGTCCAAAAACGCCAGCGGGAGAATCCACCGCCCGCCGCCAGTAAAAAGATGTCTGCGCCATGACGCGCAATCACCGTTGCCCACCACGGGGCGCTGAGAAACGCCGCGCCCAAAAGGACAGCGCCAAAAAGCGCCGCGCCTTGTTTGTCTTGACCATAAAATAAAAATAAAACCGTGAACGCCGCCAGCGCTTGTAACGCCCACGCGGGATGACTCAAGACTACGCCCGCCAAACTGAACATGGCGGCGAGCGTCCATGCGCGGCTGCGGGTTTGTAAAGCGCGATGCGCGGCGAGCAAAACCAGCGTAAAGAAAAAAGCGCCGAGCGCGCGCGTTAAGCCGCCGCCCACAATGTTCCACCAATAGGAGGCGGGCGTAAGCGCAAATAAAAAGGTTGCCAGCGCGGCTTTTGGCGGGGAGGTAAAAACCGCCTTTGCAAAAAAATGATACAGCGGAAGATTCAGCAGCGAGACCGTGACCGGCAGCCAGCGCAAAACGTCCAACGCGGAGAGTCCTGTCCACGCGCTCAGCGCCGCGCCGAGATAAAAACCAAGCGGCGGGTAGGCAAAAGGAATTTGCGCTTGATTGTAGGTAGTGAAAATTGGCAAGGCAAAATGCGCGGCGCGCAGGTCTTGCATCATGGCGTAGAACATGCCGCCATCCACCAGCGGGAAGGAATTGACGAGGATGGGATAAAGCCGCGCGCCCGCGCCGCTCAATGCCGCGAGCAAAAGGAAGAAGAAGGCGACTTCACGCGGGGTAACGGATGTTTTGCTCATGGCTGCGCCCGTTGATATATGCTCATTTGCGAATCGGCGTACACGCGCCGCCATTCTGCGGCGGGGAGTTTTTGCAACAGCGGCTGATGCGGTTCAAGGTAAATCAAATCAATTTGATATTTATCCAACAGTTCCATGCCGCGCGGCGAGCCGTTTGTCATGTCGCGCCAGTCGGTCAGTAGCGCGTCTCCGTATAAGTCGGCGCGCCCGTCAATAAAGACAGGGTATTCGCGCAACCGCCAGATGATGTAGCCGCCCCAGTTATAGGAATTGAGCATTCGTCCTTGCAAGCCGCTGCGCTCCAACCACGCGGCGGAACGTTCCGGGACGCGGCGGGTCATTTGTTCCACGCGAGAGAGATAACATACATTGGTAAAAACCAGCGTCGCCAAAAACGCGGTGAAGACCAAGTTTAATGTTTTGAAAGATTTAGGCGGGCGGCGCTTTGCGTTGGGAAAGAGATGCGCCAGCGCAGGCTCAAGGTGGCGCGCCACGACAGGCGGAAGAATAACGGCAAGGGCAACCAAATTTCGCTGCGCGAAGAAGAAGAGATAGGCAAAGCCAAGCGCTTTGAATAAATCCACAAACGAGAGGCGCTTGCCGCCAAAGCCAAGCGCAAAAATCCACAGGAAGAAAAGCCATAACAGCGGGTGCGCGTAAAATTGATGAAAGTCTGGCGAGAGCCATTCTTGAATGGCGAGCGAGACGTCCACTTGCGTAAAAGGTAAACGCCACATGGCAAAGCCATTTGGGTTAATGGCAACCGCCAACAACGCCAGCGCGCCCCAGCCGCCAAGTTGAAAAAGTTCACGCCACGACAAGGAAGGCTGATTGTTAAACCAAAGGTTGAACAATTCGCCGACCCAAACGGCTATCATCAACAACGCGCCCCAAATGTAGCCGCCGTGAAAATTTCCCCACGCGGCAAAAAGCAGAGGCAAAATCCAAAGGGGTTGGCGCTTAATGTGAAAATGGCGATGCAGGAAAAAATCCAAAATGGCGAGGAAGAGGAAGGAGCTCAATTGTGGGCGCGGAGTCCAATTGGCAACTGCGCCCATCATCGCCAACAAGAGGAGCAAGCCGCGCAAAATTGGCGCGTCTTGTTCCTCGCTTTGCATGTGCAGAAAGACAACCCCCATAACGGCAACCGCCATAAGCGCGGTTGCAAAGGCGATGGCAAAAAATCCATCCAAGCGCCAAAGCCCGTAGAGGATTAAATCGGATAGCCAGAAGGCATTGACCCAAGCCTCTCCATATTGGGTATAGGAAAACTCGTCCGTCAGTAAAATTTTTCCCTGCTGCGCCATTTCCTCTCCGGCGCGAAGATGCCACCACATATCGTTATCTGCGGGCGTATGCGTGGCGATAGCAAAAATCAATAGAAAGACGATGACAGAAAAGAAGCGATAAAAAGGTTTCATGGGCGGTAACGAAGAATGAGGAAGGGCAAGCCCGCCATCAACAAGTATGGCAGGGAGTGAGTCAACGCGGTTGAGGCGTAACTAAATAAGAGGATGAAGGAAATGCCAGCGGGTAGTAATGCGGCGCGGCTGGGGAGTAGAATCCGTTTGGCGAGCAGGATTCGCATGAGGACAAGAATCGGCGCGAGCAGCAGAAGTAAATCTTGCACATGGGAATGGGGCGAGAAAAAAATTGCGGCAACGGCGGACAGGCTGATTTTATCTTCCAGCGGAGCGGCGCTGCGCTGCGCGTATATCAGCGCGGCAAATAGCGCCGCGCCGTAGGCGAGCCAACCCGCAAGCCTCGTTGCGCTGGCGGGGAGATTCGGCAGGGCGCGCCGCAGCAAGCCAATGAGATTAATCATCGCCTCTTCATTAATTTTGAATCCCTCTCCGCTGCCGCTGACGGTCAAAATTTTGAGGAAGCCCGCCGTCCCATCTATGCCCACAACGGCAAGGCTGAAGAGTCCTAGCGCAACGGCGAATAAAGCAAACCATTTCAGCGCGGCGCGGCGTTGAAAGAGAAAAGGCG
>Ga0172368_10005739_pt1 | contig 13680 bp, 13 predicted proteins | sample Lak11m_FD_114540 | JGI IMG/M metagenome (GOLD analysis project Ga0172368, IMG submission 114540) | Freshwater microbial communities from Kabuno Bay, South-Kivu, Congo - kab_022012_11m | ecosystem: Environmental > Aquatic > Freshwater > Lake | place: Democratic Republic of the Congo: South-Kivu...
CTGCCGCCGGACATACTCGCCAAGACCGCGGCAAAATACCGCGAGGCATTGACCCGGTTGACCGGTCAAGCCTAACTTGCAGTTGCCAGCAATGAATCCTCTGCTGGATTTCTCCGGCCTGCCGCGCTTTGACGCGATCGCCCCCGAGCATGTTGCGCCGGCCATTGGCCAGTTGCTCCAAGAAAGCCGCGCGCTCGTGGAACGGCTGGCCAAACCGGATACGTCGGCCACATGGAACGGTTTTGTCGCACCGCTGACGGATGGCGGCGAGCGCCTCGGCCGCGCCTGGGGGATCGTCGGTCATCTGCATGCGGTAAATGATGTCCCACCCTGGCGCGAGGCATACAACGCCATGCTGCCCGAAGTCACGCGCTTTTATGCCGAGCTCGGCCAGAACCTTGCCTTGTTTGCCAAGTACAAGACACTGCGCGAAAGTCCCGAATTTTCCGAGCTGACGGCCACACAGCGCCGCATCGTCGAGAACGACATTCGTGATTTCAGACTCTCCGGCGCGGAGTTGCCGGAAGAGCAAAAACCGCGCTTCCAGGCGATCCAGGAAGAGCTCGCCGCACTCGGTGCAAAATTTTCCGAGAACTTGCTCGATGCCACCAACGCCTTCGGTGAATACGTTACCGATGCAGCACTGCTCGCGGGCATTCCGGACGATGTCTGCGAAGCCGCGCGCGCCGCTGCGGAAAAGGAAGGAAAAACCGGTTGGAAGTTCACCCTGCACGCGCCCTCCTACGTGCCGCTGCTGCAATATGCCGACAACCGTGAGCTACGCGCGCGCATGTACCGCGCCTACGGCACTCGCGCTTCCGAGCAGGGCAAAGCCGCGCTGGACAATTCGCCGCTGATCGAAAAAATTCTCAAGTTGCGCGCCGAAGAAGCACGATTGCTTGGCTACGCCAATTACGCAGAAGTCTCGCTGGTACCAAAGATGGCCGAGTCACCCATCGAGGTTGCCGCTTTCCTGCGCGAGATTGCCGCCAAGGCGCGGCCTTTCGCCGAGCAGGACGTTGCCGAGCTGAGCAACTTCGCCCGCCAGGCATTCGGCATGACGACTCTGGAGAGCTGGGATCTGGCTTGGGCATCGGAGAAGCTCAAGCAGGCGCGTTATGCGTTCTCCGACGAGGAGGTCAAGCAATACCTCCCCGAACCGCAAGTACTGCAGGGCTTGTTCCGGGTCATTGAAAAATTGTTCGACGTCAGGCTCGAACCGGACCAGGCACCGGTCTGGCATACGGCGGTGCGTTTTTTCCGCATCCAGCGCCAGGGACAACTCATCGGCCGGTTTTATCTCGATCTGTATGCTCGCGATGAGAAGCGCGGCGGCGCCTGGATGGACGAAGCCATCACCCGGCGCAAACTGGCAGATGGCATACAGACACCAGTCGCCTATCTCAACTGCAATTTCTCCGGACCGGTCCCCCAACTCGACGGGGAGTCCCTGGGCAATAAGGCTGCCTGCTTCACCCACGACGAAGTCATCACCCTGTTCCACGAATGCGGCCACGGCCTGCACCATTTGCTGAGCCAGGTTGACGAATTGCCGGTGTCCGGCATCCATGGCGTCGAGTGGGATGCCGTGGAACTTCCCAGCCAGTTCATGGAAAATTTCTGCTGGGAATGGGAAGTGCTGTCGGGCATGGCCTGTCATGTCGACAGCGGCGAGGCGCTGCCGCGTGCGCTCTACGACAAGATGCTGGCGGCAAAAAATTTCCAGAGCGGCATGGCGATGCTGCGCCAGATCGAATTCGCCTTGTTCGATCTGTTGCTGCACTGGCAATACTCGCCATCGGAAAACAAGAGCGTAATGGATTTGCTCGACGATGTGCGGCGCGAGGTAGCGGTGATTTTTCCGCCGCCCTGGCAGCGCTTCCCGCACAGCTTCTCACATATTTTCGGCGGTGGTTATGCGGCCGGGTACTACAGTTACAAATGGGCCGAGGTCCTTTCCGCCGACGCCTACGCCGCTTTCGAAGAGAGCGGCAGACAATCCGGCAGCGTGCTTGACGCCGCCACCGGGACTCGCTTCTGGCGCGAAATCCTCGCTGTGGGCGGCTCGCGACCGGCCATGGAATCCTTCCGCGCTTTTTGCGGACGCGAACCCAACGTCGATGCCCTGCTGCGGCACAATGGCATGGCTGCGACGCCGGCCAGTTGATTTGTCCCATGGATTCGCGCTTGCCATGCAAATTTATGGCCTGCCTGATGCTGATGGCAGCCCTGTCCGCTCAAGCGCAAACCGCTTATCGCTGGATCGGCAAGGATGGCCAGGTGCATTACTCGGATCAACCGCCGCCGGCACCAGCGGCCAGACAGCTTCAGCAAAAGAAACTTTCCGGCAATGTCATCGAAACCAGCGGCCCTTCCTACGCTGCACAGGTGGCTGCGCGGAAATTTCCGCTGACCCTGTACACCAGCCCCAACTGCATCGAGAACTGCAGGATCGCGCGCGACTTCCTCAGCAAGCGCGGTGTCGTGTTTACTGAAAAAGCCCTCCAGACGCTCGAAGATGCCGCAGAGTACAAGCAGGCTACCGGCATCAACGAACTGACCGTTCCCGTACTGCTGGCGGGAACCAAAGTGGAAAAAGGATTCGAGGAAAATGCTTGGCGCAGCCTGCTCGATGCGGCCGGCTACCCTCAGGACGGTGGCATTGTGCGGCAGAAAGCCTCGGCCGCCTCTCCTGCAAAGTAAGTTCGTCTATTTCGTGCTGTTCAGCAGGGCGGGCAGTTCCCGCTCGAGCAGGTTCGGATCGCCAGCGTTCAACTCCACCAGACGACGCAAATGCGTAATGCTGTCGAGCCCGAGATTGTCGCAGCGCAACCCCATGCGCGTTCCTTCGAGGTGAGCAACCGTCGCCTGCATGATGATCACCACCTTCTGACCGAGGTCGAGACGCAGTTTGCACTTTGCACCAAGCACGCCGGGCCAGTCAGCCGACATCTCAAGCAGGGCACCCTTGAGGGAAATGTCCAGCAACTCTCCTTCCCACGTTCCCGTGGCGTCGGTCAGGTGCACCGCGGCATGGAATGGGGCACGCCAGAAAAGACGGTGGTCTTGCGAGTCTCTCATTTCAAATCCTGTCGGTAAGCGCGGATAAGTTCATTATAGACTGCCTACGGCGCAGCTTGCGTTATCATCCAGCCACTCCCAGTCTCCGTTCGTATCCGACCATCACCCTCGAGGAAGTCGTTTGAAAATCGCCACTTGGAACGTCAATTCGCTCAAAGTGCGGCTGCCACAGGTTCTCGACTGGCTGGCGCAACAGCGACCCGATGTGCTCTGCCTGCAGGAGCTCAAGATGGAGGACAAGGCCTTCCCCATCGAGGCGATCACAACTGCCGGCTATCACGCCGCGGTCTGCGGCCAGAAAACCTACAACGGCGTGGCGATACTTTCGCGCAAGCACCCCGTTGCCGTCGAACGCGGTATCGGCGGTTTCGACGACGAGCAACGTCGCGTCATCAGCGCCAGCATTGAGGACGATTCGGGCGCATTGCGCATCGTCTGCGCCTACATGCCAAACGGCCAGAGTATCGATTCCGACAAGTATCAATACAAGCTGCGCTGGCTGCAGGCTTTGACGGAGTGGCTGCGCGGAGAACTGGAGAAATACCCGCGTCTGGCCTTGCTGGGCGATTACAACATCGCCCCGGAAGACCGCGACGTGCACGATCCCGCAGCCTGGAAAGGCCAGGTGCTGTGCAGTGAGCCGGAGCGCGCCGCTTTCCGGGCACTGCTCGCACTGGGCTTAAGCGATGCTTTCCGGCGCTTTGAACAGCCAGAGAAAATTTTCTCCTGGTGGGATTACCGCATGCAGGGCGTCCGTCGCAACCAGGGTTTGCGCATCGACCACATCCTACTGTCGCAAGCCCTGGCCGGGCAATGCAAGTCATGCAGCATCGACAAGGCACCGCGCAAACTCGAACGCCCCTCCGACCACGCGCCGGTGATTGCGGAACTGGGTTAGCCCCGCCCCGCTGACGTTAGCCAGTGTCGCGTGGTGCGAATCGGGTGCAGCACGATAGTCTTGGCTTGCCTGATGCTGCGGCCGGCCTTGGCCAGCACGGTGGATGTCTTGCCCTCTTGGGCATGTCGCCATTCCCAAGGTGGCTCGCGGCGCGTTGCCGCCCACAGGCCCAGATGCCTGGCCCGCGCGGCATTTTCGGCAAAAGCATAGCGCGCCTTGTCTTGGTGAGTTTGTTCGCGCGACTCGCTGCGATACCACCAGGCATATCCGGCGGAAACTTGTGCCAACCCGGCATCCTCGACCGGATCGCAATGGCTGCAAGCGGATGGCGCTACAAGCAATTTTCCTATGACGCGGCCGTAATTGTCGCGCTTGTCCCAAACCACGCCCACCGTCCTGCCCAATACCAGTAGCTTCAGATTTCCGCTGGCCTGACGACCGAAAGCCTGCTGCTTTTCCGGCGCATCGATGCCGCTCAGCCGCACCTTGATCTTGCGCCTGCGCGCATCGATAACAGTCACAGTGTCGCCGTCGATCACGCCTACAACGGTAGCTTGCAAAGTCGCCGCCATTGGCGTCGCCGCAAAGAAACTCAGCGCGCAAACCAGCATTCCGATACGAAAAGTTTGTGACATGGCAACTATAGTGATCGCTCGAACACCACACCATAGTGAGCGCGGTTGCGCTTGTCAAGCGCCGATACTGGCTTTGTCGCGGGCTGTTGCTTTCAGCGCAAACCCGGCATCAAACCCCGCATGCCGCGCAGCATCTTCTGCATGCCGCCCTTGGCGAACTGCTTCATGACCTGCTGGGTCTGCTCGAACTGCTTCAGCAGGCGATTGACTTCCTGCACCGATACGCCGGCACCCAGGGCGATACGGCGCTTGCGGCTGGCCTTGAGGATTTCCGGCTTGGCTCTCTCCTGCGGCGTCATGGAATTGATGATGCCCTCGATGCGGCCGATCGCCTTGTCTTCGACGCCGGCGCCAGCCTGCTGCGCGACCTGGGCAAACTGCGCCGGCAGCTTGTCGAGCATCGATGCCATGCCGCCCATCTTGCGCATCTGGCCGATCTGTTCCTTGAAATCGTTGAGGTCGAAGCTCTTGCCCGACTTGATCTTGTTGGCAAACGCCTGGGCCTTGTCCTGATCGACGCCGCGTTGCGCCTCCTCGACCAGGCCAATGATGTCGCCCATGCCGAGGATGCGCGAGGCCATGCGTTCGGGGTGGAATTCTTCCAGTCCGGCCAGCTTTTCGCCGACGCCGGAGAATTTGATCGGCTTGCCAGTCACATGGCGCACGGAAAGCGCAGCGCCGCCGCGCGCATCGCCGTCGAGCTTGGTCAGAATGACACCCGTAAGCGGCAAGGCCTCGTTGAAAGCCTTGGCGGTATTCACTGCATCCTGACCGAGCATGGCATCGACAACGAACAGTGTCTCGATGGGCTTGAGCAAGGCGTGCAGTTCGGCGATTTCGGTCATCATCGCCTGATCGATGGCGAGACGGCCGGCGGTGTCGACGAACAGCACGTCGTGATAATGCTTCCTTGCAAAATCGAGTGCAGCGGCTGCAATGTCCGCCGGCTTCTGCCCAAGCTCGGAAGGAAAGAAATCGATGCCTGCCTGGGCTGCCACCGTCTCCAACTGTTCGATGGCTGCCGGCCGATACACGTCGCAAGAGACCACCAGTACTTTCTTCTTCTGCCGTTCCTTGAGCCATTTGCCGAGCTTGGCGGTGCTGGTGGTTTTGCCCGAACCCTGCAAACCGGCCATCAGGATCACCGCCGGCGGCTGCGTGGCCAGATTCAGCCCGCTGCTAGCGCCGCCCATTAGTTCAGTCAGTTCGCGATGCACTACGCCGACCAGCGCCTGCCCTGGGGTCAGCGAACCGATGACTTCATGACCGATCGCCTTTTCCTTGATGCGGGCAATGAACTCCTTGACCACCGGCAACGCGACATCGGCCTCAAGCAGGGCCATGCGCACTTCGCGCAACATGTCGCTGATATTGTCTTCGGTCAGGCGGGCCTGGCCGCGCAGCGTCTTAACGACTTTGGCAAGTCGCAGGGAGAGATTGTCGAGCATAACAATAACCGGGAGCGATTAGGGTAAACTGCGGGGATGCCTGCGATTTTACTGCATCTGCTGGCCGCATCCCTGTACGCCGGCCTTGCCGCTTTTTTCTGGCACACGCGCTGGCGTGGCGCTGTCCTGGCACAACCGCTGGCCGGTCTGCGCCGCTGGGAGCGTGCGGTGCTGCTAGCTGCACTGGTATTGCACGGCATTACCCTGGGACAGGAAATCTTCGCCGACGGCGCAATGCGTTTCGGCTTTTCGGTCGCCTTGTCGCTGATGCTGTGGCTGGCGATCGCGCTTTACTGGATCGAGAGTTTCTACGCGCGCATGGAAGGCCTGCAAATGCTTGGCCTGCCGCTGGCAACGGTTTGCGTGTTGCTGCCGGTACTGATTCCCGGCCAGCATCTGCTGGCGAAAGCCGATTCACCGGTATTTCGTGCCCACTTCCTGATGGCAATGCTGGCCTACAGCCTGTTCACGCTCGCCGCGATGCATGCACTGTTGATGGCGTTCGCCGAAAATAATCTGCACAAGGGTCGCATGTCGCCGCTGCTGGCGGGCCTGCCGCCGCTGCTGACCATGGAAACCCTGCTGTTCCGTTTGATTCATACGGCCTTCCTGTTACTGACCCTGACTTTGCTCTCAGGTATTTTCTTTTCCGAAACATTGTTCGGCAAGGCGCTTTCTTTCAATCACAAGACCATCTTTGCCATACTGTCCTGGCTGATCTTCGGCGCGCTGCTGCTCGGCCGCCATCTCTATGGCTGGCGCGGCCGTCAGGCGCTGCGCTGGACGCTGGCGGGATTCGTTGCGCTGATGCTGACTTATGTCGGCTATCGCTTTGTACTGGAAGTGATTCTCGGTCGAGTGGCATAGGATGTGCCCTGTAAGCGATACCCGCCGATCATCTGAGAACTGGCGCTAATGGACGAGATTCCGCTAGCGCTGCAGTTTGCAGCGCTAGCCATTCTTCTGGTTTTCTCAGGTTTCTTTTCCATGGCAGAAACAGCCATGATGGCCACCAATCGCCACCGCCTGCGCCACATGGCCGAGAACAACCGGCGTGGCGCCGCACTGGCTCTGCTACTGCTTGGAAAAACCGACAAGCTGCTGGGTGTCATCCTGCTCGGCAACACCTTGATCAATGCCGCCGCCGCGATGCTCACCGGACGCATCGCGCTGACCGTGTTCGGTCAGGAGAAATGGAGTCTGGAAGCCGGCACCCTGTTCGTGACTCTCTGTCTTCTGGTGTTTTCGGAAATCACGCCGAAAGTGATCGGCGCGACCTATCCCGATTGGCTGGCGCCGCGCATCAGTTATCTACTGGCGCCAATGTTGCGAATCGCCTACCCGGTGATCTGGTTCGCCAATCTGTTCGTCGTGGCACTGCTCAAGCTTCTTCATTTGCAGCCCAAACCCGGCCGCGAAACACAACGTCTCTCAGCGGAAGAATTACGCGGACTGGTGCTGGAAGCCAGCCACATCATTCCGCATCAGCACCAGACCATGCTGCTCAACCTGTTCGACCTCGAGCACATTCGCATCGATGACATCATGACGCCGCGCGGCGAAATCGAGGCCATCGACATCAGCGCGCCGATCGAACAGATCCGCGAGCAGCTCGGCACCAGCTTCCACCGCAGAGTACCCGTTTACGACGGTGATCCGGACAATGTCGTTGGCATTCTGCTACAGCGCCGCCTGATGGCCAGCGCCTTGAGCGGGGAATTGACCAACGGGATTCTGCGCGAGCATCTCGTCGAGCCTTACTATATCCCGGCGGCAACCACGGTCTACGCCCAGCTGCTGTTCTTCCGCGAGAATCACCAGCATTTCGGTCTGGTGGTCGATGAATACGGCGAGATCGAGGGACTGGTCACGCTGGAAGACATCATCGAGGAAATCATCGGCAAGTTCACCACCGGCATGCCGGCCAGCAGCAAGGAACTGGCCTGGGAAAACCAGCAAGGTGTGGAAAGTGTGCTGGTTGATGGCAGCCGTACTTTGCGCGAATTGAACCGCGAACTCGAACTGAATTTCCCGCTGGACGGGCCGAAAACCTTGAATGGGCTGATTCTGGAACATTTGCAGGACATTCCGGAATCCGGCCTGAGTGTCAAGATCAGCGATGTGCCGATGGAAATCGTCCAGACTCAACATCGCCGCATTCGCATGGTGCGGCTTTTCAAGCCATTAGTGGATTCGCCATGAACATGTCTCAGGCAAGCAGCTTTACAAACATTCGGGGGCAAGGCATGATCGGAGCACGCTTCAGCCAGTAGGGAGATATCGGGAATGGCTACCGCCGCCAAGACGAGCAAGGATAAAGCTGCAGAAGCTACCTTCGCATGGGAAGGCAAGGACAAAACCGGCAAGCTGGTTCGCGGGGAAATGCGCGCAGTCAGCAAGACCATGGTGCAGGCAGGATTGCGGCGCCAGGGTATCCTCGTCAGCAAAATAAAAAAGCTGAGCATGGGCAGCGGCGGCAAGGTCACCGAAAAGGACATCGCGCTATTCACGCGCCAGCTCGCCACCATGATGAAGGCGGGCGTGCCATTGCTGCAAGCCTTTGAGATCGTCGGCAAAGGCGCCAGCAATGCGGCTGTCGGCAAGCTGCTGACAGACATCAAGACCGATGTCGAAAGCGGCTCCAGCCTGACCCAGGCCTTCCGCAAGTATCCTTTGTATTTCGATGCGCTGTTCTGCAATCTGGTCGGCGCCGGCGAACAGGCAGGCATTCTCGACTCGCTGCTTGACCGGTTGGCCACCTACAAGGAAAAAATTCAGTCCATTAAGGGCAAGATCAAATCGGCTCTGTTTTATCCGATTTCGATCATCGTGGTAGCCTTCATCATCACTGCGGTCATCATGATTTTCGTGATCCCGCAGTTCAAAAATATCTTCTCGACCTTTGGCGCCGATCTGCCCACGCCCACAGTTGTCGTCATTGCCATGTCAGACGCTTTTGTCGCCAACTGGTATTTCATCTTCGGTGGCGTTGGCGGCGCGGTATATGGCTTCTTCTATACCTGGAAACGTTCGCTGACGATGCAGATTCTCATGGATCGGGTCATGCTGAAGCTGCCGGTGTTCGGCGACCTGGTACGAAAAGCCACCATCGCACGTTGGACGCGCACGCTGTCCACCATGTTCGCCGCTGGCGTGCCACTGGTCGAAGCGCTCGATTCCGTCGCCGGCGCTGCCGGCAATTATGTTTATATGCTGGCGACCAAGCAGATCAAGAACGATGTCAGCACCGGCCAGAACCTGACCGTATCGATGCAGACCACCAATCTTTTTCCGAGCATGGTGATCCAGATGGTGTCGATCGGCGAGGAATCCGGACAGCTTGACGGCATGCTCGGCAAGGTTGCCGACTTCTATGAGGCGGAAGTCGACGATGCCGTGGAAGCGCTTTCCAGCCTGATGGAACCGCTCATCATGGTGGTCCTGGGTACGCTGATCGGTGGCATGGTGGTTGCGATGTATCTGCCGATCTTCAAGCTTGGCGCCATCGCCGGCTAACACGACTGTCCCCGATCTTCCTGGCGCATGAATTTTCCGTTGATCTTCGAAACTCTCAGGCAACCCGCTTACCTCGTTATCGCCTGTCTGCTGCTCGGTCTGATGGTCGGCAGCTTTCTCAACGTGGTAATCCATCGCCTGCCGCAGATGATGCAGCGTGACTGGCAGGCGCAGTGCGCGGAACTGCGTGGTGAAGACCCGCCAGCAACGGAAAAACTTACGCTGGCAACGCCCCGTTCGCGCTGTCCACAATGTGGGCACATGATTTCGGCTTGGGAGAACATTCCCATCCTGAGCTGGATCATGTTGCATGGCCGCTGCCGGCATTGCCAGGCACCGATCTCCTTGCGCTACCCGCTGGTCGAAGCCGCCTCGGGTCTGCTTTCGGCTTATGCCGCCTGGCATTTCGGGTTTGGCCTGGCAACCGTCGGGGCCTTATTGTTTCTGTGGTGCATGATCGCCTTGACTTGCATTGATTTCGATACCCAGTTGTTGCCCGACGACATTACCCTGCCGCTGCTGTGGGCCGGCTTGCTGTTCAATCTCGCCGGCGGATTCTGCGACCTGCAAAGCGCAATCATTGGCGCCATGGCCGGCTACCTGTCGCTCTGGTGCGTGTATTGGGGTTTCAAGCTCGTCACCGGCAAGGAAGGCATGGGCTACGGCGACTTCAAACTGCTCGCGGCGATAGGCGCTTGGCTGGGCTGGCAGATGCTGCCGCTGACCATCTTGCTGTCCTCCTTGGTCGGTGCCTTGGTCGGCATCAGTCTGATCATTTTCACCCGTCGCGGCCGGGATACCCCGATCCCGTTCGGCCCGTACCTCGCGACTGCCGGAGCAATTGCCTTGTTCTGGGGAAAACCCCTGACCCAGGTTTATCTGCGACTGATCTAAGCGCTTGAAAAAGGGGGTTGGTGCTCCCATATAGTGCTCTGCGTATCTTGCCAAAACCCTTTTGGCTTAAGAGCTTAAGTTATACGCTTAAGCTATAATCGCCCTTTTGAGGAGGCAGCCATGCCCATCTATGCCTATCGTTGCAGCAGTTGCAACCACGAAAGCGAAGTGCTGCAGAAGCTCAGCGACGCCGTGCTTACTGTCTGCCCGGCCTGTCATCAGGAAACCTACACCAAGCAATTGACCGCCCCGGGTTTTCAACTCAAGGGCAGCGGCTGGTATGCGACCGATTTCAAAGGCGGCAAGAAACCAGAAACCGAAGCCGAACCACCGCCTTGCCAGGGCGGCAACGGCTCTTGCGCCTGCAATTGACGCAGCGCTCGTAACACTCGGCCCAACCGGGCACTCAATGAAAAAATATTTCATCACCGGCTTGCTGATTTGGGTACCCCTGGCGATGACGGTCTGGGTCTTGTCGCTGATCGTTCGTACCATGGATCAGTCGCTGCTGCTCCTGCCAAACACAATCCGTCCGGAAACCCTGCTGGGCTTTTATGTTCCTGGCATAGGCGCGATTCTCACTTTGCTGGTGGTTTTTCTTACCGGCCTCGTCACGGCAAACATCATCGGCCAGCGCCTGGTGCGTTTCTGGGAAAGTGCACTGGCAAGAATTCCGGTGGTGAAATCGGTGTATTACAGCGTCAAGCAAGTTTCTGACACGCTTTTCTCCTCGTCGGGCGAAGCATTTCGCAAAACCTTGCTGGTGCAGTATCCGCGGCCCGGCAGCTGGACCATCGCCTTCATGACCGGCCAGCCGGGAGGCGATGTCGTTGAGCATCTCAAAGGCGACTATGTCAGTGTGTACGTCCCCACGACGCCCAATCCGACTTCCGGATTTTTTCTCATGATGCCGCGCCAGGACGTCATCGAGCTTTCCATGAGCGTTGATGAAGCACTCAAGTACATCATCTCCATGGGTGTCGTGGCACCACCGCAGCGGCGAATTCCAGAAACTCTCGCGGGGCAGAATCGACTTCAATAAGCCAGCCGCTCGCTGCGCGGGCGGTACTATTCAAATCTTCGGAAACAGAAAAATGCGAACTCATTATTGCGGCCAGGTGAATGCCAGCCATGTCGACCAGATTGTCACCCTCTGCGGCTGGAACCATCGCCGCCGCGATCATGGCGGCGTGATTTTCATCGATCTGCGCGATCGGGAAGGGCTGGCGCAAATCGTTTGCGATCCGGATCGCGCTGAAATGTTTGCGCGTGCCGAAAGCGTACGCAATGAGTTTGTCCTGAAAATCACGGGTAAGGTGCGCCGGCGCCCGGAAGGCACCGTGAATCCCAATCTGGCTTCCGGCGAGATCGAGATTCTGTGTCATGAGCTGGAAGTGCTGAACACCGCAACAACCCCGCCTTTCCAGCTCGATGAAGAAAATCTCTCCGAAAACGTGCGTCTGACCAATCGCGTGATTGATCTGCGCCGGCCGCAGATGCAGAAGAATCTGATGCTGCGCTACAAGACCACCATGGCATGCCGTCGTTACCTCGATGCCAACGGTTTCATCGACATCGAAACCCCCATGCTGGGCAAGAGCACGCCGGAAGGCGCGCGCGACTACCTGGTGCCTTCGCGAGTTCATCCGGGCCAGTTCTTCGCCTTGCCGCAATCGCCGCAGTTGTTCAAGCAGCTCTTGATGGTCGCCGGCTTCGATCGCTACTACCAGATCGTTAAATGTTTCCGCGACGAAGATTTGCGCGCTGACCGGCAACCGGAATTCACCCAGATCGACGTGGAGACTTCCTTCCTTGACGAAACCCAGATCACCGGCTTGATGGAAGGCATGATCCGCTCCGTTTTCAAGGAAGCCATGGCGGTTGACCTGCCCGAACCGTTCCCCCGCATGACCTACGCCGAAGCCATGCGTCGCTTCGGCTCCGACAAACCGGACTTGCGTGTCACGCTGGAACTGACCGAACTCACCGACGCCGTCAAGGATGTCGCCTTCAAGGTCTTCAGCGGTCCGGCCAACGAAGCAGGCGGACGTGTCGCCGCCTTGCGCATTCCGGGCGGCGGAGTTGGCAACACTGCGCTGACCCGCGGCGAAATCGACGGCTACTCGGAATTTGCTAAGATCTACGGTGCCAAAGGACTGGCCTACATCAAAGTCAACGATGCCAGCCAACCTAATGAAAGCGGACTGCAGTCGCCGATCGTCAAGAACCTGCACGAAGTCGCTTTGAAAACCATTCTTGCCCGTTGCAACGCGCAAAACGGCGACCTGATTTTCTTTGGCGCCGGCCCGGCCAAAGTGGTCAACGACGCTCTGGGGGCACTTCGCGTAAAGCTTGGCCACGAAAAGAAGTTCGTTACCGGCGAAGCCTGGCGTCCCTTGTGGGTTGTCGATTTTCCGATGTTCGAATACGACGAGGAAAATCGGCGTTGGTCAGCCTGCCACCACCCCTTTACCAGCCCCAAGGACGGTCACGAGGATCTGCTCGAAACCGACCCGGGCGCCTGTCTGGCCAAGGCCTACGACCTGGCCCTGAATGGCTGGGAAATCGGTGGTGGCTCCGTGCGGATACATCGCGAGGCGGTCCAAAGCAAGGTATTCCGCGCACTGGGAATCAACGCCGAAGAGGCCCAGCTCAAATTCGGTTTCCTGCTCGACGCCTTGAAATATGGCGCGCCTCCCCACGGCGGCTTGGCTTTTGGACTCGACCGCATCGTCACCATGATGACCGGCGCCGAGTCGATCCGCGACGTCATTGCGTTCCCCAAGACCCAGCGAGCCCAATGTCTGCTGACCAATGCGCCTTCGGAAGTCGATGAGAAGCAACTGCGCGAACTGCATATCCGTCTGCGTCAGAAGGTAGAGACGCAGGTTGAGGTCGGAAAGGGTTGACGATGGATTGCGAATTTTGCACTTCAGCCGGAGGTGACATTCTTTGGCAGGATGAGCGTTGCCGCATCATTCGCGTCGGAGGGAAAGAGGCTGTTGATTTCCCGGGTTTCTGCCGGGTCATCTGGAAAGAGCACCAACGCGAAATGAACGATCTTTCGGTTGCGGATCGACGGCATTTGATGGGCGTGGTGTTTGCCACGGAAGCGGCACTGCGCAGCTTGTATCAACCCTTCAAGATCAATCTCGCCAGCTTGGGCAATGCCACGCCACATGTGCATTGGCATGTGATCCCGCGCTTC